>Ga0196977_1000247_pt1 | contig 32086 bp, 30 predicted proteins | sample S3v_1013CmetaG_FD_148634 | JGI IMG/M metagenome (GOLD analysis project Ga0196977, IMG submission 148634) | Soil microbial communities from Anza Borrego desert, Southern California, United States - S3+v_10-13C | ecosystem: Environmental > Terrestrial > Soil > Desert | place: USA: California... | reverse complement strand
GAGTTGAACGCGATGTCGTTGAAGCCGCGGTAATCCGTGCGCGTCGTCGAGAGGATGTTGTTGAGCCGCACCGGGTTTTCGAGGTTCGAGATGTCGACGAGCTCGATGACCGTCACGCACTGGTTCGAGGCGCTGGGACGCGGATAGCACGGCATGTCCGTCTGCGGAAACAGGCCCGCGAGGCGGTTGCCGTTGATGGTCATGCGGCGATAGTGGAAGCCGGGCGCGCGGTGGATGAGCTCGGGCGGTTCGCTGTCCGAGCCGCCGTGCGTGTTGATGAGATCGTAGATCTCGAGGCCGGCCTCGCTGCTGATGAACAGGCGGCCGTTCGAGAACGCGACGCCGCCTTCGGTCTCACGCGCGACGAGCGAATCGATGAAGTCCTCGCGTGCGATCTCGAGGTTGCCGACGTCGTTCATCTCGTACGTCGTCAGCACCTGCCCGCGCAACGTGTAGACGATGTTGCCCGAACGGAACACGCCGTGCGGCGACAGGTGGAACGGCTGTTCCGCGGGGGTCGAGTCCGCGAGCGAGAGTGGGCAGTTTGCCGTCAGATGTTCCGCGATGAGCGGCGTGGCGGCCAAGACAAAGGTAAGGACGACCAGAGCGATCCGTGACCAAACGCGCATAAAAGCCTCCCAAAACACACCCGTGACGCCCGCTGACTTCGCGCGCGAAGCGTCTCACGATACGCGGATACCGTGCCTTTTGCTGATGGCGCGGCCGCCGCTCCAAAGAGCCGATCGAGTTCGTCTAGCTCCTAAGTGTGTAGCAAAGCACGGGTTCTTGGCAATATGCCGGTGAGGCATGAGCGGTCGTGTATCATGGCCGCGACCAGCATCCGAGCGCTTGCATTGGGAAACAGACGTGCTCGCGCACGTGTTCGTTGCTGGTGGCAGGCACCATGCTCGACGGTCATGTTCTGGTTCTGAATCGTTCGTTTCAGGCAGTGCAGATCACGTCGGTTCGACGCGGTCTGACGCTCCTGTACAAGGGACAGGTTCGCGCCGTCGACTCGCAGTACCGCACCTACGACTTCGAGAACTGGATGGACATCCCCGTCCAGCCCGACGACCACTACGTGGTCACGCCGAACCGGAACATCCTCATTCCGCACGTGGTGCAACTCCTGATCTTCGACCGCCTCCCGCGGCAGGAAGTGAAGTTCTCGCGCGGCAACATCTATCTGCGCGACCAGAACCGCTGCCAGTACTGCGGGAAGAAGTTCCCGTCGTCCGAGCTGTCGCTCGATCACGTGGTGCCGATCTCGCGCGGCGGCAAGTCGACGTGGGAGAACGTCGTGTGCGCGTGCCTGCCGTGCAACGTGCGCAAGGGTAACAAGCTCCTGAGCGAGACCGAGATCCGCCTGCGCCGCCAGCCGGTGCGTCCGAAGTGGCACCCCCTGCACCGCCTGCAGGGACGTTCGTACCCCGAGATCTGGAAGAACTTTCTGGACGAGGCGTACTGGAACGTCGAATTGAAGGAGTGAGCGTTCCGCTCACTCTTGTCGTTCCGCGCCTTCGGCGCTGTCGTCGGTTGTCGGTGAGTTTGCGCGCGGAGGCGCTGCGGCGACGGCCATCTGTCCGTGTTACCGCGAACCGGATGACGAAATGCTGAAGCAGTTCTACGCTTTCCGCCGTGAGCAGAAGTGACGATCCAGCGTCTACTCGCACGTCTGATTGGCGGCGAAGATGCTCCGGGCGAAGGCTGGCGCCTCGCACTTCAGGAACAGTGCGCCGCGGTGCGGCTCCGAAGCGCTGACGTGCAGCCGCGCCAATCACGCCCCGCTGCGACGACTCAGAGACAACCCACAACCGCCCACCCCGCCGCGCAGCGCCGCTGACTCCACGCACGGCGCGCAACTTGCTATGGCCGAAGTTCGTGTACAGCTCTGCCCGTACGAGCTTGTTTCTTTGGGAGTGGCAGCAATGACGTTGGTCAATTCACTCTGCGCGGAGATCAGTGTTTTTCAAGGTGTCGGGGAATCGACCGGAATCATGGTCGAGCGGAGTGCGATTCGCGGCAAGAAGGGCCTCTGCAAGAGCATGCGCGATCTCGCCATCAAATCGCGTGTCCTCGGCGATGGGTACTACTACATCCCCATCGACCTCTGGCCCAAGTCGAAGGAACCGATCGTCGTGCACAAGCACGACTGGACGGTCATCAGCTCCATCCCCCGCACGTCGCGGGCGACGAAGAAGCGCGCCGTCGCGAAATGAGCTCAGAACCTGTGCCCGCGCACGTCGCGGGCGGCGAAGAAGCGCGCCGTCGCGAAATGAGCTCAGTGGTATGCGCCGTGCAGTCCGGCGTTTTTCGAAACCACTGTCGGGAGCTCATTTGATGAAGCATTTGAAAGTCGCATTTCTGATCGCCTGTTTGGCCACGCCTCTCCTCGCGCAACAGGAGGAAGGACCGGGGCAGGCGCAGGGCGCCGCCGTCGACACGACCGGCAAGGGCTACACCGCCGCGTATGTCATCGAAACGTCGACCAGGCAGGTGCTGTTCGCCGAGAACGAGCATCAGCAACTGCCCACCGCCTCGATGGCCAAGATGATGACGTTGCTCATCACGATGGAAGAGATCAAGGCGGGCAATCTCCAGTACGACACGGCGATCACGATCTCGCCGCGCGCGAGCAAGATGGGCGGCTCGCAGATCTATCTGCGCGCGGGCTCTGTGTGGCCGGTGAAGAATCTGATCATCGCCACGATGGTGCAGTCCGCGAACGACGCCGCCCAGGCGCTCGCCGAAAAGATCGGCGGCTCCTCGGAATCGTTCGCCGACATGATGAACGCGCGCGCGCAGGAGCTCGGACTCACGCACTCGCAATTCTACGATCCGCATGGACTGCCGAATCCCGATGACCCGTCGCGCGTCGACACGATGTGCCCGCACGACCTCGCGATCCTGGGCATGGAAGTGATGAAGTATCCGTTCCTGGCCGCGCTGGCGAAAGTGCCGGAGATGCCGTTCCGCAACGGCACGCTCGAGCGCATCTACAACCCCAATCACCTCATCAACCCGCGCAAAGCCAACTACATGCAGGACGCCACCGGCATCAAGACCGGCTACTCCGGTCCGGCCGGTTTCTGCGTAACCGCATCCGCGCGGCGCAATAACCTCGACGTCGTTGCCGTCGTCATGGGCGCGAAGACGAGCGGCGGACCGAACGGATCGTTCGCTCACGCCGGCCGCATCATGAACCAGGCCTTCATCAACTACCGCATGGTCGTACCCGCGAAGAAGGGCACCATCGTCGGACAGGCGCCCGTGACCGGTGGTCGCGCCGCGACGGTTCCGGTCACGCCGGCGAACGACGCCACCGCGCTCGTGAAACGCGGCCAGGAGAAAGGCGTGACGGTCGCGTATCAGGGTAACGGCGCCGCCGCTCCCGTGAAACAGGGACAGGTCGTCGGCACGATCGTCGTGCAGCAGAACGGCAAGACGCTGGCGAAGATCCCCGCAATCGCGGCCCAGGAAGTTCCGAAGCAGGCGTGGTGGAAGTCGTTCTGGCCGTTCTAGAGTAGTACGACGCGCCGGTCTTCCATCCGAAACCCACGCGCTAGTTTCGACAACGCCTCGACATACGCCATGTGCTCCTCTTCGAGGATGCGCGCGGCCAGCGTCGAGGCATCGTCGTCTGCGCGCACCTCCACGGTGCGCTGCACGATGATCGGACCCGCGTCCAGGTTTTCATCGACGAAGTGCACCGTGCAGCCCGAGACCTTCACGCCGTACGCGACCGCCTGCGCCTGCGCATCGACACCGGGAAACGCGGGCAATAGCGACGGATGGATGTTGAGGATGCGATTGCGCCAGCGCTCGACGAACGACGCGCTGAGCAGGCGCATGTAGCCGGCCAGCGCGATGAAGTCCGGTTGCGCCGCGTCGAGCAATCGCAACACCTCGTCCTCGTGCGCGGCGCGATTCGCAAACGTCTTGTGATCGACGACGTCCGCCTCGTAGCCATACTGGCGCGCTCGCGCGATTCCCGGCGCGTCGGGACGATTCGAGATCACTGCGACGATCTGCGCGTCGAGAGTGCCGCACTGCACCGCCTCATGAATCGCCTGGAAGTTCGACCCGCGGCCCGAGAGCAGGATGGCCAGTCGCAACGGCGTTACTCGATCCAGCTCGCGTAGCCGCTCGGCGGCGTGTCGTAGACGACGCGGCCGGAGCCCTTCACGACGTTGCCGATGAAGTAGAACTTCTGCCCGATCTGCGCGAAGTGTTTCGCGATGCGATCGACGACGTCCGGCGCCACCATCAGCACCATGCCGATGCCCATGTTGAAGACGCGCAGCATTTCCTGCGGATCGACGCCGCCCTTTTCGTAGATCAACTGGAAGATCGGCAGCACCGGCCACGAGCCGAGCTTCACGTGCGCGTCGAGCGTGGACGGCAGCACGCGCGGCACGTTGTCGGTGAGGCCGCCGCCGGTGATGTGCGCCATCGCGTGAATGGCGCGCTCTTCGACGAGCGGCAAGAGCGGCTTGAGATACGAGATGTGCGGCGCGAGCAGCGCCTCGCCCGCCTTGCCGATGCCGGGAACGATCGACTGATGGTCGTAGCCGAGTTTGTCGAACAGCACCTTGCGCGCGAGCGAGTAGCCGTTCGTGTGCAGGCCGACGGACGGGAGGCCGAGGAGCACGTCGCCTTCGCGGACGGCCTTGCCGTCGATGAGATTCTTCGCGTCGACGACGCCGAGGATGAAGCCGGCGATGTCGTAGTCATCGTCGCCATAGAAGCCGGGCATCTCCGCGGTCTCGCCGCCGATCAGCGCGCAGCCGTTTTCCTTGCACGCGCGCGCCATACCGCGGATGACGTCGGTCATCACCGGCGGGCGCAGTTTGCCGGTGGCGTAGTAATCGAGAAAAAACAGCGGACGCGCGCCCTGCACGAGGATGTCGTTGACGCAGTGCGACACCAGGTCATAGCCGACCGTGTCGTGAATCTTCATCGCCTGCGCGACGCGCAGCTTCGTGCCGACGCCGTCGGTGGACGACACCAGGATCGGCGATTCGATGCCTTCAAACGTGCCGCGAAAGAGGCCGCCAAACGAGCCGATGTCGGAGAGCACGCCCGGCGTATACGTGTCGCGCGCGATGCGGCGCACGTCGCGCAGCGCCTCGTCCTGCGCGTCGATATCGACACCGGAATCGCGGTAGCTCGTCACGGCGCGCGAGGATATCAGACCGGTTCCTCGGGTTCCTCGGGTTCCTCGGAGTTCCTCGGGGGGAGGGTTCTCCTCCGAGGAACCCGAGGAACTCCGAGGAACTCCGAGGAACCGCCTCTAGAATGCCCGCCAATGGCTCAGGCACTGCTGATCAGCACACTCGTCACCATCGCCGGTCTCATCGTCACGATCGTGATGGGACTGCGCGCGACACCGGCCCACCAGGCGGATCACATCATCGTCGCATTGATCACGGTCGTCATCGGCTTGTTCTCGCAGTCGATGACCATGTTCTTCTTCATCGGCACCGGCAAGGAGTTGAAGGAGAAGTCGGATCAGAACGCGGACGTCGTGCAGCAGACCAAGGCGTTCAAGTCGCGCGTCTTTCCCGCGGCGATGTGGGCGATGACCGCGATCATGATCACGTTCATCACCGGCGGCGGCGTCGGCAGCGGCAAGACACCGGTATGGGTGCACGACGCGCTCACGGCGGTGTCGATCGCGATGTTCGCGCGCGCGTACTGGATTCAGATCAAGGCGATGAACGAGAACGCGACGCTGATGGAGCGGTATCTGCGGGAATGATCACACCGATCGACGCCAGGGCATCGAGATACTGCTGCACATCCTCGACCGGCACCGGCTCGTAGATCGCCGAAAGCGCATCGCGGATCTCCTGCGCGCTGCGGTGGCCATCGACGAGGTTCAGCGCCTCGTACTGATACTCGCCCGAGAGGCGGATGTCCTTGTGCTTCGCGTAGTGCGCGGTGAAGTAGTCGTAGCCGAACGCGGACATCGGTCCCTTGATTGTTCTGGAGCGACGGGCTCTCAGCCCGTCGGCGGGCTGAGAGCCCGCCGCTCCGGATAAGAAGCGATCGATCGATGACAGCATCTGCTGTTCGTGCCAGCGTGCGAACTTCGTCACGTTCGCGTCTTTGCGGCGCATCGCTACCGCTGCGCGCTCGAGCCCGAATGCTTCGACCATCTCGCGCAGCGCGGGCTTGTCGCCGTCGCCGATGGTCGCCAATGCGTAGCCCGTGGCCGCAGCGATGAACGCGGCGCGCGCGACTTTGGTCGAGTCGATGTTCGCCGGCACGTCTTTGTTCGTGTGGATGTAGCGATCCGGCCAGTCGTTGAAATACACGGCCGGGATGCCGAAGGAGCTGTCGCTGTAGACCTGATGATCGCTGCCGAGGGTGAGCGGCACGAACGCGGCGCGCAGCGGGTCCTTCGTGCCGTCGGACGCGAGCAGCGGCCAGCGCGCGGAACCCGTCATCGCGTACGCGTCCGCCTGTTCGTTGACGAGCATGCCCACCGACTGCGCGACGTCGTTCACGAACGACGGCTGGCTCGCCGGCCCGCGTGTGACGTGAAAGATCGCCTTCGTCTCCGGTCCGCCGCCGACCATGTCGAGATGGATCGCCGCGCGAATGCGTTGCGCGAGCTCCGGCTTTCCGTTCAGCAGCGCGAGTGTGCCTTCGATCTCCGGCGGCCAGACGAAACGGATCGTGCGCCGCGGCGGTGCGATCCGTTTCTCTCCGATGAGTTTCGACAACGTGCGCGCGACTTCCAGGATCGCCGCACAACCCGACGCGTTGTCATTCGCCCCCGGCCTCGGATGGTCCAGATGGCAGCTGTAAACAATCTCCTCGGCACTCCGATCGCTGCCGGCGATCGTGGCCGTGGCGATGTCGTACGCACCCGGCTCCTGTCCCGCGCGCACCTTCGCGTGCAGGCGCACCGCTTTGCCGCTGCCGACGCGCTGCTGGAGCGCGCGCGCGGTGCGGAGCGAGACCATGAATGCGAACGTCCGCTCGTTCTCCGGTGCGAACGTATCGAGATGGCCCCAGCGGATCAGCGTGTCGTCCTCGCCGTACCACGCGGTACGCTGGTTCTGCGCGTAGCTGATGATGCCAACCGCGCCGAAGCGTCCGACCGCGAGCGACGCGACGGCATTCGGTTGCGAGGATGTCAACACGAGCTTTCCCTTCACGTTCTTGTTCGCGTAGTCCGCTTCGCTCGTGCCGGTGCCGATGTCGATCAGCTCCGCGGTCGCTTCGCCGCTGGCGCTGTCCTGCGCGAGTGTAATGGGCGCCGCGTCCCAGCTCGCGATGCGCGTGATGCGATTGCCGTCCGCGTCGACTTCCCACAACTCCGCGAACTCCGCGTTCCACGCGGGTCGCGTACGCTGCGTTCCATAGAAGATCGTCCCGTCGGCCGGCAGCGACTCGATGTGCGCGTCGGCGAGACCGTAGCGCTTCAGCTCCGCGACGATCTGATCGGCCGCCGCGCGGAATCCGCGCGAGCCGCGCATGCGGTGATGCCGCGAGAACCCCTCCACGTTGCGCTTTGCGGACTCGCCGGAGATCTCGGTTGCGAGCGCCGTGATCTCTTTGTCGTCGAGGAACGGAAGGGTCTGTGCGTTAGTCGTGACTGCGAAGACGAAAATCGCGAGAAAGCGCATTCACGCACGATACAACGCCGCGCCCCAGTGCAGTCCCGAGCCGAGCGCGGTGAAGCACACCAGCATGCCCGGCTGGATGCGGCCGTCCTGCACGCATTCGTGGAAGAGGATCGGCAGCGTGCCGGCGGTGGTGTTGCCGTAACGCTCGATGTTGTGCGGCACCTTCTCCGGCGGAAGAGCGAGCTGCTTCGCGACCGCTTCGATGATGCGCAGGTTGGCTTGGTGCACGAGCAGCAGATCGAGCTGCGACACCTCCACTCCGGCCGCCGCGCACACTCCGCGCACCGCTTCCGGCATCTTCGACACGGCCTCCTTGAAGACCGCGCGGCCTTCCATGACCGGGATGAACTCATTCGCGTCGAGCTGCTGATGATCGACGTACGGCCGTTTGCGGAAGCCGACGCCGGGCGTGTAGAGCGCCTCGATGTTGCCGCCGTTCGTGAAAAGCTTCGCCGCGAGCAGACCGCGCTCACCGTTCTCCGAGGCCTCCACGATCACCGCGCCCGCACCGTCGCCGAAGAGCACCGTGCGATCGCGGATGGCGGTGTTCGCCGCGAACTCATCGGGCGTGGTCTCCCGTGTCGACTTCCCAATCGTCAGATCCCAGTTGTTGTGCCACGGCATGAACGGCGTGTGCACGTCCGCGCCGACGAGGAGGACGCGTGTGTATTTGCCGCTGCGGATCAGGGAGTCGGCGAGATCCAGGCCATAGAGGAATCCCGAGCACTGCTGGCGGATGTCGAACGCGGCGATCGATTCGGCGAAGCCCATGCGCGCCTGCAACACCGGTCCGTTGCCGGGAAAGAAATGATCCGGCGTCATCGTCGCGAAGACGATCGCATCGATGTCGTCTTTTGTCCGTCCCGCCGCAGCCAGCGCCTGTTGCGCCGCCATCATCCCGAGCTCGGTCGAGCCCTGGCCTTCATCGACGTAATGCCGCTGTTCCACGCCGCTGCGCGTGCGAATCCATTCGTCACTCGTATCCATGATTTTGGTGAGATCGCGGTTGGTGACGATGTTCTTCGGGATGCCGATGCCGGTGCCGGTGATGACGGAACGCATGCGCGTGAGCTTACCGCGACCGGGAGGCCTCCCGGTCACAGTAGGCTCACGCGTCGTGTGTCGCGGTCAGCGCGAACAGATCCTCGCGGCCGAACTCGTATTTGCGGCCGCAGAACTGGCAGACGATCTCCGTCCCGCCCTCGGCGATCATCTCTTCGAGCTCGTGGCGCTCGAGCAACGCCAGCGGCGCGAGCGCGCGCTCGCGCGTGCATGTGCAGGCGTATGCGACCGGGATCTCGCGACCTTCGTCGATCTGCTTGTAACCGGTGTCCGTGAGCACCGTGGCGACTGCTTCTTCGATGGGCATCGTCGCGAGCAGCGTGCTGAACGACGGCGCCTTGCGCACGCGGTCTTCGAGCGTGCGGATCGCTTCTTCGGGTGCGTGCGGGAACGCCTGGACGATCATGCCGCCGGCCGCGGCTACGCCGTCGCGCTTGTTGTAGACGCCGAGGAGCACGGCGGAGGCGATTTGTTCGGAGCGCATCAGATAGCGCGTGAGATCGGTGGCGATGCCGGTGCCGCCAAGCAGGATCTGCGAGGTGTATGGCTTGCCGGCGGGCGGCGTGCCGCGCACGACCGTGAGGCTGCCATTGCCGATTGCGGACTCGACGTCGAGCATCGGGTCCTGCGGCACCGGATTGGCGACATAGCCGCGCACGTTGCCGGCGACTGTGCCGTCGCCGATGACGGTGCCGAGCGGCCCGTTGCCCTCGAAGCGGAGCGAGACGAACTGATTGCGGACGTCCTTGTCGAGCAGGCGCGCCAGCAGCAGCGCGCCAGTCATGGCGCGGCCGAGCGCGTCAGCGGCGACGGGCGCGAGGTCGAGAATCTCGCGCGCGGTCTCGACGGCCGTGGTCGTCTGCGCCGCGATGATGCGGAAGTGGCCGTCGACGGCCATTCCCTGAATGATGCGGTCGGGTCGGTCCATTGGAAGTGACGGAAACCGCCTGCGGGCGCGAATTCTTTCGTGGCGGGCGGCTTGCTGCCTACAATGGCGGCGGCGGACGTGGACTCCGCCGACTCTCGTCACGAAAATGGAGGTTCTCTGATGGTTTCCTTCGGAAGAACGTCCGTCGCGGACAAGACCCAGACGCTCGAGGTAGGTGACACGGCTCCTGACTTCGAGCTTCCGGGCCATCGCGGCGGTGAAAAGTTCCGGCTCAGCGATCTGCGCGGCAAGAAGAACGCGGTGATCGTTTTCTATCCCCTCGACTGGACCCCTGTTTGAACGGTTCAGATGCCGTCGTACGAGGCCGAGATGGCCGACTTCGAACGGTATGATGCCCAGGTCGTGGGCATTTCGGTGGATTCAGTTCCCTCTCACGTAGCTTTCGCAAAATCGATCGGCGGCATCGAGCGGTATCCACTGCTCGCCGATTTCCATCCCAAGGGTGCAGTGTCCCAGCAGTACGGCGTCTGGAAGGACGACAAGGGCATCTGCGAGCGCGCCATCGTCATCGTCGACAAGCAGGGCATCGTCCGCTACGTCGACGTGCATGACATTTCCGAGGCGCCGGATAACGCCCAGTTGCTCGACGTCCTGCGCGAATTGGATTAGCGGGTCGCGGGCCGTCCACGGGCCCGCTTCTTGCCGCTGCTGCACGAATGCTCAACATCGCACGCAAATGCGTTCCGTTCACCCCGTTCGATAAGCAGCTGGCCAATTCCGTGGTAACGCTCGTCGCCGCGACGGGCGTGTTTCTCTCCGATCAGGAGCCCTTCCCCGCCGAAGATCCCGGCGACACCACCTATCGCATCATCCCCGCCGACGCCGACATGGGCAGCATGCGCATCGTGCACGGCCATTACGATCATGCCGAGGCGGATGCCGATCCGAACATCGTGTATCCGCTGGAGACGTTGCGCGAGCTCGCCGCGGAAGGGTTCATCGGCGGCGTGAACGATAAGCACTACAGCTACGGCTTCACCACGAAGCTGAAGGAGTTGTACGAGACGACGTTCCCCGAGCTCGCCGACAAGATCGAGCGCTCGAAGACGAAGCTCGTGGTGATGATGGCCGGCTGTCCCGAGACGTGTCACCGCACGATCGCGAACCTCGCGCGCGAGATCGAGGCGCGTGGCGTGCCGACGGTGATCATCAGCGCATCGCCCGCCGCGACGGAATCAGTACGCCCGCCGCGCGCGATGACGTGGGACGGCGTGGCCATCGGCCGCATCGTCGGCCGCGCCGGCGAGCGCGAGCAGCACAAGAAGGTCGTGCGCGCGGCGCTGGAGATGTTCACACACGACACGCCGCCGGGCAAAGTCGTGATGAAGAACGTTCGTTAGTCCAGATGGTTCAGCGCAGCGGAACGGTCAGAACTTCACGAGCAATGCAGCAAACAACGCGCTGTCACCCTTCTCGATTTCTGGCGATGGCGGCTTGTTCTTGTAATCGTACGTATACGCGAGCTTCAGCTCGAGGCGCGTGGCCACGGTCGTGGTGAGGCCGGCGTCGAGGAGCCCGTTGCTTTCGATTTGCGCGCCGACCGCAGCGTCGATGGTCAGATTGCGCGTGTCACCGCGGATGCCCCGATAGCCGCCGCCGGCAACCGGCGCGATGAAATAGTGGATGTCCTTGAACGGATCGCGCAGGTAGGAAACCTCGCCGAAGAGGAACGTGCGGTCGGACAGCGAATACTCGCCGCGAGCGTTGGCGGTTGACATGTCGACCAGCGTTTCGCCGTCTGCCTCACCGCGCAGATAGAGCGCGTCCGCCTTGAAGAGGAAACGCGTCTTCGGGTCGTACTTCGTGTTGAACGAGAAGTTGAGGTTCGTCGTGTCGGAGTTGCCGCTCGTGATGGCGAGGCCCGCGCCGATGCTGCTCCCCCAGATGTCGGGCGGCGGTTCCTGCGCGGAGAGAACGCCTGCACCGAGGATGAACGCGATCAGGGAACTTGCCGATGGCTTCATGCTTCACCTCGCTATTGAACGTTTTCGCGAAGCGTACGGTATACCTCGATGTGAACGACGCCTACCTGGTCGGCTGATTGCGAACGGTGACACGGACGCCGTGCGTCCGCTGATCGAGCGTTACAAGAAACCGCTCGCGGCACTGCTGCAGCGCGCGCTCGGTTCTTCGCCCGACATCGACGACGTATTCCAGGAGACGTGGATCCGCGTCGTGCGCAGCGCGCATCGCTACGATCCGGAGCAACGCTTCAGCGCGTGGCTGTTCGCGATCGCGTGGAACCTGGTGAAGGACCGCTGGTCGCGGCGCGTCGCGCACGACGACGTTGATCTCGCCGAGATGGCATCACGCGAACGATCACCGGAAGAGCGCGTAGTCGATGCGGATCGCGCGGAGCGCGTGAGGGAGATGGTGGCGCGGTTGCCGGAGCGGCTCGCACAGGCAGTGCTGCTGCGCTACTTCGAAGAGCTGTCGGAGAAAGACGTCGCCGAGCGGCTGGGCATCCCGGTGGGCACGGTGAAGAGCCGCCTGCATCACGGTCTGAAGCGGCTCGCGGAAACGATGGACGAGGAGCTCATATGAACTGCAAAGAGGCGGTGGCGGCGCTGGTGGCGTCGCTCGAAAGCGGCCAGGACATGACCGAACAGCAGCGCGGGCACATTCGCACCTGCGCACGTTGCCGCGAGCTGCTCGATTCGGCGAAGCAGTTCGAGTCGCTGCTCGAAGGCAACGGCATTCAGACGCCGCCGCTGGATCCCATCGTCAGCACTGCGGAAGACGAAGTGCGCCGCCGCCGCGAGCGCCGCGCGATCGCTGTCGCCATCGGCATCCTGCTCATCCTCGGCGCCGCGGCCGCATGGATGCTGATCGCGGCGGGCGAAGCGCCTCCGGGCGAAGCGTTCGCGGTCGTCGGCGGTGCGCTCGGCATCGCATTGTTGTTGCTCACGCCGATTTTCATCATCTTCTTCGTCGTGCGCCGATCGGTGGGTGGCAAGGCGCGTCTCTACAAGCGCCTCGGCAAGGGCCGCCAGCTCTCCGGCGTCTGCCTCGGCCTCGCGGAAGCGACGAAGATCAACGTGACAGCAATTCGCGTCGCATTCCTGCTGCTGATGTTCGTCGAAGGCGCCGGTTGCTGGCTTTACCTGATCCTCGATCTGGCCATGCCCGTGCATCCCGAGGACCGGCAGTACCTGTGGCGGTTCAGGGTGCGGCGGTGGATGCAGAGGAGATTGGCGCATGCAGCGAACGACGTTGGGTAAAACAGGCGAAGCCATTCCGGCGATCGGTTTCGGCGGAATGCCGCTGTCGATTCAGGGACGGCCGCCGGAGGAAGAAGGCAAGCGCACGCTGCGCGCCGCGATCGACGCCGGCATGACGATGATCGACACCGCCGACGTCTACTGCCTCGACGACAGAGACATCGGCCACAACGAACGCTTGATCGCGTCAGCGCTCGCGGAACGAGCGGATCGCGATGCGATCCGCGTGGCCACGAAAGCGGGACTGCGGCGTCCCGGCGGCGCGTGGACGAACGACGGCAGTCCCGCGCACATCCGCGAAGCGTGCGAGCGCAGTTTGCGTGCGCTGCAAACCGACCGCATCTGGCTCTATCAGTTTCATGCTCCCGATCCGAAGGTGCCGTTCGAAGAGAGCGTCGAAGCGTTCGCAGAGCTGCAGCGCGCAGGTAAGTTTCAGCACTTCGGCTTGAGCAACGTGTCGGTCAAGCAGATCGAGAAGGCGGAGCGCATCCTGCCGGTGGTGTCCGTGCAGAATCGTCTGAACCCCTACTTTCGCGAATCGATCAACGTGGCGAAAGAGTGCGCACGGCGCGGCATCACCTTCCTCGCATACAGCCCTGTCGGCGGCGGACGCCTCGCGAAGAAGCTGCCGAAGTTCGACGTACTGATCGAGCTCGCGCAGAAATACGATCGCTCGGTGCACGCGATCGTGATCGCGTGGGTGCGCGCGCAGGCGGAGAGCGTCGTGCCGATCCCCGCGGCACGCACGATCGACCACGCGGTCGACAGCGCGCGCGCCGCGGAACTGGAGCTGGCGCCTGGCGACCTCGCGGCGATTGATGAGCGCGAGTTCGAGCGGACCTGAGGAGTCTCAGAGCCGCAGAGTCTCAGAGAGGTTTTAGGCTACGCAGCGGACAGGTGCCTTCGAACCCTCTGAGACTCTGAGACTCTGAGTCTCTGCAACTCTGCAACTCCTCAACGCGGACATTGAGACTCAACCACACACCGACTATTCTTCAGCTTCGGGGGCACACGAAACGAATTGACCACTCAGGAAATCATCGAGACGCAGCAGAAGGAATGGACGGTCGACGACGCGGTCTCGCTGTACATGATCGACCGTTGGGGCGGCGGGTATTTCGACGGTGCGCCGAATGGCGACATCACGGTCGCGCCGCTGCAGACCAAGGGCATCGCGGTGCCGATCATCGACGTCGTGCGCGAGGCCCAGGCGATGAATCTCTCGACGCCGCTGCTGGTGCGTTTCCAGGACCTGCTGCGCCACCGTGTCGAGACGCTCAACCGCTCCTTCCTGCGCGCCGTCGCCGATCATGGCTACCGCGGTTCGTATCGCGCCGTTTTTCCGATCAAGGTCAATCAGCTTCGTGAAGTGGTCGAAGAGATCCTCGATGCCGGACGCCCGTTCCATCACGGCGTCGAAGTCGGCTCGAAGCCGGAGATGTTCGCCGGCCTTGCGGTGCACAGCGATCCCGAGTCGATCATCATCTGCAATGGCTACAAAGACCGTGCGTACATCCGCACTGCTTTGATCGGCCGCAAGCTCGGCAAAAAAGTGATCCTGGTCGCGGAGAAGATCTCCGAGGTGGCGTTGATCACGAAGATTGCGGCGGAGATGGGCGTGGAGCCGTGGATCGGACTGCGCGTCCGGCTGCTCTCGAAGGGCGCCGGCAAGTGGGCGACCTCGGGCGGCGAGCACGCGAAGTTCGGACTGTCGACTGCCGAGATCCTCGAAGCGATCGACATCATGGAGCAGGCGGGGATGTCTTCCGCGTTCAAGCTGCTTCATTTCCACATCGGCTCGCAGATCCCCGACATCCTGACCATCAAGCGCGCCGTGCGCGAAGCGGCGATGTACTACGCGAAGCTCTACAAGAGCGGCCACAAGCTGGAGTACGTCGACGTCGGCGGCGGGTTGGCCATCGACTACGACGGCTCGCGCTCGACGTTCCACTCGTCAATGAACTACTCGGTCGAGGAGTACGCGAGCGACATCGTCTATAACATCATGGACATCTGCGACGACGAGAAGGTGCCGCACCCGATCATCGTCTCGGAATCGGGCCGCGCCACCGTCGCGCATCATTCGGTGCTCGTGGTGCAAGCGTTCGGCGCGATCGAGAAGACGCCGCTCGAGGGGCGCGATCTCCGCGCGGCCGATCACAAGCTCGTGCGCGAGCTGCTCGAGATCGACGCGACACTCAACGTCGACAACTTCATGCCCGCGTGGCACGACCTGCAGCAGATCAAGGAGCAGGTCCAGACGATGTTCGAGCTCGGACTGCTGAACCTCGACGTCAAGGCGCGCGTGGAATCGCTGTTCTGGGAGATCGCGGAACGGCTGCAGGCGATGGTGCGGGGCATGGATCCGGAGGAAGTGCCGGAGGAGATGCGCAATCTCAACATCGAGCTTGCGGATCAGCACATCTGCAACTTTTCCGTGTTCCAATCACTGCTCGATCATTGGGCCCTCGGCCAGCTTTTCCCGATTGTGCCCATTCATCGCCTGAACGAGCAGCCGCAACTCGAGTCGACGCTGGTCGACATCACCTGCGACTCCGACGGCAAGGTCTCGAAGTACATCGATCTCAACGACGTGCGCGACACGCTGCCGCTCCACGAGATCAAAGCCAACGAGCCCTATTACCTCGGCATCTTCCTCACCGGCGCCTACCAGGACATCATGGGTGACATCCACAACCTCTTCGGCCGCGTCAACGAGGTACACGTGTTCCTCGACCCGGATGAAGAGGCCGGGTTCTACATCGAGGAAGAGATCCCCGGCCAGCCGATCGGCGAGGTGCTGGCCATGACGCAGTGGGACTGGCGCGATCTGGAGAAGCGGATGAAGCAGCAGATCGACATCGCCATCAAGCAGGACCGCGTGAAGCCGAACGAGGGAATGCGCCTGCTGCAGGATTACGAGCGCGGACTCAAGGACCAGACCTACTTGACGTTCGATTAAAACGGACCCCTCACCCGGCCTTCGGCCCACCCTCTCCCCGCAAGCGGGCCGAGGGCTACCAGGCGGGCGCGCCGCAAGTAGCCTTCTCCCCTCGACGAGGGGAGAAGGTGCCCGAAGGGCGGATGAGGGGTGCCGGCCGGAATCGCTAATTCGAGTGGACCGTTACATCACCTCGGAACTCACGCTAAACAGGAGACAACTCAATGCGTAGAACACTCGCGCTCGCCATCATCATGTCCCTCTTCGTCGCGGCGAACGTCTTCGCCGTCGGCCAGGCTCGCATGACGGGCAAAGTCCTCGACTCGGAGACGAAAGCACCCATCGTGGGTGCCAAGGTGCACCTCGAGGCCACGAAAGGAAAGAACGTCAAGCTCGAGCAGAAGGCGGGGAAAGACGGCTCGTTCACGATCTTCGTCCTCGACGGCACGCTGACCTACAAGTTCACGGTCTCGGCGCCCGGATACCTTTCCTATCAGGAAGACATCAAGATGAAGCTCGGGGAGACGAACATCCGCGACTTCGAGCTCATCAAGGAAGGCACCGCTGCGCCAACCGGTACGGTCAAAGCGCCGGAGGCAGACCCGGCCGTGACGGCGTTCAATGAAGGCGCCGCGTTGTCGAATCGCGGTGAATCCGCGGCCGCGATGGCGAAGTTCGAAGAATCCGTCGCATTGAAGCCGACGCTCACCGCCGGTTGGATGGCGCTCGCCAAGGTCGCGGTCAGGGAGAAGAAGTATCAGCGCGCGATTGAAGCCGCGAAGAAGGCGCTCGAGATCGACGACGAAGATCCCGACATGTGGACGGCGCTCTTCAACGCCTACACCGCCCTGGGCGACAAGGAAAACGCCGCGATCGCGAAGAAGAAGATGCCGGCTAACGCTCCTGCGCTTTTCAACGAAGCGGCACGCCTGATCAACGAAGGCAAGGATGCCGAGGCGGAGCCGGTGCTGAAGAAGGCGGTCGTGGCCGATGAGAAGTTCTCACTGGCCTGGTACGAGCTGGGTATGGTGTACGCGCGCACGGGCAAGTCGGCCGAGGCGAAAGACGCGCTGAACAAGTACCTCGAGCTCGATCCGAAGGGCAAGGACGCGCCGACGGCCAAGGAGATGCTGAGCTACCTTCAGTAAACGCGAATGCACAAAGCGATTGCAACGTCTGTCGTTCTCTTGTTCGTGGTGGCGGGCTGCGCGTCTTCCGCGCCATCCGCCGAAACCGCTTCGGCACCGTCGGCCACTGCGCCGGAGATCCTGATCGTACAGACCAGCAGCATGCCCGCGGCGGCGCGATTCGTCGAAGGTGCGTTGCCCGTGCAGTACGCGTTGCGCATCGAGAACCGCGCGGCGGATCCGATCAAACTACGGCAGGTAACCCTGCAGTCGGTGTCGCAGGGGGCGTATTACCTTTCGCCGACGACGAGGCCATACGACCTGACCATCGGCCCCTCGCAACGCGAGGAAGTGCGGGTGCAGGCGACGGCGCAAGCGGGGCAGTCGCTGGTGGGCAACAACGGGCCGGTAACGCTTCGCGTGACGTGCAACTTCGAAGGCGCGGATGGCAAGAAGTTTCAGCAGGTGGTGATGCGGCGCGTGAACGAGCGCACCGACATCACCGGCGAGCAGTAAGAGGCGCGCACCCTTGTAACCTTCTCTCCTCCGCAGAGGGGAGAAGGTGCGCGAGCGCGGATGAGGGTCGCTTCTGGGCACTTCCGCGCACCCTCATCCGCCTTCGGCACCTTCTCCCCGCAAGCGGGGCGAAGGCTACCCGAGGCTACGCCATCACCGTTTCCGTCTCCGGTTCATACGCGAGCGCTGGTGCGAGCCAGCGCTCCGCTTCCGCCAGCGTCATCCCCTTGCGCGCGGCGTAATCGGCTACCTGATCGCGACCGATCTTCCCGACGGCAAAGTAGCGCGACTGCGGATGCGCGAAGTACAACCCGCTCACCGCCGCGGCGGGCATCATTGCGAACGACTCCGTGAGCTGCATGCCGAGCTTCTCCGCGCCGAGTAACGCGAACAACGTTCCCTTCTCCGTGTGATCGGGACTGGCGGGATAACCGGGCGCCGGACGAATCCCGCGATACTTCTCCGCGATCAACTCGTCGGTCGAAAGGTTCTCGTCCTTCGCATACCACTCGCGACGCAAGTCGTGATGCAGCTTCTCCGCAAGCCCCTCGGCCAACCGATCCGCCAGTGCCTTGGTCATGATCGAGTTGTAGTCGTCGTGATCCTTCTGGAACTCGGCCACGAGCTCCTCGACGCCGATGCCCGCGGTCACGGCGAAGCCGCCGATATAGTCGCCGTTCGGTGCGACGAAATCGGCGAGCGCGAAGTTCTCGCCGGAAGACGTTTCCTGCTGTTGACGCAGCGTGTGGAACTTTCCACCGGGCACGATGATGTCGTCGCCATCGCGATGGACGGGCCAGATGCCGTAGACCGCGCGCGCTTTCAGCAGCTGCTTCTCGACGATCTCCGCGAGCAGCTTGCGCGCGTCGTCGTAAAGCTCCTTCGCACGCGGCTCTTCGAGGATCTGCGGATAACGGCCGCGCAGCTCCCAGGTCTGGAAGAACGGACCCCAGTCGATGTACGGCTCGATCTCGCCGAGCGGCACGTCCTCGAGCACGCGGATGCCGATGAACGGCGGTGGCTCCGGCGCGAAGTCGAGTTTCGGCGCGCGTTTGCGCGCTTCTTCGAGCGGCAGGATCTTGATGTTGCGCTGCTCCATCCCCGCGCGCAGCTTTTCGTATTCGCTGCGAATGTCTTTGACGTAGTCATCGCGCCGTTCGGAGAGCAGCGTGCTGACGACATTCACCGCGCGCGATGCGTCGAGCACGTGCACGGTCGGCGCTTCGTAACGCGGCGCGATGCGCGCTGCAGTGTGCAACTTCGACGTGGTCGCGCCACCAATCAGGAGAGGGACGCGGAAGTGGCGGCGTTCCATCTCACGCGCGACGTGCACCATCTCGTCGAGTGATGGCGTGATCAGGCCGGAGAGGCCGATGATGTCCGCCTTTTCGCGCTCGGCGGCGTCGAGGATCTTGTCGGCGGCGACCATGACGCCGAGGTCGATGACTTCGTAGTTGTTGCAGCCGAGGACGACGCCGACGATGTTCTTGCCGATGTCGTGGACGTCGCCTTTCACGGTGGCCATGAGGATCTTCCCGCGCACGGATGTGTCGCCGGACGCGATCTTCTCCGCTTCCATGAACGGCAGCAGATACGCGACCGCCTTCTTCATCACGCGCGCGCTCTTGACGACCTGCGGCAGGAACATTTTTCCCGCGCCGAAGAGATTGCCGACGATGTTCATGCCGTCCATGAGCGGACCTTCGATGATGGAGAGGCCGGTCGGATACTTCTGCCGCGCTTCTTCGACGTCGGCGTCGATGAAGTCGACGACGCCTTTCACGAGCGCGTGCGAGAGCCGCTCCTCGACCGAGCCGCGGCGCCACTCCTCTTCCGTTTTCTCCGTGACCTTGCCGGTGCCTTTGACGGTATCGGCGAACGTGATCAGGCGCTCGGTTGCATCGGGCCGGCGATTGAGCAGCACGTCTTCGACGAGCTCGAGCAGGTCCTTCGGAATCTCCTCGTAAATGCTGAGCTGTCCCGCGTTGACGATGCCCATGGTCAGTCCGGCGCGGATGGCGTGATAGAGAAACGCCGCGTGCATCGCCTCGCGCACGACGTTGTTGCCGCGGAATGAGAAGGAGACGTTGGAGATGCCGCCGCTGGTGCTGGCGAGCGGAAACTTCTCGCGCAACTGCCGCACCGCTTCGATGAAATTGACGCCGTACGCGTTGTGCTCCTCCATGCCGGTGGCGACGGTGAGCACGTTGACGTCGAAGATGATGTCGGTCGGATCGAAGCCGACTTCGTCGACGAGGATGCGATAGGCGCGCGAACAGATCTCGACCTTGCGCTCGACCGTGTCCGCCTGCCCCTGCTCATCGAACGCCATCACGATCACCGCCGCGCCGTAGCGCTTGCAGAGCGTGGCGTGGTGGCGGAAGACGTCTTCGCCTTCCTTGAGCGAGATCGAGTTGACGACCGATTTGCCCTGCAGGCACTTCAGGCCCATCTCGAGCACGGACCACTTCGAGCTGTCCACCATGATCGGTACGCGCGAGATGTCGGGCTCGGACGCGATCAGATTGAGGAACTCGGTCATGACCTGCTCGGAGTCGAGCAGGCCTTCGTCCATGTTCACGTCGAGGATGTTCGCGCCGCCGTTGATCTGCTGTTTCGCGACCGCAAGCGCAGCGTCGAGATCGCCCGCTTTGATGAGCTGTGCAAATTTCGGCGAGCCGGTGACGTTGGTGCGCTCGCCGACGATGATGAAGTTCGAGTCCGGCGTAACGGTCAACGCCTCGAGACCGCTCAGCCGCAAATGCGGCTCGACGGTGCCGGGAACGCGTGGCGGCAGCGTGGCGACGGTCTCCGCGATCTTGCGGATGTGATCGAAGCCGGTGCCGCAACAGCCGCCGACGATGTTCAGCCAGCCGTTCGCGGCGAAGTCGCGCAGCACGTCCGCCATCATGTCGGGCGTTTCGTCGTAGCCGCCGAGCGCGTTCGGGAGGCCGGCGTTCGGATAGCAGGAGATGAAGATCGGCGCGAGCTTCGACAGTTCCTCGACATGCGCGCGCATTTCTTCGGCGCCGAGGGCGCAGTTGATGCCGACGGCGAGGAGGGGGGCGTGCGAGATCGAGTTCCAGCACGCTTCGACCGTTTGTCCGCTGAGCGTGCGGCCGGAAGCATCGGTGATGGTGATCGACGCGATGACGGGCAGCGTGATGCCGGTGTCCTCGAAATACTTTTCGATCGCGAACAGCGCCGCCTTGAGGTTCAGCGTGTCGAACGTCGTCTCCGGCATCAGGATGTCCACACCGCCGTCGACGAGGCCGCGCACCTGTTCGTAATACGCCTCCATCAACTCATCGAAGTTCGTCCCGCGAAAGCCGGGACGGTTCACGTCGGGCGACAGCGACGCGGTGCGATTGGTCGGACCCATTGAACCGGCGACGAAGCGCGGCTGGTCGGGAGTCGAATAGTCATCCGCGGCGCGCCGGCAGATTTCGGCGGCCGCTTTGTTGATCTCGTAGACGTACGGCTGCAGGTCGTAATCGGCGAACGAGATCGCCTGTGCGTTGAAAGTGTTGGTCTCGATGATGTCGGCGCCGGCCGCGAGGTACTTGCGATGAACCTCGTCGAGCACGGACGGATTGGTGATGGCCAGGACGTCGCTTGCGCCTTTGAGGTCGCGCGGATGATTCGCGAAACGCTCGCCGCGGAAGGCCGACTCGTCCAGTCCGTAGGTCTGGATCTGCGTGCCCATGGCGCCATCGAGCACGAGGATGCGGCGCGAGAGGATGCTGCGAAGCTCGTCGGTGCGATTCGGTTGTGCCATCTCAGTTTCTCCGCAAAATGCAAAGGCCCCGCAAGAAGCTCGCGGGGCCTACGAGTGATCCGTTCGATTTACTGCCGGCTCTTTAGCTTTTTTTATCCTGGTTGCAAGCGGCGCCCCAAATCAGTCCAGGTGACGCGAGAATATATCATGCACGCGCCATGACAGCCCCCGCTACGACCACGCCAACCGATACCCCGATCGCACATACCGACCCCGTCAATGCGCAGATTCTCGCGGTCTCCGAAGACCGCATTCAGGGATTCGTGCGCGATCCGTTCGGCGAGATCGCAAAGCAGTCGGGGCTCGATGTGGACGTCGTGATGGAGCGCATCCGGGCCATGCTCCGTGGCGGCACGATCCGCCGCGTGAGGCAGACGCTGATGGCGACCAACCTCGCCGAAGGGGCGCTGGTGGCGTGGCAGGTTCCGAACGAGAAGCTCGACGCCGCGTTCGACTTCATGTTCCAGCAGGATCCGTTTTCGGGACACGTCGTGATCCGCTCGACGGACGCGGCGACGCCGGGCTCTTCGTATCGTCTATGGACAACGGTCAAAGTGCCGCAGGGTTACTCGATCGAAGAGCATTGCGCGCTGCTCGCGAAGCTCACCGGCGCCGAACACTTTCGCGTGATGCCCGCCAAACGCATCTTCGCGCTGGGCGTCGGTCACGTGCGGCGTAAAGGGATGGAGCCTGGGAGCAAGTCCGACGAGCTCGCGGACGTGAAGGACACGGCGAAGGCGGAGCTCTCGGATCTCGAATGGCAGGTGTTGACGGCGGTCAAGCGCGAGCTCACGACGGATGAGGTGACGCGCGATCTGTGGGAGCGCCGCGCGCGCGAAGCGAACATCCCGCTCGAGCAGTTCTTCGAAGTCGCAGAAGCATTGAACCGGCGCGGCGTCGTTGGTCGCTTCTCGACGTTCCTCGAACATGTGAAAACGCTGAAGACCGGAGATCGCGTGACGCGCTTCAACGCGCTCTTTCACTGGGCCGTGCCGCCGGGACGCGAGCTCGAAGCAGGACGCGAGATCGGCCGCTTTCACATCCTCACGCACTGCTACTGGCGCGAAGGCGGGCCTGAGTTCCGCAACGTGAACATCATGGCCGTCGCGCACGGCACGGAGAAGGATCTCGTGCTGGCGCACAAGCGCGCGATCGACGAGTACCTGCAGGCGATCGGGATTCCGGTGAGCTACACGAACGTGTTCTGGGGCGGCCGCAGCGAGATCAAGCCGAGTGAGATCTCCCCGATGGCGTACAAAAACTGGAGGGACGGGCTCTCCGCCCATCCAGAGGCGCCGACGGGCTGAGAGCCGCGCATGGCGCCACTCGTGACCCGCTTCACGACGTCATCCGCTTTATCGGGGTATCAGGGTTTTGGAGTGCGGTAACGCGAGTTACCGCTTTCAGAAGCGGCAACGCCGGTTGGCGCGTGCGAGCGGCAGCTCGCGCTTCCGCGACGAAAGCGGCGGCTTGCCGCCGCACTCCAAACTAGGACGCGCTCATGAACTCCACGCCCGGGTTTTCTTTCTGCGCGAACTCGAGCTCCCAATCCGAGGTGAAGAGCACGACTGCGTGATCGTTGCTGTCGGTCGCGACGCGTGCGCGTGTCGGCAGCGTCATGCGCGCGACTTCATCGACATCGCGATCGACCCAGCGCGCGATCTTGTACGGCAGCACGCTCAGCGTGGTCTCGACGTTGTATTCGGTCTCGAGCCGCGACTGCAGCACTTCGAACTGCAGCTCGCCGACGACGGCGAGGATCGGCTCCGACTTGAGGCCCTCGTGCAGCACGAAGACCTGCATCGCGCCTTCTTCCTCGAGCTGCTCGAGTCCCTTCTGGAACTGCTTCTGACGCGTCGAGACTTTCGCTCGCAATGTCGCGAAGTGCTCCGGTGCGAAGCGCGGGATGCGGTCGAACTCCACGGGCGTGCCTGACGACACGGCGTCGCCAATCTGAAAGAGCCCGGGGTTGACGAAGCCGATGACGTCGCCCGGATAGGCGCGATCGATCGTCTCGCGCTCGCGCGCGAAGAGGCGATGCGGACGCGTCATACGCACCTCGCGCCGCAGCCGCGCGTGCTGCACGGACATGTCCTTTTCGAACACGCCGGAGGTGATGCGCATGAAGGCGAGGCGATCGCGATGGCGCTTGTCCATGTTCGCCTGGATCTTGAACACGAAGCCGGTGAACGTCTCCGAGATCGGCTCGAGCTCGAAGTCATCGCCGTTCTGCTTCGCGTGACGCGGCGACGGCGGCGGCGCGAGCTCGATCACCGCGCGCAGAAACGGCTCGACGCCGAAGTTGTTTACGGCGCTGCCGAAGAATACCGGGATGACGCGGCCGTACTCGAACTGCTTCCGATCGAACGCGTGGCCGGCACCTTCGAGCAGTTCGGCCGCGTCGCGCAGTTCCTGCCACGCCGTCGGTCCGATCGCGTCTTCGAGCGTCGGGTCGTCGAGACCGCTCACGATCACCGGCGCGACCGACGCGCCATGGCGCGTGCGCTCGAAGCGCAGCACCTGCTGATTGCGCAGATCGAACACGCCCTGGAACGTCGGCCCGTCGCCGATCGGCCAGTTCATCGGCACCGCGGACACGTTGAGCTCGCGCTCCAGCTCTCCGATCAGCTCGAACGGATCGCGCGCGGGCTGATCGAGCTTGTTGATGAAGCAGAGGATGGGGATGTGCCGCAGGCGGCAGACTTCGAACAGCTTGCGCGTCTGCGGCTCGATGCCTTTCGCGCCGTCGAGCACCATCACCGCGCTGTCGGTCGCGGCGAGCGTGCGGTACGTGTCTTCGCTGAAGTCCTGGTGGCCCGGCGTGTCGAGCAGGTTCAGCACCGCTCCTTCGTATTCGAACTGGAGCACGGTCGAGGTGATGGAGATGCCGCGGCTCTGCTCGATCGCCATCCAGTCGGACGTCGTGTGTCGCTGTGCCTTGCGCGCCCGGACCGAGCCGGCCTCTTCGATGGCGCCGCCGTACAGGAGGAGCTTTTCGGTGAGCGTGGTCTTGCCGGCATCGGGATGCGAAATGATCGCGAACGTGCGCCGGCGGGCGACCTCACGCGTCAGCTCATCGAGCGATGGTGTTTCGGGTACGGCTGTCATGCCCGCGGCACAACACGGGTTGGCGTCAGGGTCATCCCCGCCATCTGGAGGGACGGGCTCTCAGCCCGTCGCCGACAATATCTTAGTCTCTTGACAACAGAAATTTTCCGTTTAAGATCTTCTGTTCATAGGCACATGAGTCACTAGAACTCATATAACTACATAGGAGGCCACAAAAATGACTCGTATGACCCGTTTCAATCCCTTCGGTGATCTTCGCCGCCTCGAGACCGCGTTCTTCGAACCGTTCTTCCGCTATCCGTTCCTGCAGGAAGAGGCGCGGACGGCCGCCTGGAATCCGCCGGTCGATGTCCTCGAGGAGAACGAGAAGATCCTCGTGAAGGTCGAAGTGCCTGGAATCGACGAAAAGGACATCCGCGTGACGTTCGAGGACGGCCTGCTCACCGTGTCGGGCGAGCGCCAGTTCGAGCGGAAGGATGACCGCAACTATCACCGCATCGAGCGCGCGTACGGCAGCTTCACCCGCACGTTCACGCTGCCGCGCAGCGTCGACGCCAACGCGATCAAAGCCGACTACCGCCACGGCGTGCTCGAGATCGAGATCCCGAAGAAAGAGGAGTCTCGTCCGAAGCAGATCCAGGTCAACATCAACGCGGATCCGAAGCAGATCAACGCGTAAGAACGGTCCCTCGGGTCCCTCGGGGTTCCTCGGGGTTCCTCGGCGAAGCGCATCCCCTCCCGAGGAACCCGGGAACCCGAGGAACTATCTCCCGCGTTGCGCGAACAACTTCAGCTCGTTCGCGTAACGCGCTTCCCTCGGCGCGAGCTGCCGCGCCGCGTTGTAGTGCAGTTCGGCGGCGCGGCGGTCGCCCATCGCTTCGCTGAGCGCGCCGAGGTTGAACCGCACCGGCGCCGAGCGCGCGTCGTGCTGCATCGCTTTCAGCCAGATCGCGCGCGCTTCCGCGAGGCGGTCTTCTTCGATCAGCGCCATCCCTTCCGCAAATGCCGGCGCACTCTCGTCGAGCGCGATCGATTCGCGCACGCGCCGCGGCGTGATCCTTTCCGCCGCGTCGATGGCCGCGAACTTCGCCGCGTCCTGCAGCGTGTGATCGCGCTCGTCCTGCGTTACCGACTCGACCCGCTTCGACGTTCCCTGCCCGCGCGCGTAGAACGTCGACACCGGTTTCATGAAGTGCGACAGCACGTCGATGCGTGCATTGCATACGGCGTCGACCTGAAACGCGCGCACCTTCACCCGGTTGCCGTCGATGTCGCGCATCCCCGCCTCGGTCTCCCGCACCGCGCTTTCGCATCGGAAGGTCTTGATGTCGAGATGAGCGTCGCCCGGACCAGTGGCCGATCGCACATCGCGCAGCGTCAACACGCCCGAGCGATCGACGTGGCGGACGAGCTCGTCGATGAACTTCTCGACGATCGGCTCGTTCGTCGCGGCGTTGACGACGGCGATGTCCTTCGCGCCGCCGAGGTCGTGAGGGGCGGGGAGGAGGCGCTCGAAGGTGATGCGCGAGGCGGCGAACGCCGCGGGCGGAGAGAGGAGTCCGAACGCGAGAGTGGCGATTACGGCGATCGTCGCGCGCATCATCGGCGCGAAATCTTACGCCCACGTGCGATTGAGTAGAATCGCGCCCGCATGCGACTCAACGTATCCAGTGAAATCGGCCGGTTGAAGTCCGTCCTGGTCCATCTCCCCGGCCGGGAGATCGACCTGATGGTGCCGCCGATGATGGCGCAGCTGCTCTTCGACGACATCCTCTACGGGCAGGTCGCGCGCGAGGAGCACCGCCGCTTCCAGCAACTCATCCGCTTCATCGCGGACGACGTCTTCGATCTCCAGGACATGCTCGAGGAAGTCTTCGAAGACGAGGACATCAAAGACCGCATCGTGCGCGATCTCGGCAAGCGCAACCGTCTCAAGCGCCGGCTGGTTTCCGAGCTGCTCGAAGAGCGGCCGGCGGCGCTCGCGGAAACGCTCATCTCCGGCATCGCGTGCGAGACGGAATCCGGCGAGCTCCCGCAGTTCGATCTCTATCCGATCCCGAACCTCTTCTTCATGCGCGATCCGCAGATCGTGATCGGCGATCGCGTCGTCATCTCATCCATGGCCACGCAGGCACGCCGCCGCGAGTCGCTGTTGTCGAAATACGTCTTCCAGCATCACCCGCACTTCCGCTCGCAGAATCCGTTCTGGGTCGACTTCATGGCCACGGAGCCGGAGCGGCCCATGTCGCGCAAGACGCCGACGCTCGAAGGCGGCGACGTGCTGGTCCCGCGCCGCGACCTGCTGCTGGTCGGCATCACCGAGCGCACGAACAAAGGCGGCGTCGAAGAGCTCATGCGCTCGCTCAAAGCGGCGAACGCCGGCGTGAAGAGCGTGATCATCGTGGACATCCCGCGGCAGCGGTCGTTCATGCACCTCGATACGATCTTCACGTTCATCAATCGCCACGAGTGCCTGATCTATCCGCCCGTGATCCTGCCGAGCGGCAGTCAGGCGGCGAAGGTGACCACGGTCGACCTCACGAAGAAAACGCCTGTCTACTCCGAACAGAAGTCGCTCCTCGGTGCGCTGAAGAAGAAAGGCTTCGATCTCGAGCCGATCTACTGCGGCGGGAAGAGCGCGGTGGATCAGCAGCGCGAGCAGTGGACGGACGGCGCGAATGCGTTTGCGCTCGCGCCCGGCATCATCCTGCTGTACGAGCGCAACGTGCGCACTGCGGAAGCGCTGGCGCGGCAGGGCTATCACATCGTCTACGAAGACGATCTCCTCCTCGGCCGCACGGAGCTCGAAACGTGGACCGATAAAAAGTACGCGATCCAGATCGCGGGGAACGAGCTTTCGCGCGCGCGCGGCGGACCGCGCTGCATGACCATGCCGCTGGAGCGAGAGGAGCTCTGATGAAGCTCGCCGTCGTCGCCTTCGGCGGCAACGCGCTCCTTCGTCCCGAGGATCACGGCACGCAGGAAGAGCAGATCGCGCGTGCGAAGCAGGCGGCACGTTGGCTCGCCGAGATCGTGCGGCACGGCTACAAACTGATCGTCGTGCACGGCAACGGACCGCAGGTCGGAAACATCCTCGTGCAGGCGGAAGAAGCGTCGACGAAGATTCCGCCGCAGTCGCTCGATGTGTGCGTCGCGCAGACGGAGGGCTCGATCGGTTTCATGCTGCAGCAGGCCATTCGCAATCGGCTCGAATCGATCGGCCTCGGCGGCGAAGTCGCGACGATTTTGACCGAGGTCGAAGTCGATGCGAACGATCCCGCGTTCAAGCGTCCGACCAAACCGATCGGACCGTTCTTCACTCGCTATCGCGCGGAAGCGCTCGAGCGCGATCTCGGCTGGACGATGAAGGAAGACTCGGGACGCGGATGGCGACACGTCGTGCCGTCGCCGCGGCCGCTGCGCGTTCTGAACATCAACACGGTTGCGCGGATGCTCGACAGCGCGTCGGTCGTCATCGCCGCGGGCGGCGGTGGCATTCCGGTGGTGAAGAGTCGCGATGGACAGTGGCGCGGCATCGAAGCGGTGATCGACAAGGACTACGCATCGGCCAAGCTGGCGGCGGATCTCAACGCGGATCTGTTCGTGATCCTCACCGGCGTCCCGAAAGTGGCGCTCGACTTCGGCAAGCCAACGCAGCGATTCGTCGATCGGCTCACCGTCGCCGAAGCCGAGAAACATCTCGCCGACGGTCAGTTTCCCGCGGGCTCGATGGGTCCGAAGATCGACAGCGCCTTGCAGTTCGTGAAAGCGACGCAGAAAGAAGTGTTGATCACGGACGTCGATGTCTTGCGCGAGGCGTTGCAGGGGAAAGACGGCACGGTAATCGGCGCGTAATTACGGTGGCGTCGCGGACAGTTGCACGTCGAGCGTCACTTCGCTTCCTGTGAGCGTGACGTTGCGCGTCGTCTTCGCGTAACCGGAACGCGAGAACTGCACGCCTTCGTCTCCGCGCGTCAATCCCTCGAACGTGTACACGCCGTTCTTGTCCGTCACCGTAGTGAGGTTTGTGTTCGGCACGCGCGCCGGCGCAGGCTTCCAATTCGGACCTCCGAGCATGCCTCCGATTACGCCTCCCTCCATCTGCGGCGGGCTGATGATGATGAAGACGCCGCTCAGAGGTGCGCCATTCGCGTCGGTGACTTTGCCGGTGAGCCGGACGCCGCGCTCGAGCTCGAGCACGACATCGTTCACGATCTCGCCAGCGACGACGGTGACGTCTCGGTTCGCGCCTTCGTAGCCGAACGCGTTCGCAGCGACGGTCGTTGCGCCGGCGGGTACGTGCTCGAACGTGAATGAGCCGTCGTCGCCCGTGACGCGCGACAGATTGCCCAGCCCCAGCATCACACCGGCGCGGAAGGAGCGGATGGGTTTCATGGTCCCCTTTTCCACCACGCGGCCGCGAATCGTGCCGCCTGGCTGGAGGTCGATCGCGACGTCGCGCGCGGGCGCGGTGAAGATGCGCTTCTCGTTGATCCACTCCGGCCGTTTGATGACTTCGATCGTTGTCGGTCCGGGTTTTAGGCCGCCGAGGGTGAACGAGCCGTCGGCGGCGGTTTTGACGCCGAGCAGGACACCGCCATCCGGACGAACTTCGACGTCCGCGACGCCCGCGCCGCCGCGCGTCACGCGGCCGCTGATCTCGACGGCGGGATCGAGCCGCGCTTCGACGACGTTCTCGCCGTTGTCGGCGATGCGTTGCGCCGCCATTCGCTTGTTCAGGTAACCGTCGCGCCTGAACCAGAAGTTGTACGTCCCTTCCTTCAGCCGCATCGCGAACTTACCGTCGGCGTCGGTGCGCACCGGATCCTTCGACAGCGGCTCCATGATCGTGTCCAGCGTTTCGCCGAAGGAGCCGGCGCTCGGACCGGCCACGACCGAAACATCGGACAACGGCTTGCCGTGTATATCGAGCGCGCGTCCGGTGACCACGATGCCCGCGGGAATGGTCAACACGACGTCACTTTTGCGCTCGCCCACGTCCAGCTTCATGACCTCACTCTTCACTTGCGGGAGTGCCTTCTTCGCGACGAGCAGATAGAAGTTCGTTCCGGGCAACACGCGAGCGTCGAACTTTCCGTCCGGTCCCGAGCTCACGGGCATGGCGCCGTTGGCCGCCATGTCCGGCATGCCGCGGTCGAGCGCATCTCGCGGAGTGATCGTCGCCGCGGCAATCGGTTGATTGGCCTCGTCGACGACGACGCCGCTCACGCGCGCGAGCGGCTTCAGCGCGAAATTCACCGCCCGCTTCTGCTCCGGCATAATGCGGATCGAGTCGCCGGATGTCATGTAGTCGCGATGTTTGATCGAGAGATTGAGTGTGCCTTCAGGAACGTCGAGTGAATACATTCCGTCGGCGCCGGTGGTCGCCGTCGGCCCTTGCCACACCGCGACCGTCGCGCCGGCGATCGGCGCGTTCGTTTTCGCGTCGCGAATGCGGCCCGAGAGCACGGCTGCAAAGAGAGGAAGAGAGATCGAGAGGAGGAATGCAGCGAGGAGTCGTCGCATGTCCCAAGCTTAGCCGAGCTCTCTCAGCCGTTCGAACGTCCAGATCCCGTAGGTGTGCCCGTCCGCCCAGTTCGGCTGCAGCGCGTAGTTGCCGATCGGCTCGACGCTCTGCAGCACGAACGACTCGGGCCGATAGCGCTGCGGCAATCCGCCGGCCATGCGGCCGAAGAGGTCGGGCTCACCGGAACACACCGCGCAGGGGCAGGCGCGGCGGAGCTGTTCGAGCGGATAGTATGATTCGTGGCCGTCATCCCAGACGACGACGAAAAAATCTCCGAGAACCTGATATGACTGCGGGCGCATGCCGACTTACAGACTGACGATCGAGTACGAAGGCACTCGCTACTCCGGTTGGCAGGCGCAGGGTAACACGCAGAAGACGGTCCAGGGTCACCTCCTCCGCGCGGCCTCCGACATCCTCGGCGAAGTCGACATCGGCGGCGCCGGACGCACCGATGCCGGGGTGCACGCGACAGCGCAGGTCGCGCATCTGCGATCGCGAAAACCGCACGATCCGCTGCAGCTCACGCGCAAGCTCAACGACCTCTTGCCGCACGACATCAGCGTGCTCGACATCACTCGCGCGCGCGATGACTTTCACGCGCGTCACGATGCGACGTCCCGCATCTATCTCTACCAGATCGCAACACGACGGACCGCCTTCGGGAAGTCATTCGTCTGGTGGATCAAAGACCGTCTCGACTTCGACGCCATGCAGCGTGCGTCGCAAGCGCTCGCCGGACGCCACGACTTCAGCGCGTTCACCGACAAGCGGCTGAAGGAAGAGGACTCGCGCATCGTCGTGGTCGAGCGATGCGAGCTCGCGCACGCCGGCGATCTGATTCTCTTCCGCATCGCCGCGTCGCACTTTCTCTGGAAGATGGTGCGCAAGCTCACGTCGTTCCTCGTCGAAGTCGGCCGAGGCAACGAGCGGGACATTACGCGCCGGTTGGGCGCGAAAGGCGAGCCGTGGCAGCCGACCGCGCCGCCGTCCGGTCTCTTTCTCGAGGCGATCACGTACGAAAGCGAAACGTTCGATCGCCCGCTTGGGGCCATCGTGCCAGTGCATGCGTTCGTGCGGAGCAGGCGGTGAACGAAGCGCAGCTCGTTGCGCGCGTGCGCGAGCTCTTCTCGCCGCGCATCGGCGACGACGCCGCCGTGATCGACAACCAGGTGCTGACGACCGATCTGTTGATCGAGGACGTCGACTTCACGCGAGCGATTCCGATCCGCTTCATCGCGCGTAAGAGCCTGGCGGTGAACCTGTCCGATCTTGCGGCGATGGGTGCTGCACCCGCGTACGCGTTGCTTTCGCTCGGTCTGCCGCCGTGGGCGCTCGAACAGGCGGATGAGATGTTGGTCGCGTACGCGGAAGCGGCGCGCGAGTACGGCATCGAGATCGTCGGCGGCGATTTCTCGCGCGCCGAGAAGCTCACGATCTCGGTCACCGCGATCGGGCGCATCGTCACGCGCGCACTGTTGCGCAGTGGCGGGCGTCCCGGCGATCGCGTGTACGTGTCGCGTCCGCTCGGCGGCAGCGCGACGGGCCTGTTGCTATCTGGAGCGACGGGCTCTCAGCCCGTCGGCGGCTTCGAGGGGCTGAGCGCCCGTCGCTCCAGTGACGGCTACGCGCATCGCGAGTTCGTCGAGTCCGCGATTCGCCGTCACATCGATCCCGAGCCGGAGCTTGCGCTCGGCCTCGCGCTCGCGCGCATCGAAGAAGTCACGTCGTGCATCGATGTTTCCGACGGACTCTCATCCGACCTTCACCATCTCTGCGACGCGTCGCGATGCGGCGCGGAGATCGAGAAGGAACGCATCCCCATTTTCCCCGATCTGCTCTCGTACGGCGCACGCTTCGGCATCAACGTGAAGGATGCTGTCCTGCATGGCGGCGAGGAGTACGCGCTGCTGTTCACTTCATCGTTGCGCGAATCGGAACTGAGCACGCGCCTCGGACGCCCTGTCTACGCGATTGGCCGCATGACCAAAGCGCGCCAGGTGATTCTCAAGGAAGATGGGTTGGCGCGGCCGCTCGAGCCACGCGGATGGGATCACTTCGGCTGACGCGAGAAGTTCGACGCGGCGACGGCGCAGACGAATGCTCCGATGCCGAGGGATGTGCGCACGGCGTGAGCGCGGCCCCAGTTCTTCACGAGCGACTGCGAGCGATCGCTCGGATAGTCGGTCGCGGGCTGTGCCTCGAGCTCCTTGTTGATCGGGACGGTGACCATGACCGTCGCCGCGAGCACGCCCG
>Ga0196977_1000246_pt1 | contig 32139 bp, 35 predicted proteins | sample S3v_1013CmetaG_FD_148634 | JGI IMG/M metagenome (GOLD analysis project Ga0196977, IMG submission 148634) | Soil microbial communities from Anza Borrego desert, Southern California, United States - S3+v_10-13C | ecosystem: Environmental > Terrestrial > Soil > Desert | place: USA: California... | reverse complement strand
GCGCCACTTGGTTTTGCGCAAAGGCGATGGCCGCATACGACATGAAGATGATCGCGAAGATGCCTCCCGAAAGCCCGTCAATGCCGTCGATGACGCCCGACGCGTACACCACAAGCGCAACCAGTATGAAAAACGGAATGAAGAAGAGTCCAAGAGGAAGCGTGCCAAGAAACGGAACGGCAACCGCAGAAACTCCGAGCTTTGCATAGAACCACCAACCGATGAAGCCCGAGACAAGCACCACGGCCAAGAGCCTCCACTTCACCGATATTCCCCGGGAGTCAGGAGTCGTCACGTCGAGCATGTCGTTCAGGAAGCCCACAAAGGCGCCCATGACAAGCGCGAAGAGAGGAAGCCAGGTTTGCCCCCTGTTCACGAGATCGAGCCTTGTAAAGGGTCCATCCAAAGCAAAGGCCAGAAGCCAGAACAGCAGCGCCGTTATGAGAACTGACGCCCAGATGACGATTCCTCCCATGCGGGGCGTATGCCCTTCCCGCGCCTGGTGGAGCTTGTTGAAATTCTCAGCAATCGTTCCCTCAAGCGTCTCCTTCCCCGCCTTCTTCTTCCAGACCTTGTACTTGTACAGGTAGTGCGTAAGAACGGGCGTAAGAAGTATGCCCACGGCGAAGCTCGTAATGAACGGAATGAGTATGCGGGCGGCCTCGAAGGAAAGGACGGTCATACATTAGCGCGGGACGCCCACAAAGTACTGGTGCGTCGCGTCGATAAGGCGGTTCACGTCCGCAAACCTTCCCTCGCGGGTAGAGCCGAGTACTACGACTGCAACTGGGTGCCCTATGGCCACATCAACCACCACCACCAGGTTCCCTCCCGCAAGGTCCGTATATCCGGTCTTTGAAAGAAGGAGGCCCGGTACCGTTACCGCCCCTTGATTCGTGTTCGGAAGCGAATGCGGCATGCCCAGCGTGCTCTGTATAAATACTGCCGGTTCCGTAGTCGACCGGGCGATTTCAGGAGCTTTCTTCAGGAGAGCCGCTGCAAGCACGGCAACATCCCGCGCGGAACCGTACCCACCTGAAGAAGCCATGTCCACATCGAGCCCTGATCCGTTCACCGCATAGGTCTTGGTAAGGCCGGCGTTCGCAGCTGCGGCAGAGAGCGCTCCGCGAACATCCATCGACCTGCGCGCCGCCACCGATTCCGCAATGGCCTCGGCAGCGTCGTTTGAGGAACCCACGAGCGCGTACCGGGCAATGTCCGGGAAGCGGAATATCTCCCCTTCCATAAGGCCGCTTTCGCCTTCTGCGGAAAGAGAGGACGGAGTCATGGGAACAAGCGCTCCTTCTCCAAGCGTCTCAAGGCCAGCATACACCGCAAGGAGCTTCGTAATTGAAGCCAGGGGAAGCTGTCGATCGGCGTTCTGTGAGTAGAGCGTTTGGCCGGTGGTGATGTCGTATACGATGGCCGACTGTCCCGTGAGATCGATCCCCATGAAGGCCTCCGGCGAGAGCGCGGTCGAGGTAGCTATTGGATTGGGACTCGTTATGGGAGCTGGAGCACTTTCCAGGCGCTTGCCGTACACGAAGACAAGCCCGATGATCGCAGCAATAAGCACGGCGACCACAACGTACTGCCAGCTCTTTTGCATGCTTCCTAGTTTTCTACTCATGCTGGTTCAGTCTCGGCCTGTGCTGCCTGCGCCTTGGAAAGCGCTCCGGCAAGCTCTGCATGCTTGGGCAGTCCTTCCGTGCCGCTAATTCCAAGATGCGAAAGCGCGTCTACGGTCGCCGTATACCGAGCGCGTCTTCGATCAGTCGTATCCTCTCCGCGCTCGATGAGTCCGCGCATGAGAAGCGAACGGAGAGCCGCGGTGGAGTTCACTCCTCGCACCCAGTCGATATCGCTTCGGGTCGCGCCGTTCTGATAGAGAATGATCGCAAGCGTTTCAAGGCTTGCCTTTCCAAGGTCGCGGGAGAACTCGCTCTCGCGAAGCTGCTTTACGGCCGCCGCCGCATCCGGATGCGTGCGGAGCTCGACTTCGGTATCGGTTTCGACAAGCGCAAGGCCACGGCCCTTGAGCCGTTCGTGAAGATCCTGAAGACCGGCGGCGAGCATTTCGGACGATATGCCGAGCAGGGACTCCAGCTGCTTCTTCGGCATGGATTCGCCATGAGCGAAGAGGACCGCCTCGAGCGTTTGAGGAAGGGACAGGGTCATGGATGCATTCAGAATACCGTATGCGAGCCCGCTCGAAAACCCGCCCTACTTAACCAGATTCGCGACGGCTCCCCTGAAGAATTCCTCCGTATAGTCCCTCCCCTTCTTCCATAGCTGGGTCAGGGTCGGCGTGCGTCTAGGATCATAGAGCTTCTGGTACGGATTTTTCTTTCCGGTCATGATGTCTCGCACAATCATGGCCGTGATGGCACTGTACGTCATGCCGGTTCCCGAGAAGGCAGTGGCGATGAGATTTCCCGGATCGTACTCCCCTATGAACGCAAGGCCGTCCACCGGCTCGAGGATGTATCCGCTCCACCTGCGCACCTCGGGGTATTTCTTTCCAAAGAGCTCGCTAGCGTACTCCTCGAGCGCCTTGAAGCTCTTCCCGTGCATAGGAATCTCCTTGCGATGGTCTTCGCCTCCGATGAGGAGTCGATCCTTGCCGCTACGCCCCTTCCCTTTGTCGATACGGAAGTAGTGATACGGATTGTCCATGTCCTCGTACGTACCTTCCTTGTACTTCCCCTTCGGCACCTCGTATTCGATGATATGGGTCACATACATGCCCTTCTGGAGGAAGACCTCCTTGGGATTGTTGAAGGGCTGATAGGTGGCGGTAAGGGTCCAGTCGGCGCGAACCGAACACTTCCCCGCAATGACCCTGAACGGGCCTCCTCCTTCTATACTTTCGACCTCGGTCTTCTCATAAAGCTCGACAGCCATGCGTTCAAGCGCTGAGAGAAGGCCGGCAACAAACTTCACCGAATGGTATTTCCCCTGGTTCTTTACGCTCATGACTCCCCGATTCTTGAAACCAAGATCTACCTTGCTCATGGATACCGGGAAGCCGAGCCGTTTTGCTTCTTTGTATTCGTCCTCAATCTCCCGAAGCTCCTTGCGGTCGTTGGCGTACAAGTAGTTGGTACAGCGCATGAACTCACAGTCGATCTTCTCGTCTTTCACGATCTTCTCGATGAGGTCTATGGCCTTGCCATGCGATTCCCATATGAGCTTGGCGCCTTTTTCTCCGAACATAGGCACCAGGTCCACCGTATCCGTATCTATGGACTGCGTGAGGAAGCCGGTCGTATATCCGGTCGCCTTCCCGACAAAACGGTCCTTTTCAAGCACGACGACCCGCTTCCCAGCTTTTGCCAAGAGATAGGCTGAGAGAAGGCCGGCAAGGCCTCCTCCGATAACGGCAACGTCGGTTTCTCTATCCTCCCTTAGCCTAGGAAATTCAGGAAGGCTCGCAGTGGCGAGCCATGTCGATGTTTCTTTTGATTTCATCCTGCAAGTGTATGAAGTGAAGGATGAACGACCGATGAGCTAGTAGTGAGGTACTGCAGCCTTTGCGTTCGTTATCTGAATATCCTTGAAATCCCCCTGCTGGTCGGCTTCCACGGCCCCTTGCTTTACGAGTTCAAGAAGAGCGAGAAAGGATACGATGACCTCTATCTTCTCCCTGGTATCCCCCGCAAACTCCGAGAACGAGAGAGAAAGTGCTCGTTCCACCCGCTCGCGCAGGTCGTCCATCATTTCCTCGATGGAGACCATGGGGCGGATGCGTGCTTCAGGAAGCTTGGCCTCGACTTCGCGCGAAGCCAGAACCTCTTCGAGAGCCTTTGAAATACGCAGAAGATCAAGGTCCTTCGCAGGAGAGAACATGGGTTCGGGTTTCCGCTCGCCCGCCGGGAACATGACGCGCCGGCCAAAAAGGCGCCCTAGCTCGCGCGCCGCATTCCTGGTCCGCTCATATACTGCAAGCCTCCTTTTCAGATCGTCCACGTCCTCCTCCTCTTCGCTCGAGAGCTCAAGCTCAGGAAGAAGCGACTTCGACTTTATGAGAAGCAGGGTCGCCGCAACGGCAACGAAGTTCGCCGCGTCCTCCATCGGAAAGTCCTCGCTTGTGCGCACGTATGCAATGAAGTCGTCGGTGACCTGTGATATCGAGAGTTCGTTTACGAGGAGCTTCCTCCTTTCAATAAGGTCGAGGAGCACTTCCATCGGCCCCTCGTACTCTCCTGCCCGCACCGTGAAAGGCGACAGCATTTCCATGGCTACTCAGCCGACAGCAGGGTGTCGATGCGATGCATATCGCGCGGGAACGCGGACGCCTCCTTCGCATTCTCAAGCTGAAGCATTTTCATGGTGAAGCGTTCGAGCCCAGTCGAGCAGCCTCCGTGCGGAGGAATGCCGTATTTGAAAGCTTGAAGATAGAACTGGAACTTGTCGGGGTCCATGCCGCGTTCCTGTATGCGCGCCACGAGCTCGTCATAGTCATGAATGCGCTGCGCTCCACTGTTTATCTCAAGTCCTCGGAAAAGAAGATCAAAACCCCGCGAGAGCTTCCCTTCAGCGCTCATGGTGTAGAAGGCGCGTGCATTTGTCGGGAATCTGGTAACGAAGACGAAGTCCGAGTTGCGTTCCTTCTTCGCCCACTCGCAGATAGCGCGCTCATGCTCGGGAGCAAGATCGTCCTCCTCGGGTAGACCAAGCGTCTGGAAGACCTCGGAGAGCGTGAGAACCGGGAAGGAATCTCCAAGAAGCGGAATTTCAGCCCCGAGACGCGCAAAGACGTCCCCGTGCTTCTCCACAACAGTATTCACCACGTCGCGTACGGTAGTCTCAAGCGCGCGCATCACGTCGTTCTCGTCATTGATAAAGCCCATTTCGAAGTCGATGCAGGTGGCTTCCGAAAGATGACGGGTGGTTGCGCTCTTCTCCGCACGGAAGATCCGAGCGACCGTGAATGCGCGTTCAAAGGCGCCCACCATGATCTGCTTGTAGAGCTGAGGAGAGGTAGCGAGGTATGCAGTCTCGTCGTTGAAGTACTCGACCTTGAAAACGGCAGAACCGCCTTCCGCGTCCCCTCCTACAAGCGCCGGCGCCTGGAAGTCAGTGAAGCCCTGGCGAGTGAGGGATGAGCGGTACGCGTCAACAATGGTTGCCTGCACGTTAAAGATGTCTCGGTCGCGCCGGCTCCGGAGCGTGTACGGCCGGTAGTCGAAGCGCGTATCAATGTTGAGATCAGTATCCTTATCAAACGGCAATTCGTGGGCCTTTGACAGAACTTCAACCCCCTTAATCTCAAGCTCGATGTCCCCGTTCTGCTTGTCGGCCTGCACGTTCTTCTCGGGGCGCTTGTTCACAATGCCGGTCACTTGGACTACATATTCGTTTCTGACCTCCTTGGCGGCCTCTATAAGCGCGTCGTCCCCGGGAAGCACGACTCCCTGCACGTATCCAGTCCTGTCCCGGAAATCGAAGAAGACCAGTTTTCCCTGGTCGCGGCGCACGTCCACCCAGCCGCACAGATTCACCGTCTCGCCGACGTGGTCGCCGAGCTCCCCTATCAGTATCCGCTCCATGTTCTATAAAAATACCACAGGCCCGTCCTGCTTTCAGGACGGGCCGTCTTTTCGAGAGGGCGCGGGCGGATACAGCCACGGTGCACTTGGTCCGGGCAGATCATGGCGCGGCGCAAAAGGATCCCAGGGCTCTGTTTGGCTCTCGGGCTTTTCGTCAGTCGTATTCTTCATGTGAGACCCCTCACTTTTCAACTGAACCGTTCAGCTGTCCAGTTATTGAAACCAGCATGCCTCCCTTCCGGTTACCGCACTCCCACAGCCTTCCGCACGGCATCCATCTTTGCTCCGACACGTTCCCTAGCCTTTGCGGCCCCTGCTTTCAGTACGCGCGATATCTCGTCGTCCGAAATACTCTCATACTTCTCGCGCATGGGAGCGAGGAAGGAGTCGAGATCTTCGATAAGCGCCTCTTTTAGAACTTTGTACTGTCCTTCGTTCTCGGCGTATAGGGTCTCAAGTTCTTTCTCTCCCTTCACCAGTTTATGTATGGCATACACATTCTCCGGTCGTCCTGCGCCCGAGTCGGTCACGATGCCCATGACCGCTTCTGAGAGTTCGTCTCGGGATGCGAAAAGCGGAATGGTATTGCCGTAGCTCTTGCTCATCTTTGCGCCGTCGGTCCCTGGAACGACGCCCACGGAGGGAAGGATAAGCTCTTTGGGCCTCTTAAAGAGTTCTCCGAATCCCGCGTTGAACTTGGTTGCCGCCTCGCGGGCGTATTCAATATGCTGCCGTTGGTCCTCTCCTACGGGCACGACATCGGTGTCGTATAAAAGAATATCCGCAGCCATGAGCATGGGGTACGTAAAGAGCCCGGCATTGGCTTCAAGTCCTTTGGCCACCTTGTCCTTATATGCATGCGCCTGCATCAGAAATGGGACGGTGACGACGCAGTCGAAGATCCAGGCAAGTTCGGTATGTTCGGAAACGTCTGACTGCTTAAAGATTACTGCCTGTTCAGGATCAAAGCCTGCGGCCAGGTATGTCCTCGCGAGATTGACGGTATTCGCGCGCAGTTCATTAGGGTCGCGAAGGGATGTGAGAGCGTGGTAATCGGCAAGCATGAGAAAGCTGTCGTAGTCCCTGTACGCGTCAAGAAAAGGTTTGAGAGCTCCGAAATAGTTGCCGATATGGAGGTCGCCTGACGGCTGGAGTCCGGTAAGGAGGGTCTGTTTTGCGCTCATGAAGAGTACGATAGCACAGCTATACAAACGTGGGCTCGGGTTCGAGGTCTATACCGAACCGGTCATGTACCTGCTTCTGGATGAAGGCCATGACTTCTTTAAGCTCGGCGTATGTTACGCCTCCAGCGTTCGTCAGCACCAGGGCGTTGTGCGGATACACGGAAATCGTGCCGAAGGACCTCCCTTTGAAGCCGAGCATGTCGATCAGCCAGCCGGCCCCCACCTTATACCTCCCGTCCTCCTGCTCGAAGACCATTGGATTCTCGTACTCCGCCCGCAGCTTCTCTGCTGCTTCTTTGGAAACGAAAGGATTCTTGAAGAACGATCCGACCGAGGGAACGTCTTTCGGATCCGGAAGCTTGGTCTTGCGAATCTCAATAATGGCGCTCCGAATGTCCTTGAGGGAAGGGTCGGTAATATGGTGAGCGTCTAGATATGCCTTAACGCCTGGATAGTCAGGGATAGCCGGCTTGTCTAGAGAAAGCTTTATGGTTATCCCAGTAATGACATACCTTTTTTCGTGTCTAAAGATGCTGTCGCGATAAGTGAAGTGGCATTCTGCCGGCGTCAGGGTCTTGAATGCATTATCCAGATAATCGTACACCTCGACGCTTTCAAGCACGTCCACAATCTCCCGCCCGTATGCTCCAACGTTCTGTATGGGGGTTGCTCCTGCAGAACCCGGAATAGCCGACATGGCCTCAATACCAGAGAGCCCCTGAGACACACAGCGCTCGACTACGTTGTCCCAGTCTTCTCCCGCGCCAACGCGAACCATTGTCCCCATGATCTCAAAACCGGAAATACTGATCTTGAGAATAACGCCGTCAAAACGGTCAGGAATAGTGAAGATGGTGTTCGACCCCCCGCCGAGGATGAAGAACGGAAGCCCCTTTTCTCGTATGAAATCAAAAGCTTCTGGCAGCTCCTCCTTAGAATTCACTTCTATCAAATAGCGGGCCGCGGGACCGAGGCGGAACGTGGTCAGGGGAGCAAGGGGGATATCCTCTCGAACGGTCATAGCACATATGATATACCTGTAGCTATGGCGCGGACAAGCGAGCAGGAGAAGATAGGCTTCTTGATCAAGAAGCTCCGGGAGGAGAAGGGCATGACGCAGAAAGCCTTTGCCAAGGAGCTCGGCACTTCCCAGAGCGCCGTAGCGCGCATTGAAAATGGCCACCAGAACCTGACCCTGAACGAGCTCGGAAAGATCAGCAAGGTGCTTGAGCGCAAGATTCTCGGACTGAACGAGTCGATAGACTTCAGGGTGACGGGAGGAAGGAAGCTCAGGGGATCCATCACCATGAACGGCTCGAAGAACGGCGCGGTCAATATGATCTGCGCCTCCCTTCTCAACCGCGGAAAGACCATTCTCCACGACATTCCCCGCATCGAGGAGGTATATCGATACATAGAACTAGTGGAGAGCATGGGAGCTTCCGTGCGCTGGACGGGAACGGACACTATTGAGATACAGCCTCCGAAAGAACTGAATTTTAGCAATATCAATGGGGACGTAGCTGCACGTACGCGCTCGTTCACGTTCATAGGAGCCCTCATACACTGGGGAAAGTCCTTCCGCCTCCCCCACTCAGGAGGCTGCAAGATGGGAGAGCGCACCATCTCCGCTCACCGGCACGGGCTTGAGAAGTTCGGCGTGCGCATTAAAACGCGCGAATCCCATTACGAGATCACTGCCGGGAAGCTTCGTCCCGCTGAGTTCGTCCTCTACGAGTCAAGCGATACGGGCGCCATAAACGTCCTTCTGGCTGCTGCAAAGATTCCCGGGGTTTCAATTATCAAGTTCGCTCCCCCGAATTACCAAGTTCAGGACGTCTGCTTCCTGCTTGAAAAGATGGGCGTGCGCATAGAAGGCATCGGGACAACCACCCTCACGGTCCACGGCGTTGCCGAGATAGACCAGACAATCGAGCACTACAACAGCGAGGATCCGATCGAGGCGATGTTCTTCATTGCTGCAGCAGCAGTGACTGAGTCGAAGGTGTGTATAAAGCGGGTGTCGGTTAATTTTCTTCTCCTTGAACTTGAAAAGCTGCGCATCATGGGGCTCGGGTTTGAAATGGGAGATAAGTATCTTTCAAGGAACGGACGCACCGAACTCGTCGACCTCACCATACTCCCGTCCAAGCTCCGCGCTCCCTCGGACAAGCTTCATGCGCAGCCCTTCCCGGGGCTCAACATCGATAACCTCCCCTTCTTCGCGGTGATCGCAACGCAGGCAGAGGGGCAAACGCTCATCCACGACTGGGTGTATGAGAATCGAGCCATTTATTTCACGGAGCTTAATCGCCTAGGGGCCAAGGTTACGCTGCTCGATCCGCATCGTGCGCTCATAGAGGGTCCTTCAAGGCTTAAAGGAGCTCAGATAGTCTGCCCCCCTGCCCTTCGCCCTTCTGCGGTCATCCTCATCGCCATGCTGGCTGCCGAAGGCGTTTCTACGCTCAGGAACGTCTACTCCATCCGGCGTGGATATGCAGAGATAGCGGAGAGGCTGAACAAGTTAGGAGCCAAAGTGGAAGTGATCAGGAGCATGTAAGTTAATCTTCAATAACGGTTTCTATCGAAGACAAGGAGCTTTCTTTAGTTCGCAGTCTAGATAGTAACGGAGATAGCGCTTCTCGAAATTCGTCCAACAATATTTTTGGATTCGGATTTGCTGAGCGGGAGTTATTATAAATTTTAGTAAATATACGGACGTAATCAGGGTCGCGATTTTCTCTAATAGTCCTGAGTGACTCTTCGTGCCTAACGTCAATGGTAAGTCCTCTCCTCACAAAATAAAGCAGTTCATATGCGCCTAAGGCGTAGTTAACTCCGCTAAATAAGCTCCAGCCAAGGCTCTTCAAATGTTGATCAACTTTCCGTCTTTTCTCAGGCGTTAAGTCTTGGCGAGCCAAGCTTCGTTCTATGGCATCCCTAACGTTCTCGAAGTCAGTTAATCGTAATGTCTGCTGATCCCACATATGGACCATAAGTTCTTCCTGATGCGCTTCAGTATCTGTAAACTGCTCTCCTTTTCCCTCAACTTGAAGGAATCTCGGAGTAAGAGACTTTCCATCCGTTCTGATATATGCAACTGCAGCATGCAACAAGTCGTGCATTAGGAGAAGATCTCCCGTATCCCTAGGCATTTCTCTATTAAGTAGTCGCCTTGCTCCAATCGCCTCAAGCCGTGCGTGGTTAACCCGGGAAGCGAGTGTGCTGTTACTGAGGCGTTTAGTGGCGTAGTTAATAAAATTCTTTACGTCATTTCGCTCCTCAGCAGTTACTAGCGATTCGTTCTCACCGCTGATCCCAAACATATGCTCGAGAGGAGACCAGGCTGACCTTGCTTCTTTTCCTTCTAGGTAAGCAACTATTCCGGAAGCTGCCTCTTCAGAATGCTCCTCTACGAGACTTTTGTTTTCTCGATACTGCCCGGTTTTTGGATATAAACCTCCTTCAAAACCCATAATCAAATCATAGCATTTGGGTGCGCCGGGAGGGATTCGAACCCCCGTAGGATAAATCCGCTTGGTTTACAGCCAAGTGCAATTGACCACTCTGCCACCGACGCAATAATGCGCAGTATAGCTTGGTATGGCTATTTTTCAACAATCGAAATGATGGAGCTACGGTTCCCGAATTTAAGCTCATGGTCGCCGGCCGAGAGCGAGGAGGTTGTCGCATGAATGTCAGTAACACGAGTTCCGTCGATGGTGACGCCGTTCCCTTCAACTGCACGGCGAGCCTCGTTCTTGGTCTGTACGAGCCCATTGGCGACCAAAACGTCAACTATCTTTGCGGGTTCGGATGAGGGCACCTCAGTAGCCGTAACGACCTTTTTCAGTTCATGCAAGTCTCTTTCCTTGCCGTAAATGAGCGCACTTTCCCTGACCACGTCGTTCAGAACGTCCTCTCCGTGCACGAGCTTGGTAACCTCGCGCGCGAGCGCCTGCTGCGCTTCCCGCTTCTCCGGGTTTTTCCCATGGAGCTCCATCACCATCTCTATTTCCGTTAATGATAGGAAGGTATAGAACTTGAGATACTTCTCAACGAGAGCATCCGGTTGGCTGAGCCAGAATTGGTAGAAGTCTCGAGGCGAGGTTTTCTTTCGATCAAGCCAAACGGCATTGCCTTCCGACTTCCCGAACTTCTTGCCCGATGAGTCAGTCACTAAAGGCGTGGTAAGGGCGAAGGCTTCTTTGCCGAGCTTGCGGCGTATAAGCTCCACTCCCGAGAGAATGTTGGTCCACTGGTCCGAAGCTCCGATCTGAAGGTCGGTACCGTACTTTTGATTGAGCACGAGGTAGTCGTAGCCCTGGAGAAGACTGTATGCGAATTCCGTGTACGAGATGCTGTCGTCTTTGGCATCAAGACGGCGTTTGATGGCGTCGCGTTTAATGAGTTCGTTCACCGTGAAGTGCTTGCCGATATCCCGCAAGAAGTCGATAAGCTTCACCTTAAGGAGCCAATCTGCGTTATCGACCACTTTAATCCTTCGCCCGAGTACCTGCTGGAATTGTGCCTTGATAGCTCGTTTGTTCCTTGCAATCGTACGAACGTCAGCCAAGGGACGTTCTCCCTTCTCTTTCGGGTCACCTATCATTCCCGTCCCTCCTCCCACAAGAAGCTGTATAGAGTGGCCGGCATCGGAAAGCCGCTTCATGAGAAGAACCCCAAGAAGGTTCCCTGCATGCATGGAGTCTGCCGAAGGGTCGACGCCGAGATATACGCTGCGTTTAGTGCCGAGGATCTTCTCAGCATCCGCCGAAACATGCTCTATGAGCCCGCGTGCCTTCAGATCGGCGGCCAGTTCGTTCATACGGACGAATATACCACGCTATCTCACCAGGAAGAGGAGGCCTACCAAGGGGGCGATGAACCACCAGAAGAAGTACTCGTCAGGAGCAAAGAGCGAGCTTATAGGATCCGGGAACGTATATATGTTGCTGATCTGGAAGACGTGGTACGCAAGCGTGAGCAGAAAGGCTGCGGCTAGGAAGGAAAGAAGGAATCGCGGGACAAAAGAAAGGATGCCGAAGCCGCCGCTCGTGAGGCGCTGGATGAAATGGAACGGCACGAAGGTCATGGCGCAGTAGAGGGCAATGCTGATGACTGCCTTAACGATGGTCGAGCCTCCTGCAGCGAGAATGTCGTCAGTGAAGGGAAAGACGATGTAGAGGGCGTAGCCGGCATAGAAGGCGATGATAAGGGAGATGATGCCTCCCCGTCCGGCCTTGTACGAAAAGCCGATCATGAGCGCGGTCAGAACGAGGAGTATGAGAAAGTTCCCTACCAAAAGCCACACGCTCTCGATGCCGCTTGTGGCGACGGTGCTGACATCGGTCACGATATCCATATGCATAGTATACAGGGGGCCGCACCGGTTTGCGCGACCCCCTAGGATTTCTTGATTCCCCTAACCCGTCCTCGGTACGTGTAATTGCCCACGTAGACGTGCCATTGCCCGCCGACTTTCATGGCGGCATAACTGGCATGCATGCCGGCACGAATGAACATGACGCCTGCGCGTGGACTGAGAATTTCGATGTTCCCCTGTATTTTCCTTCCCCGATACGAAAACGCGACCTCGTCCCCTATGCTAAAACGCTTGCCCATGAATCCGCTCCTTCTTTCCAGTAGGAGCTTATCACAGGTTGTCTAGAGGCTCTCCGAACGAAGTTCCTCAACGAGCTTCTTGGCCTTTCCGGAAAGCTTCTTCGGGAATGCTGCCGAAAGGTGTATGAGAAGATCGCCTGCGCGTCCGTCCACGTTCACCCCCTTGTTCCTGATGCGGAGGGTTTGCTCGGGTGCGGTCATGGGAGGAACCTTCACCTCGAGCGTCTTATCGTCGATCGTCGTTACCGAGACGCTTGTACCAAGCAATGCGTCAGTCAGCTTGAGAGGCATTTCCATCGTGAGGTTCAGTCCCTGCTTCTTGAAGACTGCATGCGGCTTTACGTGCACCTTTACATAGAGATCTCCCGGTACGCCCCCTTTCGCCGCTTCTCCCAGTCCCGGCATGCGTATCATCTCCCCTCCGTCGATGCCCGCGGGAATGGTGATCTTTATCTCCTCCTCCTTTCGCAGCACACCTCGTCCCGCACAGTTCTTGCACTCCTCCTTGGGCACCTTACCGCTTCCTTCGCAGGTCGGACACGTGCGCACGCTTGAGAAGGCGCCGAGTATGGAGTTCCGGCTCTCATGGACGCGTCCGGCTCCATTGCAGGTCTTGCAGGACTCAAGCTCGGTTCCGGGTTTTGCTCCTGAACCGCTGCAGATATCGCACTTCCCTATCTTCGTAATGAGCACCTGGCGGGTGCCGCCCTGGATGGATTCCTTGAAGGAGACCTCGATATCTATGGAAATATCGCGTCCGCGACGCTGGCGGGGTCCGCGTCCCCCGAAGAGGTCTCCAAAGATGTCCCCGAGATCGAACTCCATGCCTCCCTGCTGGAAGCCGCTAAAGTCGAAGCCTTCGAAAGGATTGCCCCCTCCTCCCTGGAAGGATTGTCCGTATGTGTCGTATTCGCGCCGCCTCTTTTCGTCTCCGAGCACGCTGTATGCCTCGGTAATCTCCTTGAACTTGGTCTCGTCGCCTCCCTTGTCAGGATGGTATTTCTGGGCGAGCTTGCGGAACGCCTTCTTCACGTCGTCCTTGGTTGCCTTCTTGTCGACCCCCAGGATGTCGTAGTAGTTCTTAGCCATTGGAATCATTCTACCTCTGGTAGTTTTTGTATGCAAAAGTCGAGGGGCGGCTCCGGATTGCTCCGTGCCGCCCCACTTCTTCGTTCAGAGCTCAGCCCTCGTCCTCCTGTAACGGGGTGATGCGCACCGAAAGAATTCGGATTCTATCCAGCGGATTGTCCAGATAGTCGGTGACAATGAGGGCCACCGCAGCGATCATGCAGAAGATGGCGAGCAACCCGCCAAACACGGCAAGAACCATCAGGGCCGATTCGGTATAGACACCGGTCCCGATAATTGCCGCAGCCCACCCGATGTAAAGCCCCAGCTGGAGCTTCATGGGGACGACGTCATTCAAACGCTTACTGGTCGACATCTGCTTGCCCTCCTCAGGCGAACTAACTGAGCGCTGTTCTAGATATGATTATACAGCCTATTCACATATCGTCAAGATATATATGCAGCGTATGCTCGGGGGACTCTATTCCTCCTTGGGCTTCTCCGTAAACTCTGCGTCAGTGGCTCCTTCTTCGGGTGGGACCTCTCCTCGCGGTTGCGCCTGCCCCTCGTTTGCCTTCATCACAGCTTCCCCGATCTTTGAGAGAGAGGTTGAGAGAGCTTCGGAAGCCGACTTGATAGCGGAAATATCGTCGCCTTCTCGCGCTTTCTTAAGGACTTCTGTCTTTTCGTTTACTTCCGTCACCACTTCAACCGGTGCTTTGTCCCCCGCATCCTTCACTGCCTTCTCTGCCGTATACACAAGCTGCTCAGCAAGATTCTTTGCTTCGACAAGTTCCTTGCGCTTCTCGTCCTCGCTTGCATGCGCTTCGGCGTCTTGTTTCATCTTCTCGATGTCCTCCTTGGAGAGTCCCGTAGAGCCCTCGATGCGAATGCTTTGTTCCTTACTGGTCGTCTTCTCCTTGGCCTTTACGGTGAGGATGCCGTTACTATCCACATCGAAGGAAACCTCAACCTGGGGCAGGCCTCGAGGAGCTGGAGGAATGCCGTCGAGCATGAACTTGCCAAGTGACTTATTATCCGCAGCCATCGCTCGTTCGCCCTGCGTGATATGGATCTCAACTGACGTCTGATTGTCTGCAGCGGTCGAGAAGGTCTGGGATTTTGATGTAGGAATTGCGGTATTGCGTTCGATGAGCTTGGTTGCAACTCCTCCCATGGTCTCGATGGAAAGAGAAAGCGGGATGACGTCCACAAGGAGAATGTCCTTCACGTCTCCCTGTAGAATGCCGGCCTGGATTGCAGCGCCTATGGCCACCACTTCGTCCGGATTCACTCCAAGATGCGGCTCCTTTCCGAAGAGCTTCTGAACCTCTTCCTTGATCTTGGGCATGCGGGTCTGGCCGCCCACCATAACGATCTCGTTTATGTCTCCGGGCTTCATGCCGGCGGCGTCGAGCGCCCTCTTGGTTATGTCGAGGGAGCGGGTAACGTATTCGTCTGCAAGCGACTCAAGGGTCGAGCGCGTGATCTTAAGGAGGAGGTGCTGTGGACCCTCAGCAGTCGATGTGATGAAAGGAATGTTGATCTCGGACTCAACGGACGAGGAGAGCTCGTGCTTTGCCTTCTCCGCAGCCTCGTCTAAGCGCTGAAGCGCAAGCGGATCCTTGGAGACGTCGATGCCGCTTTCCTTCTTGTACTCGTCGGCAATATAACGGACGAGCTTCTGGTCGATGTCACGTCCTCCCATGTGGCTGTCGCCATCTGTGGACTTCACCTCAATGACGTCGTCGCCCACCTCAAGGACTGACACGTCGAATGTTCCGCCTCCGAAGTCGAAGACGACGATCTTCTCGTCCTTCTTCTTGTTGAGGCCGTATGCAAGCGCGGCAGCAGTCGGCTCATTAATGATGCGCTTCACGTCAAGGCCTGCGACTTCGCCTGCGGCTTTCGTAGCTGCGCGCTGCGCGTCGTCGAAATAGGCAGGCACGGTAATGACCGCCTCAGTGATCTTCTCACCGGTCTTTTTCTCGGCGTCTGCCTTCAGTTTCGAGAGGATCATGGCGGAGATCTCCTCGGGACGATAGTCCTTGTCGCCAAGACGGACCTGAACACCGCCGTCTGGGCCTGCCTTGATCTCATACGGGACGATATCCTTGTCCTTCTGCACGACATCGTCACTGAAACGATGTCCCATGAACCGCTTGATGCCGTATATGGTGTTCTTGGGGTTGGTGACGGCCTGACGCTTTGCAAGCGTGCCTACAAGCCGCTCCCCGTTCTTTGAAATAGCTACGACTGACGGAGTCGTGCGAGTTCCCTCTGCGTTCTCAAGCACGCGCGGTTCGCCTCCCTCCATGATGGCCATGGCGGAGTTCGTCGTGCCGAGGTCGATACCTAGGATCTTTGCCATAGTCGATGTCAGTTATTTATTAAAACGCCCGAAGATATGCGTATTGTACGCGTGCACAAATAGGGTTTCAAGTCCTAACCTTCGAAGTGGAAGACGCGGACCTTCGCCGGCCGAATCACGCTTTCGTCTGTCCTCCAGCCCGCCTCGAGGACTGCAGAAACGGTGTTGTCTTCGCCCGGTGAGACTGCGGCATCCTGTCCCAAGGCCTCGTGAAGGGAGGGGTCAAAGACCTCCCCCACAGCGCCGAATTTCCGGAGCCCGAGGCTCAGAGCGGCGTCATGGAGCTGCTTTACGACGCCCCGCATGCCCTCAGGGACCGCCCCCTGGGCCTCCGCCCGCTCAAGGGAGTCGAGAGCGGGTAGGAAGGCCTCGGCAGCTCTCCTGGCGCCCATGGAGAGCGCTGCCCTGCGATCATCCTCGAAGCGCTTCAGAGCGTTCACGTAATCGGCCTTGGCACGCTGCCAGCCGTCAAGATATTCCTGCCGCTCCTTCTTGACTGCCTCAAGCTCCTTCTTCAATTTCCCTGCCTTTGCGCCTGCGCGGGACTCGGAGGCTTCAATGTCCTCCTCGCTGCTCCCTTCAGATCCCCGCTCAGGCTCGATGATGACGTCGTCTTCCATACTATTCGCTCGTTATCCCGTCAAAATGTTCCCTGCTTTGGTCCGCCTCTCCCTTGGTGGCGTGTACGGTGCCGTCCTTGTGGTGGGGCGGCGCGTATATGGTGTACAGCTTCAAGGGTGAACTGCCGGTGTTCACTATATTGTGCTCGATACCTGCGGGAATCACGACGATTGAGCCGTCCTTAAGGGCGTGCTCCTCGCCGTTCAGAACTGCCTTTCCCGTACCTTCCTCAATGCGAATGAACTGATCGGCCTTCTCGTGCACTTCCATCCCTATCTCTTTCTCCACTGACATGACGACAAGCTGCATGTGCGAAGAGGTGTAGAGAACCTTGCGGAAATTTCCGTTCGCGAGCGCTTCCTTCTCGATATTGGTGACGAAGCCCTTCATACGGCTAAAGCTTTATGACTGCAGAACCGGCCCGCTTCCTACGCGCAAGCTCATACGCATCGTATCCGAAGGCGAGAAACGCAAGCGCGTACGAAACGGCCTCAAGAAGCCTGCCTCTCGGCGACGATGCGAAAAGTACTGTATCAAAGGCGGGCGAAGGGTCCATGAACGATACGAGCATGAAGAGAAGAATGGCCACAAAGAGCGTCGCGCCGAAGACGACCCGCTCACGGAGAAGAAGGTAGCTAAGGCCCGGGAAAATGGCGTTCAGAACGCCGGCGAGTATTGGGTGCATGTTCATACGTGGGAGTATAGCAAGAAACCGCATGACGCGGTTCCTGCAGGTATTAGCGCTTGGACCACTGTGGGCGCTTGCGGGCTTTGCGAAGTCCGGGCTTCTTGCGCTCAACTGCGCGCGGGTCGCGCTTAAGGTACCCAGCGCTCTTTAGGGGCTTTCGGAGCGTGTCCTTGGCGAGAGTGAGCGCGCGGGCGACCCCCATACGCACTGCCTCCGCCTGTGCGGTGATGCCGCCCCCCGAAACCTTGGCTTCAATGGTGAAGGTACCGTCGACCTCATCAAGGCGAAGCGGGTCAAGCGGAATAGCGCGACGCTCCTTGGTATTGAAATACTCCTCTCCCGACTTGCCGTTCACGGTGACGGTGGTCTTGGGTGCGGGCGTGAGCTTCACGCGAGCGGTCGCGGTCTTCCTGCGGCCTACGGCCAATGTATATTTTTCAGTTTCAGCCATATGGTTAGAGGGTGATGGTAAGGCGCTTCATGCGCTCCTTGCGAAGCTTATTCCGAGGGATCATGCCGTCGACGGCTTTGCGCAGGACTTCCTCGATGCCCTTCTTGTCTTTCAACATCGAGAGGGTCGTTGTGCGGAGGCCACCCGGGTATCCGGTATAGCGGACGTACTCTTTCTGTGCGAGCTTCTTCTCGCCAATCGAGAGCGCGCCTGCGTTCGTGATAGTTACCTCAACAGGAAGAACCTTGTTCTTCACGTAGTTTGCGGACTTCTTCCCGAGAAGCGCGCTCGCAGCTTCGCTTGCAACGCGGCCAAGGGGACGACCTTTAGCGTCAACCGTGTACTTCACGGTCTCCATGTCCTGGAGAGTGCGCTGCTTCGAAACTTTCTCTGCGATGGATATTCTTGTTTTCATACTATACGAAGGCGATGTACGCGTTATCGCGGGCATTGGTTGCGTTCGGGGCCCGCTTCACGATGCGCACGTATCCGCCGGGGCGGTTTGCATAGCGGGGCGAGAGGGTCGTGAAGACCTTCTTCACCGCGGCCGCGTCCCCCCCGAGGCGGGAGGACACAAGGCGACGGTTCGCTACCGTATCAGCGCGGCCGTGTGAGATCACCTTCTCTATGAATGGGCGAAGCTCCTTGGCCTTGGCTTCGGTGGTGGCGATGCGTTCATGAAGGATGAGGGAACGGGCAAGGGAACGCACAAGCGCAGTGCGCTGGTTCGTTGGCCTGTTGAACGCCCGTCCTTTCTTGTGATGTCGCATACGCTACCTATACCTTGTATCTACTCCCCTTTCAAGCTCATCCCGAGCTTCTCGAGCGCCTCGCTTATCTCAGCGACAGCCTTGTCGCCGATGCCGTCAAGCTCTCGGAGCGCAGACGGGGTCTTTTTCACAAGACCCGCAACGGTCTTGATGCCCGCATCCGTGAGCGCCGTGGTGATGCGCGCGCCAAGCTCAAGATCCTCGATCTTGGTCTTTGCGCCGTCCTTCGCTCCTTCTGCTTCGTTTGAAGCGGCCCTCTTTGCAGGAGCCTCTTCAACTTCCTCCTGGAAGCCGATGACGGACTTGAGCTGGTGGATCATGATCTCGATCGAGCGCTCAAGCGCCTCGCGGGGAGCTACGGTGCCGTTGGTCTCGATCAGGATGCGGAGGCGATTGAAGTCGGTGCGGTCTCCGACGCGCATATTCTCAACTTCGTAATTTACGCGACGGATCGGGGTGAAGGTCGCGTCAAGCGCAATGGTGCCGATGTCGACCTTTTCCTTCGTGAGCATTTCGCGGGGCACGTATCCAAGGCCGCGCTCAATGGTCGCCTCAAGCTCGAAGGGAATCTTTCCTGCAATGTCGGCGATGTACTGGTCGGGGTTCGCGATCTCGACCTGGGTCGGGAGCGTGAAGTCTGCTGCAGTGATGGTCTTGGGACCTTTCACTGAAAGTCGCACGGTCTGTGGCTCGTCCCCGTGAAGCACGAAATGTACGCGCTTAAGGTTGAGGAGCACCTCCATGACGGACTCGCGCACGCCTTCGATGGTCGCAAACTCGTGCGGCACCTCCTCGATCTTTACTGAGGTTATAGCTGCACCTGAAAGCGAGGAAAGGATGATGCGGCGGAGCGAGTTTCCGAGCGTGTGGCCGTATCCGGGATACAGCGAATCTATTTCATAAACTCCCTGATTCGCCTCTTCAGAGACGACGCGGGGCTTGGATGGCAAAGTGACTTGGTATTCCATAACTCAATCGTAATTAACCTGGGTAATAAAACTAACGGCTGTAGAACGAGAGCACCTCTGAGAGATCCCCCGCAGGGTCGGCTGACTCAACGGTGGGCTGCTGCGTGATCCCTCCCTGCATCGCCTTCGGGTCAAAGGTGAGCCAGGACGGCATGCTCCGCTCCGCGAAGCGCTCCTCAAGGTTCTCGAAAAGCACGCGGCTCTTGCTACCCTCGCGCACGCCGATGACGTCGCCCACCTTGACCTCGCGCGACGGCACGGTCGTGCGGCGGCCGTTCACGGTAATGTGGCCGTGCGAGACCATCTGTCGAGAGGCCTGACGGGTCGGGGCAAGGCCCATGCGGTACACCACGTTATCAAGACGGGTCTCAAGCGCGCGGTGAAGAACGTCTGCTGGATTCACGTCCTTGGCGTTTGCCTTCATAGCTTCCTGCACGTATCCCGAGAACTTGCGCTCGGTGAGTCCGTACGTGAAGCGCACCTTCTGCTTCTCAAGAAGCTGGCGGCCGAATTCCGTGGGTCCGCGTCCTCGCCCGCGCTTTTTGAGGGCGCGGCGCTCCTGGGCAATGGCAAACTTCTGGGTCTGCGTCTTCTCGAAGACGGAAGGCCCGAGGCGCTTGGCGATCTTGTACTTAGGTCCGAGTTTCATAGGCTATACGCGGCGGGGCTTAGGCGGACGCGGTCCGTTATGAGGCACCGGAGTCGCGTCCTTAATAGAACGAATGCCGATGCCCTTGGCTGCAAATCCGCGGAGAGCGGACTCGCGTCCTGCACCCACTCCGCGGATGATAACGGAGGCTTCCTTAAGACCGATGGTCTGAGCGCGCTCACCAATAAGCTCACCCACCTTGGTGGCTGCGTAGGGAGTTGACTTGCGGGCGCCGGAGAATCCGAGGGCTCCGGAAGAAGATGAGATGATCGCGTTCCCCTTGTCATCGGTAAGCACGACCTTGGTGTTGTTGAAGGTGGCCTCAACGTGAAGGACGCCGCGCTCGATGCGCTTTTTAACGGCCTTTGAAAGAGCTCGATCCTTGCGCCCCTGATCGAGTCCCTTGCCGGACTTCTTAATGATTCGTTTCTTTCCCATATGCTAGGTCTTTTCAAGCGTGCGGCGTCCCGAGCCCATGGTCTTCCTGGTGTTCCCCCGGACGGTGCGGGAGTTGGTCTTCGTGCGCTGTCCCTTAACAGGAAGACGGCGCTCGTGGCGCACGCCGCGATCGGAGCGGATGTCCTTGAGGCGCTTGATGTTCTGGGATACCTCGCGACGGAGTTCCCCTTCGATGGTGAAGCTTTCGGCAAGCGTACGTATCGTCTGCTCTTCGTCGGCAGTGAGTTCGCTCCCCTTCTTGGTCGGGTCTACTTTGGCCTGCTTGAGAATCTCAAGGGCGCGGGTAGGGCCGATGCCATAGATAAGAGGCAGCGAATATGCAAGCTGTTTCTTGTCTGGAAGGGTTACTCCGGCGATACGCATAAAGTTGACTCAATAATAGTTGTGGTTAATAACGTATGAAAACTAGCCCTGGCGCGCCTTTCTGCGGGGATTCCTCTTATTAATACGGTACAAGCGCCCGCGACGGCGGACGATGATATCTCCCGGCTGCTGTACTTTTACGGATGCGCGTACTTTCATTTAGTGGCGCCTCACAATACGGGCTTTGCCGCCGTATGGATCGATCACAAGCTCTACCTTGTCTCCGACCAGGACGCGAATGCGGTGGAGCCGCATCTTTCCTGCGAGATAAGAAAGCTTTAGCTCTCCATCGGGCATGCGCACGCGAAACAGCGAATTAGGGAGCACTTCTTCTACAGTGCCTATTGGTCCTTCCGCCTTGCTTTCCTCCATGTGTGGCTTAGGGATAGTAGCACAGAGTGGAGAAAAACGTCAAATAAGGAAACGTTTCGAACGGCGCTGGAATCTGTATGGGTAGACATACCAAGTCTTTAATCGTATAGTGAGTGCTGTTTCAATCGAATGAGGAGGCAGCGATGCCCTACGTGTTCTTGCACATTTCGCCCGTGAAGCATCAGGAGCTGACGAAGGCGATTCCATTTCTTCGTCGGGAGCTGCCCGGCATCATCGCCGAAGAGCTGTCCGTTAATGGCGGTCTTACGGCCAGCGAGATCATGGTCTGGCCGAGCGACAGCGAAAAGATGTTCGCCGTCAACGGCAAGCCGATCGAGATCATTATCTTCGCCCATCCGTTCCCCGAACGCGCACAGAACGTCGAGGAGCGGAAGGAATCCATCATCCGTAGGGTCCGGGAAGGCCTCGATGAGAAGGGCGAATACGTCTCGTTCGGCGTCTGCATCATGCTGGTCCCGATGGCCTACGGCGAATCGGAGGTGAGACCATCATCGCGCGATCTCTAAGCCGTCTTTCAACACCCAGAGCAGGGCCGTTGGAGGACGGTTTCTGCTTTTCCTTGATGTACTTAAGCTCTGGACTTTTACTATTCTCCCGCAGCTTCAGTCGTCACTTCTATATCAGCCGGATCGTCCGGGAAGGTGCTTGACCAGAAGGGTCGGAGCACAAGCGTTGCTGACGCGACCTCCGGGAAGCTCTGAAGAATGCTCTCCGCTGCGTCGCGCGACTTCCCTGCTACAGCTCCTGCGATCCTCGTAGGGTCGATATCCCACACCAGGGTCGTGTTGCCGTTAAGCGAGAAGGTGAAGGTGTCGAGTCCGACAGGCGCGCCTTCGATGGAGGACGTGAGGGTTAAACCTTCCGCGCTTGGGATGGAGATAGGCTGGCCTGCGTACGAGCCGACAACCTTATACGCAATCGCCTTAGCAAGTGCTGCTTGCGGGAACACAACCGCGGTCATGGTGCCTTTCGTTGTCACCGTCACCGTGTTGTCGCGCCCTGCAGTATCAGGAGCTGGCGTGTAGCTCACGAAGGAAGCTCCCGGAACGAGGATGTATCCCTCCGGAAGAGCTTCTTGCATGCCTTCGCGGAGCGAAGTCTCGAGCGCAGCACGATTCTTCGTGTCTTGCGCCTCGCGGGTAGCCGTACCGACGCTTGCGCGTTCCCCCGAGAAGCCTCCGGTCATGGGACCGTTCGATTTTGCCGTAACAAGGTCGAAGGCCGCGGAGCCAGCAAGACCGGGAACCGTGAAGGTCGTCGGCCCAATGTTATAGGTGTCCCCTCCTGCGTCTGCGTACACGGTCACCTCAAGCGTGCCTGGATTAGCTGCAGATCCAGCTGGAATCGTTATCGAGTCCTGGATACGGTAGATGAGGCCGTTCGGACTTTCGAAACGCGTGTTCTTGATAAGGGTTTGGGGAGTGGCCTGGGCGTTCGAGATCACGATCTTTCCGGAGGCCGGATCGTTTGCCATCTCAGTTGATTCTGCCGGCACAGGCGTACCTGCAGTCTTCTCCACCGTGATGATCTCGAATGGAAGGTCTCCAGCTCCTGCGGTTGCCGTGAAGTCGCCCGTAACGAAGGCGCTGTTTGCAGTAGGAGTGACCTTCACTTCTGCTCCTGAGAACCAGTACATGGCTCCCACAGAAAGAAGAACAATGAGAAGAACGATAAGGGCAGTGCCGTAGGGGAAGCGTCGACGCCCTCCCGGTATGGGCATTGGGCGGTCCGAAAGTGGACGTGGAGGGGGAGGTGGGGGCGGTGCGGCAGGAGGGACGTAGTCGGGAGTCGCGGGATTGGAAGCCGCCTCCTCAAGCTCCATTGCGCGACGGCGCGATGGCGGAATGATGTCCGTGATCGTTTTGTTCATATATAAAACCTTGCCGGTTATGCCCCTGCTATCTCTCAAGTATACCCCGAAGCGCAAGCTCTGCCTTTCGGGCGTGTGCATTAGGATTCACTCGCCGCCATAAGGGCGAGCATGGCGATCCTCGCGTTCCCTTCAGCAAATCCCTGCGTCTTCACGGCACCGGAGAACTGGGAGGCTTGTACGGGTATGGTGGCCAGCGGAACGTCCGAGAGCCAGAGTGTGTGAAGGGACGAGTCGTTGAAGGCCTCCTTAACGGTTCCAGCCGATTTGTCGTCTGTGAGCACGAAGATGGTACGCGGAAGTGCATGGCGCGCTGCAAACTCCCGCAGAAGGCCGGAAAGCGATCCCACGCATCCTTGTGCCGTGCTGAACGAACTTGACCCGCAGGATATAGCCCCCGCATCAAGCAAATATCCCCGCTTCACCGAGATGATCTCGGTAGCCTCCCGCGTTACGCATATGAAAAGGAAATCTTTCTCATGGGGATACAAAGACTGGATGGAGTGATATGCAGCCTCGAGGAAAGAAGAGTACTGGATGTCGCGGGTATGGAAAGCGGAGCGTAGTATTTTCTCAACAGAATCGACGATCTCGTTATCAAGGGACGTCGTAAGAACAATGGCTTCAGCGCGCTTGGCCTGCTTGCCGTACGGTTCGGGAGTGAGGTATCCGTTCAAAAGGGTCGCAATGACGGTACGGGTAACGCTCCTGCCGGAGACGTCCACTGCCGGGCCGAGGAGATCGACCGTAAAGCTCTTTGTATAGGTGAAGGGCACGGCCTTCTGCACTTTCTTCGTCTCTATGCTCGCCTCCTGCCACGGGCTCCCAAGCGAGACCAGTACCCGGTCCACTCTTCCTTCCCCGACAACTGCGCGAAGCGCAGGGGCACCTTCTCGCACGAGCCTATTCCCAATCTCTTCGAGCGCGAGGAGAGCCTCTGCGGTGAGGTTTCCGCCGCTCCCCTCAAGAGGAATGTGGACGGAATAGCAGAGCGAAGGAGGCTTGCCTTCCTCAATGCGTACTAACGCGGCCCCGACATCAGAGGAGTTTATATCGATGAGAGCAACGGAAGTGCCGTTTGGCTTTGAGAACAGCATTGGAGATAGTATAGCGGATACCATGAATAAAATATCTCGGTCCCGACCGTGCGACGGTCGGGACCTAGGCTTACGGGCCAGCCCATTCCGAGAGCTGGAATACCGGCTTTACCCATTTTGGGCACGGGCTGCGGGCGAAGATCACGATGCCGATGGCCTCTGCTCCGATCCTCTGTCGGGCTTCCCCCATCGACTTGCCTGTAGTATAGACGTCGTCGACGATGAGCACGGTTCCTTCGGAAGAGCAGTACCTCCCGAGAGCCCTCGCGAGCCTGAGACCACCCCGGGGTATGCCGTGCACTTCCCGGAACGACAATGATCGGGCGACGATCGCGGCGACGGTATCGATATCCTCATCTGACAGACCGTCACAGTCGATCTTGAATAGGAGCTTTCCTCCGGCGTGTCCGGTGAACTCCTTATCTATAAAGAGGGCCATTGCCTTCTCCTGAGCTGAACTAACCAAATGAATGTTAACACGTGCTAGGAATCGCTTGGAGTCACCTTATTTTATAGTGTTCGGGTACGAGGTTCTTTAATTTCTATGCCAATACTGCCTTGATCCTCCGTATCCCTGCCGCAACCGACTCCTCCTTTATGATCTTGAAGGACTTCCCTCCGTCCGCCAACTCTTTCGTATTCGATACATGCGGACCTCCGCAGAACTCCAGAGAGAATGATTCACTGAATTTAGGATCTTTTGCTGTCGCATCTTTGGGCCCCATTGAGTACACAGTTACTTGATCTCCGTACTTAACTCCGAACTCCTGTTCAGCGCCAAGCTTCACTGCCTCTTCTTTAGGCATCGATGTTGCAAAGACCGGTAGCTCCTCCTGAATCTTTTCGTTGACCATGCGCTCTGCCTCGCTGAGCTCTTCCGGAGTGAGCTTCCTGTCAAAGGAGAAATCCAGGCGCACGCGTTCCTGCGTAATGTTAGAGCCACGCTGATGGACCGAATCCCCCAGTATCTTACGAAGCGCAGCAAGGAGAAGGTGGTGCGAGGTGTGATATCTGACCGTAACATCGCTGTGATCCGCAAGGCCGCCCTTGAAGCGTCCTTCGGAAGCCGTGCGGGACTTTGCCTGATGCTCCTCCATCTCCGCGCGAAACGCAGCAATATCTATTCCAACCCCCCGCTCTTTCGCGAGCTCTTCCGTTATCTCCAAAGGAAAGCCGTAGCTCGAGAAGAGAACGAAGGCGCTGTGTCCTGAAAGATCGCCCTTCTTCGCAAGCTTCTCAAACTCGCGCATGCCCTGCTTGAGAGTCCTGCGGAACTTTGCCTCTTCCTTTTCAAGCTCGGCGCGTATGAAATCAGCCTTGTTCACAAGCTCTGGATACGCGTCTCCGTATACCTTTCCGAATCCTTTCGCGACCTCCGCAAGAGACGCTTCTTCAATGCCTAGAACGTCGGCATGCCGAATGGCGCGGCGTATGAGGCGACGCACGATATATCCCGCTTCAGTATTGGAGGGTACGACTCCGTCTGCAAGCATGAAGGAGGCCGCACGTACGTGATCGAGCACGATGCGGAAAGAGACTTGCGTCTCCTCGTACTTCTTCCCGCTTCGCTCCTCAAGCACGCCGATCGCGTCGCTGAACACGTCTATTAAGAATACGTCTGATTCGTTCAGGCTCGTTGCCGTAATGCGCTCAAGCCCTCCGCCAAAATCCACGTTCTTCTTCGGAAGTTCCGAGAACGTGCCATCGGCGTTCTTCACATATTGCATGAAAACCGAGTTGGCGATCTCGACAAAACGCCCGCAATCGCAGTTCACATGACACTGTTCTCCCCAGGAAGGATCATGTGGGGTGCCGAAGTCGTAGAAGATCTCAGAGTCTGGTCCTCCCGGCTCCCCTGCCGGCATGTTTTCCGGCGCTCCCGACCTGCTCCACCAGTTTTTAGAACGATACGAAAATATTCTTCCACCCTGCATGCCTTTTGCATATCCTTCTTCTTCCGTTCCGATGCGCACCAGTTCTGCTTCCATACCCTTCTCCTTGAAAAGGCGTTTCCATATATCTACCGATTCCGTATCAAGATCCATTCCCGCCTCCTTGTCCCCGTCAAACACCGTCACATAGAGCTTCGCAGGATCGAAACCCAACCCTACCTCCTTGCTTGTGAGGAACTCGAATATCCAGGGAAGCTGCTCCTGTTTGAAGTAGTCGCCAAGGGACCAGTTGCCGAGCATCTCGAAGAACGTCGTATGCCGGTTGTCGCCTACCTCTTCAATATCCTCAGCGCGAAAAGACGTCTGGGAATTTACGAGGCGCGTGCCCGCCGGATGTTCTTGCCCAAGGAGATACGGTACAAGAGGCTGCATGCCTGACGAGGTGAAAAGGGTCGTCGAGTCGTTCCCGGGTACGATGGGAGCCGAAGGGATCACGGCGTGGCCGTGCTCCTTGAAGAATGCTAAATACCTACTCCGTACTTCTGAGACAGTCATATTATTTACCCATAAGCTCGCGCACCAAAGCCTTTGCTTTATACACCTTTTTCAGCACCGACAGTATGCCCTGCGTGTGCACGCACACCGTGTGCTCCCGGGCTTCGCTCATGTACATGAATGAATCCCCTCCCTGGGTCTCGACCAGGCCGTCGAAAAGAAGACCGGTGATCTTCAGGTCCTTGGTGAATACGGGACTTCCGGAGTTTCCGCCGTGCGTGTCATGCGACGTGAGGAAGTTGAATGCCGACCGGTCCTTTTGGAGCACTTTCTTATTCTTTTCCCATGACGGAGGGAGCTTCCATGGCCCTTGATGCTCGTGTAGGGCCCCATGGGCGAACACTCCGCCGATGGTCGAGTATTTCGGCTCAGGAACCTTCCTGAAGCCGTAGGGCGTGGTGAAGCCGTGCGCAAGGCGGAGCGTGAAGGTCGCGTCTGGATAGAGGGCGTTTCCGTACACTTCAAACAGGCCGCGCGCAATGCGCCCGTACGCGTCCTCGATCACCGTCTCGACGTTCGTCTCGATGAGCTTCCGTATTTTGCGGGCACGGGCGTCGACAAGGAGGGCAAGCTGTATGAACGGATCCTTTGATGACCGTACTGCCTTTGCTCCGCCGCGGACCAGCCGCTTCCGCTCCGCAACGCTATCGAGCTTCGTCCGGGCAATATATTCCCTCGCAACCTCTTCAACAGGTCGTCCCTTAAGTATGCGGACAACGTCCGAGTCGTTGAATCCCAGGGTCTCGACAAGGTAGCGGAGCGCGTCGGTGAAGAGGTGTTCTTCAAGGTCCTTATATATGGGTGCGGGCGAGTAAAGACGGTCGAGCAGAGACTCCCTTCGGGCTTCGCCGTATTCCTCAAGACGCCGGGCATTTGGCTTTGTATCCTCCTCTGCGAGGCGCACGATGGTCCGCGCTAGCGAGAAGAACCTTGTATTGAATCCGCGCCCGCCTTCGAAGATAAGATATTCGTTCCGGCGCTTGCTAAAGTATGCCGAAGCAGCTGCCACCTCCTCCCATGCACGCCCGACCTTCTTTTTAATCTTTGGTCTTTTGCTTATTTCCCTGCGGAACAAATCCTCCCTCCTTCTGAGTGCTTCGGTGAAAGGGGTCGATTGTATTGCAGCAAGTTGGCCTGCGTATCGTTTGCGTACGTTTTGGATCGAGTGAAGCCGGTCATCGGCACGGCGAGCGTGCTCGGGAGAGCGTCCAGAAAACTGCTGCAAGAGCACTTCCTGCCTGTGGATGTAGTCCATGAGCTTCGGCATGCCCTCGTCGCGCATCAGGCGGATGCGGTCGTAGGTAGTGAGCCGGTCGGTCGATCCGGGATGTCCCGCGATAAAGAGCGCCTGTCCCATGACGGGAGCGCCCGTCGACCATCGGAACCATTCAGGTGAACGGATAGGCTTGCCGTTCTCGTATACGCGGAAGAACGTCACATCAAGCGAGTACCGGGGGTATTCATAGTTATCGATATCCCCGCCGTACGAGGCGATCGCGCTTTCAGGCGCAAAGACCAAGCGAACGTCAGTGTACTTCCTGTACCGGTAGAGGTGGTAGAGTCCCCCGTTATAGAGCGTCACCACGTCGCTCCGGAGCCCGGTCCGGTCCTTTGAATCCTTCTCGATACGAGCAATGGCCGCCCGACGCTTCTTCTGCCGGTCCTTCAGGCTCTTTACTCCCTTCAACGAAGACTCCACTTCGTCAGTGACGTCCTCTATCTCCCAGAGAACGTTCACTTCAAGCTGCGGCGCCTTGAGTTCCTTTGCCTTTGACGAGGCAAGATAGCCGTCGCGCATAAGATTGCGCCTTTCAGAGCTAAGGCTATAGAGCACGTCCGCAGCTACATGATGGTTGGTTGCGATAAGGCCGTTCGGCGACACGAACGAGGCCGACCCCCCGTTGTTCATGCGCACGCTTGCGCGCTGTACGCGCATGAGCCAGGCGTCATCCACGTTCGCCCTGTAGAGCTTCCTTATGCGTTCCTTCGGAACCATGTTCAAGGGCCACATCCCCTCGTCCCCGCGTAATATGGAGTCTGCCTTCATGCTTGCGACTCTATCATACCGAGCTGATCGAAGATAAAGCTCCAAACGTCGGCATCCTCCTCGATCGACCGGGAAATGGCTGCGGCGCCGCTGTGCCCTGCCTTCGTCTCGACGCGCATTAGTATCGGCTTGTCAGAGGTATTTGCCTCTTCCAGTCGTGCGGCAAGCTTATAGGAATGAAATGGATGCACGCGGTCGTCGCCGTCAGAAGTAGTGATAAGGATCGCCGGATATTGTTCCCCATCTTTTACATTGTGATACGGACTGTAGCTAAGCAGATAGCGGAACATGTCGGGATCATCGGGATCGCCATATTCGGGTATCCAGTGAACACCCTCATCTCCGTGAAGAAGGTGATACCGGAGCATGTCCGTAACAGGCACTCGGCAAACCGCGGCTCCTACAAGGTCAGGACGTTGCACAAGCGTAGCGGCAACCAGAAGCCCGCCGTTGCTACCACCCATAACTGCAAGGCGTGCGCTGCTCGTATATTTCTCCGAGATCAGATATTCGGCTCCCGCAATGAAATCGTCGAAGACATTCTGCTTGTTCTTCCGCATTCCAGCTTCGTGCCATTCCTTTCCGAATTCCCCGCCACCTCGCAAATTCGCTATCGCAAATACGCCGTCCCGTTCTATGAACGGTACAGTTGTGGACATGTACGAAGGAGAAAGGTCGACGTTGAAACCCCCGTATCCATAAAGGAGGCATGGATTTGTGCCGTCCTGCTTGATTCCCTTTCGATGAACAACGAACATGGGAACCTTCGTTCCATCCTTTGATTCGTACCAGACCTGCTTAGTCTCGATCTTGCTTGTGTCGAATGTCGCCCTGAGCTTCTCGACAACTTCGGTTTCGCCCGTGCGCAAATCAAGGCGGTATACAGTCGGGGGATAGACAAATGAACTGAAAACGTAAAAAAGTTCGTCCCCTTCCTCTTCCAGCGAAAATCCACCGGCCGTGCCGAGTGTAGGGAGCGGAATCTCACGTACGAGCCTACCGTCAAGCGCGTACTCGCGCATTACTGTGTGCACATCATGGAGATACGTCGCAAAAAGCTTGTCTCCCACGGGTACGCAGTTCTCAAGTACGTCCTCGACCTCGGGAAGGACGTCGGCAAACTGAGGCTTACCTCCAAGTGCCGATGCAATGTCCGTTGCCATGAGCTTCCACTTCGGTGCGTCATGATTCGTCAGAACGTAGAGGCGGTCGCGGTGAATGCGCCCAGAATAGAAGAGAGACCCTGGAATACGCTTCACCACTAATATAAAATCCTGTTCCTGCCGAAGGTCTTTAGCATAAATCTCAGTCCACTCCTTCCCCTCCTCCCGCCCATACGCCACTCCAGCCAGGTATCGGCCGTCAGACGATAGGCGCACCCAGAAAAGACAATCTTTTGGAAAATCTTCGCCCCATACAAGCGTGTCTTCCTTTATAGGAGTACCTAGGCGATGAAAGAAAATCCTGCGATGAAGGCGCGCTTCAGATTCCGAAATTCTCGGGTCCCTACAGGAGTACCAGAAACCGGTCCCGTCGAGGTTCCAGGTATTGATCTCCGGATACAAGCTGTCGGGAACGGCTTCATCAATGTCCTTTCCTGACTCTACATCCATCACTCTCAGCTCGTTCCGGTCATTTCCCGATTGGGAGAGCGCATATACAAGAAACTTCCCGTCGCGCGACGCATCCCAGTCCGAGAGAACAGTTGTTTTATCAGGCGACAGTGTATTCGGATTTATGAGTACCCTTGCTGTCCCGTCCATCCCTTCTTTTACATACAGGACAGCCATATCCTCGTTAGCCTTGCGCTTTTCGTAGAAGTATTTGCCTTGACGAGGAGTCGGGATGGAGATTGAATCGCGGTCAAAGATCTTTTTAAACTCGTCGCGAAGCGTATTGCGTATGGGAATACTTTTAAAGTAGCGAGAAGATCGGTCAGCTTGCTTCGTGAGCCAACTTCGAAGTTCAGATGAATCAGGATCGCCCTCAAGCCATCGGTACGGATCAGGCACTTGAATGCCGTGTAGATTCTCAGTTAGAGAGTCCTTGCGCGTATAAATGCGTTCAGGCATCTGACGATGATATCACTAGAGCCATGTAATAGTCTCTTTTTTATGTTGTTCCAGGTATGCATTTGCCTGGCTGAAAGGCTTGCTCCTAAAAAATCCATTCGCGGCCGAGAAAGGAGAGGGGTGCGCCGACTCAATGACAAGATGTTTTGCTCGATCTATGACCGTTCCCTTCTGCCGTGCGTAATTGCCCCAGAGTATGAAAACCAGATGCTCCCGCTGGTCTGAGAGCGCCTTTATGGCGGCGTCCGTAAAAAGTTCCCAGCCCTTTCCCTGGTGCGAGCCTGCCTTGCCCGCTTGAACAGTGAGAGTCGCATTTAAGAGGAGAACTCCCTGTTTCGCCCAGCGCGTAAGATCACCGCTCCTGTTCTCGAGCGGCTTACCTAGATCGTCCTCAATCTCCTTAAAAATATTCTGAAGCGAAGGAGGAAGCCGCACCCCCTCGTTCACAGCAAAAGAGAGTCCAATGGCCTGTCCGGCGCCGTGATACGGATCCTGGCCGAGAATAACGACCTTCACCTCATCAAATGGAGTCAATTCAAACGCCCGGAAAATATGCTTAGGATGCGGATATACTTTTCCCTCCTCGTATTCCTTTTTTACAAAATCGGTAAGCTCCTTGAAGTATTCCTTTCCAAACTCCGCTTCAAGAGCTTTCTTCCAACTTGGCTCAAGTCTTACTTCCATATCAGAACTATATCGCAACCAGCGAGAAAGGGCGGTGACGCAAGCGCCACCGCCCTCCGATTGCCGAGTGGGGTTCACCCGGCCAGTTGTTCTGCACGCAGGCGCGCAAGTTCCGCGCCATCCCGACCGCCTTCGTAGCAGATGTACTCGTTCGAGCCGAGGTCGAGCATGACGGAGTCTCCCCCGTATTCTTCCTCGCACTCGTACGCCGCCTGAGCTTCGTTGTAGGTGGTCGGAGGCAAGGGCTTGGTGATGTATTCGACCGAAGCCGCAATCACGATGCCTCCCACGAGTATCCCAAAAATGAGCATCCTCATCGAACGTCTCCCGTGGTCCTATGACCGTAGCTCAAGTATACCCCAAGGGCTCCCTATTGTCAAGAATCCTTGCGTGTTGTCTTATGCAAGGCCTGGAGCTTCTTGCCTGCCGCTTCGCGGTACGGGCAATATTCGCAGCCCTTTCCAGTCGGAGGAATCGCACTTGATTCAAGCGTTTCCTTGATATTGGGCAGCGTTTCGTCTATCCATCCCGTATCCCCTTCGCATGGCACTACTGTCACCTCGAATTCAAGCTTCCCGTCAAAAGCCGCCTTGTCGCCGTCTGCGTTTGCATACACAAAATATCCAGTATTTGAAACAGTGAAGCCCATCTGTCGCAGGAGCCACTGGTACACGCCCATCTGCCGCTTGTACGAGCCTTCCCAGGAGGAATCCGAGAGCGTAGTGATCGTGCCGTCTTTGGATGTTGCCTTGTAGTCCAC
>Ga0196977_1000245_pt1 | contig 32174 bp, 35 predicted proteins | sample S3v_1013CmetaG_FD_148634 | JGI IMG/M metagenome (GOLD analysis project Ga0196977, IMG submission 148634) | Soil microbial communities from Anza Borrego desert, Southern California, United States - S3+v_10-13C | ecosystem: Environmental > Terrestrial > Soil > Desert | place: USA: California... | reverse complement strand
GGGGGGGAAGGGCGTGGGGGGGGGGGGGGGGGCGGGGGGGGGGGGGGGGGGGGGGGGGGGGGGGGGAGGGCCGGGGGGGGGGGGGGGGGGGGGTGGGGGGTCGGATTCGGCGGAGGATCCTGGGACCCTGGCTCGGGTCGGTCCGGCGGCCTCGGCTGCTCGGGACTCTGTGGCTTTCTTTCGCCGGCCCCGTTTCCGCCCTTGGTGTCGTCGTCACCTGGTTGCGGCGACATTTCGTCCGCCTCGGGCGCTTCGGGTGGCCGCAAAACCTCGGACTGTCGTGAGGATCCAGGCGACGGCTCTCTCTTGATCGACCCACGACGCTTCGACTGCGGACCGGGGCAGCGATATCCACCTTGCCTTAGAATCGCGCAGGCCAGTTTATCTGAGATCAAAGGGCTGAGTTCGTCCAGGAAGACGATGCACCCCTGCGTCAAACGACGAATCTCCGCTTTCTTGTCTTTCCGCTTAACGGCAACCGCTAGGGCCGCACAGGGATCGGCTTCGTTGAGGCGACGTTCAATGTTACGCGATTCCTTCTCAACCTCTAAATTAAGCAAGCCATAAACCAAAATCGACCCGACGAAAACGAAGGTCAAGGTAAAGGCGGCCCGACCCGTTCGGCTCGTGGAAACCCATCTTCCAAACCGGGCCATCATGGAGTTCCCCCCGTGGTCAGAGCAAGGGTGGCGATTATCCCGATGGCAGACACGAGGATGGTAACCGTCAGGGTTGCGATCAAGCGATAGATACCGGTAAGCCGGCGCTCTAGCTGACCACTAAGCTCCTCAATCCGACCCTGGAGCTCCCCCAGCTGTCTGCTGTGTTCTTGCACCTTCCCATTCATGCCGTCCGTGCCATATGCCCCCCAAAGGGTAGTTGCGATTTGAACCAGCAGTGAGCTAGAGTCTGCGCTCGATAGAGAGAGAGGCGGTCGGGGTGGTTGCTCTGGGCTCATGTTCTGACCCGCCTTCTTCTAAGCATCTCCTCAATCCCGCCGAGACCGCCCTCTGAGCCTTCGGCTTCGGATTCATCGGGGCCCGGTTCAACTGCACTCGGCATGGCCGCCCGAGCCCCCACCGCAGCCGAGAAGAGGATGGGGGCAGCCGAGTAGCCAACGTCTTCTTTTTTCTGGCCCGCCACAACGCGCGCCGTGGTCCCATCAGCGCTCAGTTCCATGCCGGGAAAGGAACCCCCCCCGCCTTCAGTAGAACCACCGCCGGTGAGAGGAATCCCCATCTGGAGGGCAACCTTACCGCCCATGCCGGGTACGTGGCCCACGCTGTACTTCGAGAGATCGTCGGGGGTGCCCTCAATCCAGCCCGCACCTCCGCCGGGGTTGGTGCGCGAAGTCCCGAAGTACCGCTTCCCGATCTTCATGAAGGTGTGGGTCGGGTTGTAGAAGACTGTGACCGCTCCGGGCCCGGGCTCCAGTACCTGACCCATAGAGCCCGATACCAGCGCGCCATCCATAACACCCATTTTGTTCAAGACGAAAGACACAGCGCCCGAGCAGTCAAGCCCCCCACCGGTCGGGCGAGACGCGGGGTCGCCGTGGCCCCCGCCCCACACATAGGGAAGACCGGCCTTCTCAAGTTCCTTGGCAGCAACGATAGCCGCCTTGAAACGAGTCACCGCCCGTTTCGGGGGCGGCCCCAGTTTCGCAGCCTCTCCGACTGGAATCCCTAGCGAGCGAGCCTGCGCCTCCGCAACCTTCAACTCCCGCGCCAGGCCAGACCCCGGCTGAACACCACCCCTCTCATAAGCGGCCAGGATCGGCGCAGCGACGGCCTTCTGTTCGTCATAGCGCTCGGGAAAGGCCGAATCCTGGATCGTCTGGGCCAGCTGTCCGGCCGTGAGCCCAGCCCCACGCGAACCGCCAGTGTCCGAGACCGACTCCTCAAAGAACCGCCGTGCCGAGGCCCTTACGTTGCGAGGGCCGGTCGGACCCGTCCCGTAGATCGACGTCCTCTCCTGTCGCCAGCCTTCAGAGTCAGCGTCTCCGTATCCGAGGTTCCGAGCGTTGGACTCCACCAGTGCCGTCTCGACCGCCGCAAGTTTCTCCTTCGGGGTCGCCCCCATTTTGTCCCCAACCCGAAGTACGGTACGGACCAGTCGGGTCTGCCCCGGGTCGAGGCCGGGGAGGGGGCCACTCACCCGCCGCGCCCGCGCACGGACGCTACTCAGCTGCCGTGCCGCCTGGCGCGTCGCGGGGATTGTCAGCTTTCCCTTCCGGTTAATCTGGAGGCCCCCCCGCCGAGGCGTTCCGCTCGAGCTGCCCACGACGGTAGATGCCGTCATGCGCCGGTTCCCCTGGCGGGGGGCGGTTCCCTGGGCGACAGTTTGAGCCGCTGCTTTTAGGAGCTGACCAACGGTCGGGGTGCCCAGCGTTTTGACCCCGGCAACGTTGTCGACTTTCTTGCTCGGCAGCTTGCGAAACTCGCGGGCCGCCTTCTCAGCCCCGCGCGAAATCTCCCTGATTGCGTCGCTGGCGACGTCGGAAGCCTTCTCGCCCGCCTCCGCGATAACAGACTTGTTATTGGGCCTCACCCCCAGGCGCACCGCAACCTCAGCCGTCTCCCGTGCCGTGGGCCCCGGCGACAGAAGATCGTCAAGTTGGTTTAGGACGTATTTGGAACTCAGGCCCGTTGCCAATAGTGGGGCAGTCGGCCCACTAACGCGACGGGGCGGGGCGCTCCTAGTCGAACCAGAAGGGGGACTCCCGGTGTCACCGACTGGCCCCTGAGGCCCGCTAGCGCCAGCACCAGCCCACCCGAGAATGCCACCCTTCTCTGGGCGGCGTTTTTTCGGCTTCGGCCTTACGTCATCTAAGTCTATCCCCCAGCCCATTATGGACGCCCCCAGTTAGAAGATGAGCTGCTCGGACGCCCCCAGTTGGAAGATGAGCTGCTCGGACCAGAAGAAGATGAACCCCGACCCCAAGAAGAGCTGCCGCCCCCCTCTGAGTCCTCGCTGATCGGGACCGTGATCTGCTGCATGTTCCTCAGTGAGCGGAGAAATTTGATCTTCTCCTGGTCCTGCTCCTGGGCCGCCGGACTGAGTTTCCCTGTCTCTCCACTGATTATCGACTGCATCAGAGAAAACCCAGGGACGAAAGCCTCTCCGCCCGCAAGGATGGCCACCTTGGCCCGGTCGGCCTCGCTGAGGGGGCGACCGTTCTCGTCAGCTAGCTGCTCACCCGTAAAGTCCATGCCCTTGAGCGAATCTATGAAGCTTGAGCCCTGAGCAAAGAAGAGATCCCCGAGGAAGTGGGGGTAATCGCTAAAGCTGCCGAAGGACTGATATTTGGGCAGGTTCCGAGTAATTCCCGCCCCAACTGGAACGTTCCCCTGGAGGTACCCCGGGTAGGGTTCGTCAGCATACTTGTCCAGCCCAAGCTTCTTTCTCTCCGCCTCCGTCATTTCCGCTGCCGCCGCGATCAGGCCCGTCTTAATCGGGTGATGTGCCGGCAGGGTCAGAAGGACAAAGCGCGAGGAGGCTCGCGCCCACATCCAAAAAGGCATGAAGTTGGTAAGCCACCTACGCGTGCTCGGGCCATTCTTACCCCAGTTACCCAACAGCCCCTCGACCGCCAGCGCAAGATCTACCTGGGCGTCCGTCCCACGGTATCCGTCTACCAGGTCTTTGAACGCCTTGTCAGAAATAGTCAGCGCATGATTCCACTGGCCCGCCTTGGCTTGGATCTCCCGACGCGCCTCCTTCCCCAGCGCCGCATACTGAGGAACTCTCTCCGAGAGCCGCGAGCTGATCTCCAGCAGTGTGTCTCGCGCCTTGATGTAGAAGTTGATCGCCTGTTTCGGCCCTGGCTTCATGCGGAAGTTGTGGAGCCCGTCAGCAAGCCCCTCGAGCGAGCTACCTTTAAATTGGCTGCTTGAGCGGTACGGATGAACCCGAGAAACAGAGCCAAAGCCGAGTCCGCTAACCACGCTCTCCCGTGCGTCCTCTGGCAGCGCTTTTGCCACTTTTCGGCCCAACATAATGTCTCCAGGGCCCGACCCCGACAAGGCAACTTTCATCCAGTTGTCGACGAAGTCACCCATGTGTTTCGAGATGCTGAACGGAAGGACCGCTCCCTTGAACCCTTTAACCAAGAGGCCGGCCAGGCGCTCGCCCTGATTAGGCATCGCGTGGTGTTCCTCCAGGCGTTTGACCAGAGTGCGCGGAAGGAAGGCAATCGGACCTGGCCCCTCCGACGTCATTTCTCCGAGAAGGCGCTGAGGCAACCGCTCTAGGCCGGGGTTGTGCTCGGGGTCCAACAGCCCCTGGATCTGCCCCGCTGCGTCAGCTTCGCGCTTCTTGCCGATCAGCGGAGTGGTGCGCACCGGCTGCATCTCTACGCCCGGGGGAAAGGTCATACCGTATTTCTCCGGGTCAAGCAGTGCTCCATGGGCGTCCGCCAGGTTCTTGATGGACGGTGCCGCCGGGATACCAAACTCACGGATCATCGCATCGAAGCTCTCGGTGGCTCCAGCAATCGATCGGGTTCGAACTGCCTGCTCGACAAGCGCTTTGTAAGAGGCGTCGTAGGTACCTCGAGCAAGCGAAGCTCCCGTCCGGGCCGCCGTCGGCAGCTTCTGGCGATCGGGGAAGAAGGGCCGGTACCAGGTCCCCCCCGAAGCCTTCCTCGACGGACGATGAGTCAGGAACCCCGGCAATTCCACACCTTGCCGTGCAGCCTCCTCAAGAATCGCCTCCGTCGAAATAGCGTTCCCGTCGCGGTCCAATAGCTGCGGGGGCCCATCGCCGTTTTTCGGTTTCCCATAGCTACCGTCCATCCAAACCCGCAGGAAGGGAACCAGCGCCGCCCTGGTGGCCTGCTCGGGGTCGAGCAACCCCTGTTTAACTAGGCGGTCTACCTGCTCGCCGTGGAGCTCGATGAAGACCTTGGCACTTTTCACAGCCGCCTCGGGATCGCCCTTCTCGATCGCCCGGTCGATCAGGTTAACCATATCGCGGTTGCCCTTCTGCTCCGCCTTCGTCAGAGAGCCACTGTTATAGATCTCCTCAAGCTGAGTGCGGTATGTTCTCAGATCATCCGCAAAGGTCTCGGGTGAGCGCACGATCCCCTGCGCCACCTGCGCCACAACCGCCTGAGTCGCACGGCCCGAGGGCTTCGCATCGTCCATTGCCTTGACCATGTTCTCTCGGGCCACTCGGTCCACCTGCGTTCGCTTGTAGGCGAACCGATCCCCGAGTCGCCTTAGCGCCCGATCGGCCTCTCTCGGGGTCGCAAACATACCCCCCTCACGACTCTCGCGGCGCCGATCCAAAGCCCGCTGCACCCCCTGCCTAAGTAGGTCCGGGCTGTATCGCGATCCGACACCTGATCCAAACCTGTTCCCCGCGACCCCTCTCACGTTCCCGTATTTCTCCAGCCCAGGAATCGTCAGAGGCGGGCGTGCTGTGCCTCCAACGCGGCCGCGTGTGGCACCGCGAGCCACGGCGCCTGCCCCACGTCCGGCAACAGCCGCTCCGCCGCTAACCTCAAGAGCGGAGTAGAGAGGATGTTCACGGAGAGCTTTTGAGATCCCCGCCACGTCTCCACGCAGGGCCGCCGGCAACAGACCCGTCTCTTCGTATTCCTTCAGCAGTTTCTCCAGCCGGGAGCTATCCCCCCGGGAGGCCTCCACAGCGCCGGCGATCGGCAGGTAGGTGGAAGGCAGCACCACGGCCGGGAGGTTGAAGGCGTCTTTCACGAGGTTTTTCGCCACCTCGCCGGGAACAACCGCCGAGGCTGCCTCACCCGCCCCGCTCGCGATTGAGGCCAGGGCTCCCTCGCCCGTAAAGGCTTTGCCCAGCTCGGACGGGTCACCCGCTATGGCCGCAGCCGGAAGCTGGGCGGCAACGGGAGTGGTGAACGGACGTTTCACTGGGAGCGTCGCCCCGCGCGCGGCAACGCCCCCAGCAACCCTGACGGGCTTTGGCAACCGCTGAGCCGCTTTGGCTCCGCGTCGTACCGCCGCCGTTCTCGCGGCCTTAATGACCGCAGGCTCAGCCTTCGATGCCGTCCGCGCCACCACGCCCTGGCCGGCACGACGACCTGCGAATGCCCTAACCGCCCGACCGCCACCCTTAGCCGCCGCCGCCTGACTGGCCTTGATCGCCTTGGACGCCGTTTTGGCTGCAAGCGCACCTTTCACACCCGCACCCGCCGGGGTTAAGGCAGCAATGTCCGCGACGGCGCGGATTTCCTTGTCGGTGGGCGGCTTTGCAAATCCCCTAACGTCGGGATTCTCCCCGCGCAGCACCCTTGCCAGTTCGCTGTCCTCTGCAACGTCGACGAGGTTCTCGCCCGATTCCTCGAGCAAGTCCTCGACTAGATCCTCGCCGGGGAGGAAGCGACCGGCTCGCGGGTCGGGAAGCAGGCCTACGTAAGCATCAAGCGCTGCCGTTAGTGGACTGTCTGAACTGGCGCCCGAAACCCGCGCGGCCCCCGTGATTCGCCCAGTGTCACCGACCGGGCCGCGCGGGCCAGCACCACTCGTGCGTGGCTTAGACTCAACATCAGCCCACCCGAGAATGCCACCCTTCTCTGGGCGGCGTTTTTTCGGCTTGCGAGGGCGGACCTCGCGGATTGCATCAGCTAGACTTGGTCCCCAGGCCACGCACTATCCCCATCCACTGGGTGAGCCAACCGCGTCCTTGATTTTCCGCGCTTTTTTCTGGAGCGCGCGAAACCGGTTGATAACGGTAACGGCATCGGTTAAATTGACGCCCTCGTACTCCTCTTCCATGAACGCCGCGAAGTCCAGCCAATCCCTGTCACTTTTAAGCGGGTTCGACCGCTGTTTTTTCGGGTCCTCTTCCCATTCATTCAGGGAGCGCTCAAGCGCTAGCGCGGCCTGCCTGAGGGAGTCGCTCTCCTCGCTAGACGGACCCTTCTCGCGGTCTTTCAGAGTAGAGGCACCAGCGGTACGTGCCTCCTTCAGCAGCTGATTGAACCCACTCGCTGCGGTCGACTGCATCTGAGCTCTGTCCTGCAAGAGATTCGTCCTAGCCTCCTGAATCGACTGAGCGCGTTCTGCCCCGGCGTCGGCCAGGAGCGCTGGAATCGCCTGCGCTGCGGCAGCCTGACGAGAGGTGAGCTCACTGCGCACCTGACGCAGGGCCGATCCCTTCAATCCCGACCCCCTCAGCCCCCGAAGCGCCTGAGAGAGGGAGTTCTGCACCATCGACGTCGCACCCCGAACCGAACGCTTCTGAGTGCGGTAGGCCGCGTTCGCAGTGCCGAACGCCGCGCGGTCGGCAGCGAGGATCGGTGCATATTCACGCTGGGCCGCACGCTGGGCCCGCCGACGCAGAATCTTCCGAACCTGAGGTGTCAGCTTCACGGTGTTCAAACCAGCGGTCCCTACGGTAGGCAGCGGCATCTATCGTCCCTTCTTTTTCTTTGGTTTCGGGCCCGTCTTGCCGATGGCCCCCGGTCGGTTCTGCCGCGCCTGGTAGATCTGCTGTTCGATCAGGTCCTGGTTGGTAATGGCAGCCTCGCGCCGCGCTCGCTGCGCTTCTCGCGTCAATCCGAATTCTTTTCGACCCGTCGACCGGCGGTTCAGACGACGCTCACGGTCGCGGTCGACTTTGAGCTGACCGAGCCCGCGCTGCTGATCTTCGAGCAGGCGGCGAAGGGCGCCTTCAGCGTCCGCCGAGATCTCGCCGCGACGCACCCCAAGCTGGCGAAGTGTCGCTGCAAGATCCTCCTCGACCCGCTGGCGAGCAACGGCGATCGGTTGCTCGGCAAGCGCCTGGTTCTGTGCTCGAGCCGCCGCCGACGCTTCCTGAGTGCCGCTGCCTAGTACACCCGCAGCATTCGCCCCTTCGGCCTGGCGCTGACCAAGTTGAGTGAACTGGCGCCCAATATTGGCCAGCTGCGTATCGAAGTCTTGGTTGGCCCGCTGCGCGTCCAGTCGCTCCGCACCTTCGCGCTCGTTTATCCCCTCCTGCGCACGAGAGGACTCACGGTTGATGTCTTCGCGGCTGCGGAAAACCTCACGGTTTATTTTACCGCGACTCCGCTGAGTGTTTGTCCTGATATCTCGGAGCGTCTGCGCCAAATCACGCCGGTTGAAGTGACGCTCAGTTTTAACGTCCTGGATTTTGTCTTCGAGACCGCGCTGCACCGCTCGACGCTGTGCCTCAATAGCAGGGTCATACGTCATAAAGGGCGGCTGAGTAAACCCGCCAGCGGCAACCTGGCCTGGAATCGTCGGCTTCGGGCTCGGGCGGCGCGGACCGACCCCACCCCCGGCACCTACAATCGCCGGCGGCGCTGTTCGAGTCGTCGGGGAGCCGGAAGCAGCATCGGGCGCAGCCGCCCCCCCTGGCCGCGAACGACGCAAGTAGCGCCTGCGATAGAGGGGCATCTAGATTTCCCTCCAAGCGCCAGCGACTCGTACGTACAGAATCGGTTCTTCGGGATTTTCAATGTTCAGACCGAAGAGACCATCCCCCGGCGTCTGCGGAAAGTCAGTGTCCGCCGGAACCCCTGGTTTCATGATCGCGATAGGGGGAGGGGGCGCCGGCACCACATCAGGCTTATCTACCTGCTTTTTCACGAAGCGGGCCAGATCTTTTTCTGTTCTAAGCCTTCCGATCATCTCCGACCTGTTCCGCTTGGACGCGTGTCAACCTCAATACTACGCAAAGCAAAGGACGAATAGGGGCCTTCGGTTTTCACCATAAAGCGCCCCCTGCGCAAGCGTTTGTTGACCCGAAACTTCACCGGATTATTGCCATCGCTGAACTCACCCTGACCGTCGGCGTAGTAGTAAACGGAGCCCTCTTCGTCTTCAGCGTCGGCCGGCCCAAGGTCGGCCGTCTCCCCCCGTGACCACAAGGCCCGCAATTTGCAACCCGTTTCGTCTTCCCCCCGGCCGTCTCCTCGAACCCTCAGCTGACGCACGGCGTTTATGGTGAGCTGACCCGTATCAAGGTCCCGGGGAACCACAACGAAGCTATGCGAGCTTTCATTTGCGTCCCTGCGGTAGGTGAGGCTGGGCGTGAAGTAGCTCGAGCAGTTCACGATTCGCGAAACCGCACCATGCCCTCCCAGCAAAAGCCCCGTTCCAGGCGATTCAGTCGGGCGAGAAAAGAATGCCTTGATTTCCCCGCCGTGCCCCGTGAAACGGGTCCAGGGGGGCCCGCGACGACCGCCCTGGTCGAGACGGCATACGAGCACTTCTTTAGCGGACCCCGCCGGGTCGACCAGGGGGAGGAAGTAGTGATCGCGAAAGACCTCCGCCTGACCGACTTTCCAGCCTTCCAAAAGTCGGCCCTGATAGTGCCCTTCAATCTGCTGTGAGATCTGCTCCGGCCCGCTAACCTCGTCGACCAGTATGATGCCACCGGTGGTGGGGGTGACGAGGCGGCCTTCCCATGTGGCCAGACCAAGTGCCCCCACCAGCATGATCTCAGACGAGAGAGGCTGAAGCCGATGCTGGGAGTTTCCGTTCTGGTCTACAATCGAAAGCGCCAGGCCCTCGAGCGACCACAGGCCGACCGACGTGAAGATCATCACCGTCTGACCAAGCGTCGCCAGTCCAAACGGCTTTGTGCCCGGGGGGAGTTCTTGTACATTAGTTGTCCCGAGCGAGTTGGTAAATGTATGCGGGTTGTTCACCTCCGTGAAGTAGATTTTGTTATCCACGATCCCCACCAGACGATTCGCGCACACACACATGTACTGAAACGCTTTATACGCCGAGTATTCGCTATGGGAGGCCAGTGACCGAGTTTCGTAGGCCTTTTCCGCTTCGGTTTCTCCCTCCCAGGCGTCAGAGAGAACAAGTTCAGTGTTCGATGGAACGTTTTCGACAACGTAGGTACGGGTCGCGCCGACCTTGAAGAAGCTGCCCGGTTCAACGTTGACTTTGAATTCGGTTCCCGTCCCTACCACCTGAGCAGAGCCTTTGGTGACTTTCACTTTCCCCGTCGAATAAACCCCCGGAACACGGCCCCCCGCATACATAAACCCCCCACTGATGAAGAGAATGTCTTTGAGCTGGGCTGACTGCTCAATCTTTTCGATTGCCGTTTCTCTAAGAACTATAGGGGTTTCGTCATTCGCAGTGAACTCCGCAAAGTAGTTGGAGGCATCATTAGCCCAGATGGTGCGCCGTCCGGCCTTGAAGTAACCATCCCACCCCCAGTCAACCTTGGTCCCCGCGAGAGCTGCGTTGGACTTGTATTTTGTTCCCCCTCGACGGTAAGGATCACCCCCATCGTCAAGCAAGCCATTCTGAATATCGTAGGCTCCTGTTTTGGGAATCTCGGAACGGTCTCCCTGCCGGACCATCCCATCCTGAAATTCCGACTGGACCTGCCTTTCCCTGACCGCCGGCAACTACGACCCCTCCACAGTGCGTCGACGAGAGGGGATCGCCCGAACCGACGCACGGCGACCGTAGGTACGAACGCAGCGGTTCATCGCCTCGCTAGCCTGATCATCCGTATACGCCGTGTCGTAAACCACCCCGTCCCCACTGCCGTAAACGATGATCCTCTGATCGGGCCCCTTAGGCAGCTTCATGATGTCAAACCCTGGATTCCAATCTGGAACGGGGCTCCGCCACCCTGGCGCTCATTGTCGTAACGAATCAAATCGCTAACCGCCTGTTCGGCTTTCCCTTTCGCCACTTCCGCGAGCTCAGGATTATCCTCAACCGTTTCGTAGTAGGCCGCGGCCACGAAAGAGATGAGCTTCGGGTGAAACCACCGCGGAAATTCGACCGGGGCTTCTTCCCCGGAACCAGAAGTCCAGTCCAACCCGCAGTAGATGTACTCGAATTCCACTTTGGCAGTCGAGGCCGGCTCGGGCCACAGTTTGACAACTGTTGCGCCTTCGTCGTTGGTGTAGTCGTACCAGTAGCCCGGGCCGGTGGGGAGAAGTTCGCCGTTTTCGAACTGTCGGACCGTCATCCGATCCGACTCCACAAAAGGCGTGCCGCCGACAATGACAGTGCTGGCGAGCAGATAGTCTTCTGGAAGTTCTATCTCGTCACCATTCAGTTCGGCGGTGACCACTTTCCTGGGGTAACCAGAAAGACGCGCCGCGTCCTGGCGGGCGTCGTTGAACAGTTCAATCAAGGCTTCGGTCGAGCCCGTGTCAAACCCGTAGAGCTCTTCAGCTCGTTTCAGGAGCTTCTCAAGAGTCACTCAGAGCCCCCCGGGGGCCGCGCGGGTCTTCGGGGCCCGCGCGACGCGTCGTGTTCAGCTCGAGGCTAGGGCTGGCCACCAGCACTGGAGTCTCCCCCTGCGCCGGTGTCCGACTCGGACCCCGCGAAGCTCCGCAGCGCGGCCTCTGCCGCCTGGATCACCGGAACTCGTTTGTGGGTATCGCGCTCGAGCTGGAGCGCCTCGTTGATCTTGTCGACGTCCGCCTCCGCAGCCGCCTCCGCAATCGCTTTGACCTGTTCCGCAAGGGTTGGCTTGGGCTCGTCAGGAGCCGCCCCCTCCTCGTAGAAGCCGCTCGGCCCGACAACGTTGAAGCGTGGATGTTCTCTCAGCCAAGTGATGATCCCAGGGTGGGTTGCATCGTAGATGTGGTTCTCGAATTCCACCTTCCAAGGTGTATCGTCCACCGGTATCGACTCAAGGCCCGAAATCTCGCGCTCGTGATTCTTACGACCCTCGGCATCAAGCCAGTCCTCGTAGGACTGACGGACCTTGCCCCCCAAACCGTTGTCCACGTATTTCTCGGGACGGCGCGTCAGCACCTGATTCGGACTAATCGAAATGAAGGTGACAGGGGCAACCGAAGCCTCGGTCTGCTCGCCTGCCGGTGCTACTGCTGTCGGGGCCATCTGGCTTCCTTTCAGTCTGTTGGATAAAGCCGTAGAGCACGGGGGCCCTGACCGAAGCCAGGGCCCCCGAAGCGCTAGCCGGTGACGCCGGTGAGGACACCTCCGGTCTTGGTCTGCTTGAATGCAAACCCGCACTCGGTCAGGATCTCGTCCTTCTGGCCATCGCGATCGTTCTCCTGCCTGTTGGCAAGGAGCTTCGTGTCGCGTCCACCCTTCGGGGCGTTGTTCCCACCCAAGTACCGGTATTCGGGAGCCGCCTTCTGCATGTCGACGGCGATGGCATAGCCACCCCAGACCGCGCCCTCAAGCAGGTTGTGCTTGACGAGCTTGATCGTCCCGTGCGCACTGACGTACTCCATGATGGAGACGCCGTACGTGCGATCTTTATCCGCCTGGACCACCTGAAGGCGACCCACGGCGAAGTTATTGATCACCGACAGAACCAATGGCGAGGCGAATACGGTCTTCTTGTTGCCGTAGCGACAAATCGACCGCACCCAGGACTCCCACTCAGCCTCAGTGAGAGTACCACCGGCGTCCTGATTGTTCTCTTTCAGGAAGTAAAGAGCGCCGCCCGTAGTGGACAGGCGCCCGCCCCCTGAACCGGTTTGGGTCGAAGGAGAACCGAACAGCCCAGCGTGCTCGACGTCAAGCAGGTGCTCGATGTTCTTCTTCTTGTGCTGGTGAACCCAGTCGTGCGGAGTCGTCTGGTTCCCAGAACTTAGCCAGGAGCCGGACGCCTCAATCGACGTCTTGAAGATCTCGCAGTAGTTATCGATCTTCGTGGGGTTTTTCGAGCGAGCGGCAAAGGACCGAGAGCCCTCCTCCGCAACCGCGCCGATGACGAAGAGGGGGTCATTGTCGACCAGAGCCGCCGCCGAAGTTCCGGCAAAGGCTCGAGTGACTTTGATTTTCCCTTCTTCGACTTCTTTGACGAAGAGGATCTCGCCAGTGCGCGGCACCCTGACCAGGGCCGACCCGTAGAAAATCTCCGACGTGTCGACTTTGATCGTGGTTTCTTCCGAAGTGTAGCCCGCGCCGTTGTTCACGGCATCGAACCGCACCTCCCTCTCGTCCTCTACCCAGGAGAATTTGTAGTCCTCGCAGGAGTTGACGTTGCCACCGTTCTGGATGGACTTGGTGATGACGGTAAGCGGTGCAGCATCCGGCTCCAAGAGCAGGATCGGCTTCGCAATGTCAATTACTCGCTGATCCGAGCTGACATTTCCCGTCTGTCTCTGACCTGTTATCACGGCCATAGCTGAATCTCCTTGTGCGTTGCCCTAGGCGAGAGGCCTAGTCGAACTCACTCCCGCCTTGACTAACAGAGCCAAGGGCATTTGCGTACTGTTGCTCCAAGGAGGCGTCCCCCTGTTGGGTTTGGCCAGCCTGCGTCTCGATCGACGCTCCGTGGTTTGCGGCCTGCTCGGCCGGTGCTGCGCCAGCGTCGGCCAACTCGGCCTTCACTGCCTTGTACGCCATCTCCACCAGCCTGGGGGAGAGTCGGGCGTTCTCTACTCCGAGCTCCTGCTCGAGATTTTGCAGGGTGGGCAGCAGTTTGCCCGATACCTCTGGCGAAAGAATGTCGGGATATTTCCCCTGAAGCGCGTTGAGCTGTTCGTCTTGCCGCTCCTGAAGAATCGGGTCGACCATGCTCTGCGCAACTTTTTTCGCCTCCTCCTGCACGAAGTTCGTCAATTCTTCCAGCGCGGCCTCATCTCCTCCGGGCTCAGCCTCAGGCCCCTGGCCTGTCTGTTGCGCCGCGACTTCCTCGGGGGTCAGCCCGCCATCTTCCTCTGCGAGAAGCAGAGAGACCAAGTCCTGCGGCTCGCCCTCTGACGTCGGCACCTGGGGATTGCCCTGGATCTGAGCCTCCGCCGCTTCGGCGCGCTGGGTCATTGCTGCGAGCTGTGCCTCCAGTGAGCCGGCTTCGGGCTGAGCCTGAGGGGGCGTCGGTGCTTGAGGAATGGGCGCCTGTGACAGCCCACCGGCAGCCGCGTCAGCGGTTTGAGCAGCCGCGTCGGCTGCGGGGACTTGGGGCTGGGGTGCCGCTGCGGACACTGCCGCCGGACCCCCTGGAACGCTTCCTGCCTCCATTTACTGACCCTCCTCTTCGCGGGCCTTCTCGGCCGCGGCTAGCTTGCCATCCTCCACGATGCCTCGTGCGATCGGACCAAGCTCATCAAGCCCACGAAGATGCCCGATCACATCCGCGTACTCCGACGCGTTTGTCTTCGGCCTCGTGAGCTTGACCTGCGCGAGGATGCCCTCGCTATGAAGCTTGATCACCTGACAGAAATCACGGAACCCCTGACTCTCGACCATCTCCGATACGCGCTCACCCATCGCGACGCGTTCGTCCTTGGTCAGGTGGCTGAGGTCAACCTCCATCGCCAGGGTTTGTTCCGCATTCTCCATTAGCCAGAAGAGTAGGGCCCCCGCCGGACAGAACAAGCTTATCGAGCGCGACGGTAAGTTCGATAAGCTTGTTTCTTTAGCTTCCGCCGCGCATCCTGGGGGTTCTGCCCGGTCGCTGTGCTACCCCGGAGCATTGAGGCAAGGGTCGGACCGGCTGGGCGAAGGTCCCGCTTGCGATATGGCTGTGTGCGTCGGGTTGGTTTCATCTAGGCGGGCATCACCAAGTTAGTCTGAGCCGGCCCCGCGGGTATCTGTGCTTTCATGACTTACCGATTAACTCGCCCTCAAACCGAGTTTGTGAAGACCCCGAGTTTAGCTCGACTTTTCCTATCAAGTTGTGGAAGACGCCCAGCTCAAAATAGTCAGTAGTCCCGTTAGCCTCGATAGCCGTAGAACCTATTATCGCGGGATTGAAGAACGATCCCCCGGCCCACGTACCAAGATGCTTTACAGGTGTCCCATTCTTCATAAGAAACAGTTCAAGATTCTGCAATTCTCCCATCGGCGAAGTGCCCATAGCTGAGCCACTAAAACGATAGTAGCCAGGTACCTGGGGCGTAAACCTACCTTTATTAGTTTCAGTATCTAGGCGGCTCGATACATCGAAATCTTGATTATCGAACGGGATAACAACTCCGTTTCCTAGTTCTACGTCAGCATTGAGATAAGCCGAGAACGCCTCCGATGCAAGCCCATCGGCCCCCGTATCCATGTCGTCCTGAGTCACCGGCCCGACGAGTTCTCCTGGGGGCCCTTCTGGCCCTTGGGCTCCGGTGTCGCCTTTCGGGCCCTGGATCCCCTGGGGGCCCTCGAGAGACTTCGGGTCGGGAGGCCATTCGCCGGACGCCTTGGGTCCCCAAAGCTGATACCCAGCTTCTAGCGTTATGTCGAGGTAAAAATCCCCGTTCCTTCCCAATTCATCGTCTGGGTCTCCTTCCCCCGTTAGAATCGTCGCTCCCTGCGGCCCTTCTGGCCCTTGAGGACCCTCTGGGCCTTCTGGCCCCTCGGGGCCGGCGTCTCCTTTGACGCCTTTTCCGCCTTCCGGGCCCGCCGGGCCAGTGGCCCCAATGGCCCCATCCTCTCCGTCTTTCCCGGCGGGGCCTTGGGGGCCCTGAGCTCCGGTGTCACCTTTAGCGCCCGTGTCCCCTTTGGCCCCTTTTTCGCCTTTTTCGCCTTTTTCGCCTTTGGGTCCTTCGTTAATCTGGATGAAGTCTCCACCCCAAGCAGAGCCGTTCTTCGGACCGTACAGGCGACCATTTTCTAGGTCAACATAGAAATCACCGTTCAAACCCACGCTTGCATCAGGGGTGCCCTCGCCAGAACGAATCGTGGCGCCGTCAGCCCCGGGCGGGCCAACCGTGTGCCAGGCCGCGGGATCTTCCGCGTTCGCAATGAACTTGACTGACCGCCACTCGTTGCCCACTTTCGCCGCCGCAAAGTAGGGTTTGTTGTTCGTCAGGCCTTCGAGTTTGACCGAGCCTTTGGTCTGGGCGCTCGTGTCAATAACGGTACCGGGCGGGCCATTGCGGGGGAAGTTGGAATACCCTGTCGCATCGTACGCCCCAACCGTTGTCCCGTCCGGCCAAAGCGTGCTGGTAACTACGATGTCGGCCATGTGCTACTGCTCCAGCGCCATAAACGAAAACCCCATGTCCACGATGTTGCCTTCGAGCGTGACAGTAACCACCCTAACCGAAGCTTTTGTCTCCTCGGCCAGGAGGGGCACGAGGGCCGGTTCTTCATAGTTGGGGACGGGGAACAGCACGGGGACGTCGTCGAATTCCTCTTCGTAGGTTACCCTATATTCCCCAACTCCGATTTTTTCACTCGTGAACCCTTTGCCGGCTGTTTTTGTGCCATCACCAGCGACCCTGCCATAAACGCTGATCCCGCCTCCACCTTCGCCCAGTTCTGATTTCAGCGCCAAGGCTGAGGTGTCCGCGATTCCGTGCACGTCTTCAGTGGCCTGTTCGTGTACTTCGAGTTCACCCGTGGGTTTCAGTCCGAACGGGATTGTATCTCCCCACTGTTGGGTCACTTCAGGATCTGAGTCCTTGGGGCCATAGATATCCCAGTTTTCGACGTCTATGTAGAGCCACCCGGGCTCACCTTCTGAGTTTTGGGGCTCCCCTTCACCGTAGATAATCGTCGCGTTTTCAGAGGGAATTTTGCCCATGAAAATCGAGACGTAAACCCACTCCCCGCCAACCTGAGCCACCGCCCAGTACAAACTGTTCGGGCCGAGCCCGTCAAATTCAACCGAGCCGTCTTCCATCGTCTGGGTGTCAATCGCATCCCCGACCGGTTCTCCAGAGCGCAGACCCGGAATGCCCCAGTTCGAATCAGGGTACAAACCAACTTCAGTTCCCTCTGGGAATCGATTCGACGTAAGAGTAGCGGAGGTTTGGAGGCTCATGCTACCGAAAACTGAACGTAGTGATAGCGATCCCCAACCCGCCCAGCAGCGCAATAGCGTCCCGGCTCGAGGCCCGACACCTCAAGCTCCCCGTCCTCCGGAACAGTAAACACCTGCTCCGGTGTCTCCATTGGCTCCCGCCCCAGTCCGCGCTCAACTCCTACCGTATGGGCCGGGTGAACTCCGACCTCGGTCCCCGGCGCGAAGGGGTGCTGGTCGAGTCGAACGATCGACCGTGGGACGCCCATCCAGTCGGGGTCGACAGCAGACTCGCTGTCCGTTCCGTTCGGGTCGCCATCCGTTCCGTGAGGCTTGAGCCCAAGCCCTAGCAGCTCCCCCAGATTCTTGAACCGGCGGAGACCCATGCTATGCATCCACCGTGAAGAGACAGGAAACGGTCTCACCGGCGGTTCCCGGCGAGCCACCGGTGAGCGTGGTGATTGTCACCGCAGCGCCGCCGCCACTGAGCGCTTCAGAGCCCGCCACGAATTCGAGCGCAGCGACATCAGTCCCCGACAATGCCTCGAGAAAGGTGACAATATAAGGGGTTGTTCCTCCTGAGCTCCCTGGCCCCCCGGTCACCGCAACCTCTCCCACTGCGATATTCGAGAGGGCCTCGAGTGCTTCCCTCAACACTGCGGCCGTAGCGTTGTAAGCGATATCGGCGGTGGTCTGGCCTGAGTATTTCAGTTTGAATTTTCCGCCAGTGGCATCAACTTTGACGCTCTGTTTCTCGTTGACAACCCCGAACAAGACGTACTCCCCCGCGTCCGCCGTGATGTCGACAGCGCCGTTCGCGATTACCCCCGAGTCTACCGCCGTGACAGCCGGCACGCCTTTCTCTCGGCGCTGGACTTCGGTGGTTCGTTTGGGATAGGCCCGAACTGCCGCCCCCTCGGGGAAGAGCCCTGGCTTGGGTTTGACGGTCTTGGTCGGCATCTATCCTCCGGCTCCTTCTGGCGCGGCTGGAGCCTCGCTCCCGCCTTCGGCCTGTTCTTCGGGTTGCTGTTGGAGAAAATCATAAGCGCTCTGGAGGACGGATTCGATCTGCTCTTCCGGCATACCCGTCTCGAGCAAGGCACGACCGATCGCCGGGATGATCTCTTCGACAGTCGGACCCGGAGTTTTGATCATCTCTTCCGGCTGGTCCAGCCCGAACTCCTGCAAAACGTGCACGAGCATTTTCGGCTGGTCAATTTCCGCCATGAAGGGGGTCAAAGCCTGTACCAGCTGCGTCACGTCAGCGCGTTTCTGGGCCTTGTTTTCGGCTTCAGTTGAACCGCTGATCGGCTCTACCTCAATATTCGCGTTGATCTCGTCCGGCCCACAAGAAACAAAGCTGTAGCCGGTAGGGACCGTCTTCCCACCGATCTCCTGGGTCGCAGAGGGATCGCTGACCCGCATCGTCCGAGTCTGCTCCTGTTTCACGATGTGCTGCCGATAGAGCTCGCGGCGCTGCGGCACTGCCCGTCGGAAAACTTCGCTGAAGAAGTTCTTAGCCTTCTGTTCAATCCGCACGTTCGCAGCGGCCTGCACGAGCTGCCGCCCGGTAGCCGTCTCATCTCCGCCCCCGGATCCGCCCGAGACGGTTTCGGAAATACCGGTCGTCATCTCGATGTCTCGCTTCAGCGCTTCCTCCTCCGATACTCCCGACTGAGGAATGTCGGTGAAAGGCATCGGTTGAATCGCGTCCTTTGGGTCCCCGATCACCGGCACAAAAACACCGGCGCCGGTCATAACTTTCGAGGGGTTCAGCATCCCCTTCGAGTAGAAGTAGCCACGGTTCATCGCTAGCGTGGCCGCATCTCGGCGCTGCCCGCGCATGGTGTTCAACTCGTACTGAAGGTGCGCAATTGGCTCGGCCTCGCCAGTGCCAACGAACTCATGCTCCATAATGGTCGGGCGGAACACCTGAAAGGGATAATCACCGTGAAGAAATGGATTAGGAGCCATCTGAACCACAAGGGTTCGGTCCAGAATCGTGTAAACGTTATCGCGATCGTGGTACTCCCAAACCTCATGAAGGGTGTTGCCCTCCGTGTCGAAACTTGTCATACCCGCTGCCTGCATGCGGTCGGACCAAACCTCACCTCGAGCAGCATCAGAACCCATACCATCCACCGCGCTCAGGTCAAGATCAACCCACCCGCCAGGATCTCCCTGTCCCCGACGACGATGTCCCTCCTCCACCTTCTTCTTGATATAGTCCATCTTCCGCCAGGAGCGGTGAATGAGGTAGTCGGCACTATCCAGGTTGTAGGCCTGCGGATCCCAAAAGAAATCGAAGATGTCAACCGACTCAGCCCGCGGCCCTTCGTAAACAACAATCCCACCGTCATCTTCAAGCTTGTACCCGGCCTCACTCTCCTTGGGAACAATCTTCTTACCACTGCGGGTTTTCAGTTCCCAATATTCCTTCTGAACACCAAGGCCATAGCGCAGTCCAGACCTAGCCGTTTCCTGACTGGTGGTCACATAGCCCATTGCCTTGTTGTCTCGTTCAAAAAGCTGTTTGACCGGATCGCATGCCAGGTAAGCTTTTTCGCTGGCATCATTCGGACGCGCCATGATCTTCGGATCGTTCGCCAGAACCTTCGGAACATTCGTCTCGATTACCGTGTAGACATAGGGGATGAATAGCTCCTCCCCGAAGACCCGGCGAAATTCCTGGATTACCGTGTCCTTGTCATTCGGGGTGTTCGCCTGAGCATGTTGCCGCTGAAGCCGACGATAGTTCCGCGATAGTCCATACCAAACGTTCCAGCGATCGCGGAACTGCGCGTGCAGCTTGTCGGAGGCGTCAAAGCGCTTCTTGACCAGGGCAAGAACCGCCTTCTGCTCATCCGACATGTCCTCGATCGAGGCGAGGGGTTTCACCTCGCCCAGAAGGGGCACGGGGCTGGCCTCCACTACGCGGCCTCCGCCGCGGCCGGCTCGCCCTCCGGCTCAACGTCAACCTCCGGCAGATCCTCCGTCGGCACGGATGCATCGGAAACCGGAATGCCGAGCGCAGTCTCTGGCGGCTTCGCCACCTTCAACCGCGCATCTCGGCTCTCGTGACGAAAGGCCAGCCCAAAAGTTTCAAATTCACCAGAGCCCTCCTCATTCTCCCTCCGAACGGCCACGATGTGGAACTGGCCGCCGACGCGCTCGAGCATGGCTACCGAGTCCGACAGGGCGATGAGGGTCTGAGCGTCACAGCGTTGAGCCAACCCCAGGGCAATTGCAACCGCCGCCTCGTCGCCCGGAACGCTGCCCAGGGATTCGTTCTCGGCATAGATAACTCCAAACTCACGCTGCACGGCGCCCCTCCTCTGAAAACGGCATATGTTCTTCCCTGAACTTAGAGGCAGCATCGGCGGCGTCCTCCTCATCCTCATAGGAACCTAGGTAGTAAGTTTTCTGATTCAGCTTCGCCCGGGCCATCCATCTCTTGGTTCGCTTACACCAATGAACGCCCCTATATTTAGACGACCCTCCGAGTGAAGGCTTGTTCTGGCAGTTTTGTGCTCGAGTCACAACACGCAGATTGCACCGGCGGTTGTCAAGGCGGTCTCCATTGATATGATCGACCTCCATCTTGTCCCAGGGCATCAAGCGCATGATCACCCTGTGAAGCCAGTCGTCCAGGACCCCAATTAAGGTCTTTCGTTTCCATGCTGCATAACCGAATTTTGTTCGATACCAGCGCCCGGGGTGCAAATCCTCGTAATCGGACGAGTCGAGCAAGGTGTGGTCACCGTTCGTGAGCGGCATGAAGGCCCAGGCCCCAACGCAGCCCATCAATTGCCCCCCTTGCGAAAATGTTCGTAAAGCTCTTGGTCCGCTGGTTTGGTGAAATAGCTCTCTCGGCTCTTGGCAATCACTGCGTCTATCCGATCGGCGTTGCGATTGCTACAAGCCCGAACGTGACGAACGAACTGCGTGTTCTGCTCCAGCGGAAATTCACGCCCACAACCCGGTACCTCACACCTAAAGCGGCGAGTCTTTTCCTCGAGTGTCTCGGCTATGTGGCTTGGCACCAAGAGGGGCATGTCTTGAGGTAGCCTAGACCGGGTACCGGACGGTCCTAACTGACTCGCGGGTCGTAGCCACTGAGGCGGCTGCCGGCAGCGACAAACGCCTCTCCGGAGACCATCTCCTCCACGTCTTCGTCATCTTCCCGTGGGGGAATCTCGCGACGCACCTGCTGGCCGAACATGAAGGGCATCAGATTGTCGTCGTACTTCCCAGGCTCGGCACCGTAGCGCCCTCGTTTGTCGCGGGCGTAGGTGCGCACCTGATCCGCCAAGAGTCGCGACCGGATCCCGTCTTCCCCGCGGCGGATCAGGGCCTGCATCCCCGCCACGAGTTCGGGCTTGGTCCGCGGATTCGTGTCCCAGCCCAGCTTCGCCTCCACCTTCTCAGAGGCGACCCCCATGCGTCTCGAGCGATAAACGTAGGGGTAGCGATAATCGAGCCAAAGTGTCCGCAGAATCGGCATCCCCCAGGAGCCGGTCCGCTCCACAACTATCCATGCCCAGTTGAACCACAGCGCTGCCAACAGAACCTCATCGGTCAAAAGATCCGGGTCGATTTTCGACCGGTACTCGCATACCTGGAAACCGGTCCGATGATCGATCACCTCGATCGCGTGATAGTCGGGCTCATCCGTTTCAGTTTCCTCCATGTCGCCGCCCGAAACGTCGACACTCACGATGTATTGCCCGGGGGGCGACTCCATTTCCTCCGGGGCCAGGAAGCACCGGTGTGGAGCCTCCTGGCTAACCACGCCCGGCTCGCGCGGAACCCACAGCGATTTCGACGGCACAACAATTTCGTTGCCCTTCCGATCAACCTGACCGTCCTTCTCCGCTACGACAAAATCACCGATGATGGGGCCAGGGTTCTCCGCCGTCGGGTGCTTGGGGTCGGTCTTCTCTACGCGCAACATGATCTTCGCTACCTGGTGTGAATCGAATGCCTTTTCCCCCGTCGCGACAAAGGCCTGTTCCGGCGTGGTCGGATACTCTGCGTGAAAATCGTTGAGGCGCCCATTGCACTCGTCGGCAATCGTGATCCGCCGCCAGTGGAGCTGCTCAATCGTAATCTCAAAGCCCTGTTCCTTCGCGATCTGAAGGGTCCACGGCTCTTCCTCTGCGTAGGGGTGATTCGGGTCTCCGATCACGAAAGATTCCCGCTCCCGCTCGTTCAGAAAGAGCATCTGATATTCAGGCTCTTTCCACCAGGGCCAGAAAAACGCGATGTAGTTTGAGCGACCCGCTTCGGCATCGTCCCAAATGTCCTTGAATTCGTTAAAGCCCTTCGCCGTCGACTCAAGGGCAACGAAAGTCCCGTGAAGCTTCGGGACTCCATTCTTGATCGCCGTGAGCTTGTCGCTGATCCTCTCCCAGAAGGCCACCTCAGACCCGTGGACGTCAGTGAAGGTTGAACCTCGGCCGGCCTGGAACTCGTTCGCCGTATCGACCGTATAGCGAGAGTCGGGCCAGGTCTCCTCGTTGCGCCAGTCTCCCTCGCCAGCAAAGTGAAGGTGCTGGCGCCGGCGATATTCGCCAAGCGTCGGCCGCATGTCGGGCGGGAGGTTTCGGTAAAAACGCTCCCCGATCGCGTAAAGCTTCTTTGACGTCTCCTTGTCGTGCGCAATGACGACGGCTTCGCGTCGCGGCAACCTGGTGCAGGCCCGGATCAGCCTGGCTTGGACATAGGTCGAAAACCCGAGCTGACGCGCCTTCAAGATAATGACGCGCATCGGAAGCCCGGCGAGGTGCTGCCGAACTAGCTCTTCCTCGAGCGCCTGCTGCCCAGGTTTGAAATTGAAGGAGGCAAGATCAGTCTCCTTCGTCTTGATCTTGCCTACCTTCGAGGCCCAGAATTCAGTGTCGAGGGTTAGGCGATACTCAACCCCAGCGATCCCCGTGAACGGATCAATCCGAACTGCGCTCAATGCACTTCCTCACGGACTCGCCCCCAAAGGCCTGGGGACCCCAGGTGAAGCATCATCCGCGCGACGATGTACTTCGAACCCCAACCCTCCCAAACCATCGGAAGCGCCAGGTCAGTAAGTTCGTTCACATCCTTACCTGTGAGCTCAGCCCCCGTCAGGTCCTCACAGGCGCGAATGCATATCCTGATCCCGTCCGCCTGGCGATCTGTCGGCAGAAAGGCCCCCTTCACTTCACACGCAGCCCTTCCTGGTCGTGCGCCAGCCGCGAATGAACTCAGTCTTGCCCCGCGCTCGGCTACTCGAGGTAAGGACAAGCTTTTCGGCGTGCCGGATCTCGTCGCCCGTCATTCCCAACGGCATGTTCTTTCCCTCGGCCCGCATCACAGCGACCCGCGCCCGATTCTCCGCCGGTGAATTCACTCCGAATCCCCCAGGGCCGCCTTGGCCTTAACCCGCGCCAGCTCCCGACGCGCCAGCCGCTCCGCGTTGACCCGCGGCATTGTTTTCATGAGCTCGGCAATCCGCAGTTCAAGATCAGTCCCCGGAACGCCGACATCCCCAGGGCCCGCCCCCACCGAGCCTTTCGCCACTCGGCCACATAGCGCGGTGCCCGAGGGCCTCTGGCCCGCCGGCGTCCGCTGTTGACCGACCGCGGAGCGGTCGCGTTTACCCCAGTTCGGCAGACCCGCCTCGCGACGCAGAAATTCGGATCGGGTCAGACCCGCAGCCTCCGCATTCTCGTCAAGGGTGGCCCGCTGGCCCTTCGAGAGGCGCAGGGGGAAGATCTCCCCGAGCTTCGGCTTAGCCATGGCAGCACCCATCGCATCCATGGACGCCCTCGGCAGCAACGGCCTCGGCCGAGAGGCCGCGATCGTTGAGGCGGGCAAGGGAGTCGGGGTCTGGGTGGCCGACGCCATGAGGGCAGATGCGCTCGATTAGACCGCGGTCCCCGCGCCAGTGCTGGGGCCAGTCTCGCATGTGGTGGTCGGAGCGGTTGTGGAGGGCACAGACCGACCCGCGGCACTCGCTCTCGAGGTGGGCGTAGAGCGCTATGTCGGTGTTCTCGAGCTCGACGGCCTCAATGCTGAGCCGCTGGCAGAGGGTGTCGAGCGAGGTCATTGGGAGCAGCCTAGGGAAGGAGTCGGACGTATATACGTTGCAAATACGTGTGAGGGGGTGGCAGGAATCCTGCGCGTGGGTTCCCATGCGCGGCCAGAGGGGGTGACGGGGGGTCAAATAGGCGTGACGTGTCAAGCGAAGGTTTACACGCCTCGACCTCGCAGACCTACATATAGAGCCAAGTCTCGGGGGTCCGATGGTTGGTCGGGTTGGATCGTGTACGCTATAACGTACGCGTGTATAGCAAGGTTCATCCGCCCTCCCCCCACCCAACCCGCAACCCCCAAGCCCCGAGCCCCGGGGCGAAACCCCCAAGCCTTAGCCCCTCTGGTGTTGATGGTGTCTCGTGTGGTCGGGCTGGACCTGGTGTCCCGCTTCGCCGGTGTCGCCCGTCTTGGCTACGTGGATGCCCTGTTGCGCAAGCAGTTCCTGGCCTGGCTAGACGACGATCTAGAGGGGCCGCGAGGCGCTGGCTTTGCCTTCACGCTCATGTATGGGCGGAATGCCTGGACCTGGCACCGTGCGATCTACTACTCCGACACGTGGCGCGTTCAGCTCGTCAAGGGCCGCGCCGTGGTCCCGCTCCGTCTGTGCTATACGTCTAAGAGCTAATGCTTCGTAATCAGCTACGAAAAGAACCTTGGCCCGTAGTCCTGGGCGGACTGCTGGTGGTCGGCTGGCCATTGGCTGAACTGTTCCTGTAGGGGGGCCAGTGCGCTACCAGCTGGACGAGACTGTTCTGATCCGGTATCGGTCGGGCAGGGAGCGGCGAGGCGTGATCGTCAAGCGTCGCCCGCTCTCTCGCCGGTACGTGGTGCTATTCGATGATGGGTCGGCCGACCCCGCGGTCCCTGAGGCTGCGATCCTCCCAGCCTGTCAGACTACGCTCTGTGCCTAAAGGATCGCTGTCTAAAGTTAATGCAACCCCTGCCAAGCTGAAAGGGTTTCAGCAGGTGCTGGACCGGGATGGTCGGGCCTTCTTCAAGAATGGGGCGAGGGCCAAGCGCACTAAGTGGGGCGGCCTGACGATCCGTCGTCACACGCTCGAGCGCACTTTCTCTTCCCGTCAGCTTGAAGCGGCCTGGCTCTGGGCGATGAACGGGGACCAAACGCCCGCTCCCGCCAAACTGCGGCCGCCCACGACGCGTCGAGATTGGGGCAACTGTCCTTTCTAATGTGGAGTTCGTGTCCCAGAATACACGTTAAGCGTGAAAAGCAGGCGTGAAAAGCCCGCCCCCTATCTAGGTTAGGGACGGGCTGGACTGACGAGGCGAGAGGCGGGATATGGCCTAGTGCTTCTCGATGTCATGAACGAAGGGGGGCCTCCGGAGAGAAGGAAAGGCCCCTTGCTCTTGGTATGGCACTCGGTATCTAGACGGATCGGGCGGGCGAAAGGGTCCACCCTATCCGGCTTCCGGTGGTGTTGCCGCTAGCCTGCCGCTACGGCACTGCCCTGTCCCCGGTTGGGCTGCTATGGCGAGCGGTCAACGGCTAGACGGGCCGCCTACGGCCGGGGTGCTCGGTCGACTTGCACGGATTCTTGCGTTTTGTCCTGCAAGGACCGGGTAAACTTAGAATAATGGTCGGACGGAAGGTCTGGCCCTTACATAGGAGGCGTCATGCCTATCCCGCTGTCAATGTTGCCGCGCTCAAAGTCTGGCGCGGCTGGCCTCATCGGCTCGGGGATCAAGCCCCGACCTCGCAGCAAACGAGACCGGCGAGCGCTCACGCTTCGGCTAAAGCGCACGCTCAAGCCCATCCAAGAAGGACCACCTACGATGATGGACCTATGGGACGCCTCAGCGCTGCTGGGCGAGCTCATACGGCTCACTACAAGCGATGGCTATCACGTCGTCATTGCCAAACCGCCCGAACTGGGCCGACCTGGCCTTGTAGCCGCCTCGGAACGCGAGTATGCGACAGAGGCGGCAAACTGGCACGAGTCGGACTAGTCCGGACGCGCCTCGCACCCCCGTCCGGCCTTGTGCTGGGCGGGGGCTTTTTCATGCTCGGGTCTACTGCCCATTACCCACCCGCGCCACGTCTTCCCCTGCGCTCTCTTCCTGAGCGATGCGCTCAGCCGTGGTCAACTCTCGCTCGAGGTCAGGCTTGCTGTCGTCTGGATCCTTGCGACGCGCCCTGGGCTTGCCCAGCTGAGCATTCTCTCGGCGCTCAAATTCGCAAAGGGTCCGATGATGCTCCCTCAGGGTCCGGCTCTGATCGCGAGTTAGCGCCCCCGGCGCCTGGCCTTCCAGCGCGTCGATCTCACGCCGAATCAGCGCTACTGCACGATCTCGCATCGCCTCTAGGGACTCACCCGTTCGATCCACCTTCTGCTCTCGGGGCGACCCATGTTCGTCCCTGTAGGCCTTCCTGTAATAGTAAACCTGTCGCGGCGAGATCTTGACCGCGTAACCCACGCCGGCCTCGTTCTCCGCAAGCCGCCGAACAATCTCTTTCACTTCAACGCCCGCGAAGTCAAGCGCCCCAATAGCATTTCTAATCTTCGCGTAATCATGCTTTCGGGGCATACGGCTAGTGTACGGGCCAAACCGGCGGCCTGAGCGGCTTTCGGCGCTCTTGCGACTGTCGCGCCCAGCTGCGCTTTGCCGCGTTTCTGAGCCATTTTGCAGCGATCCGTTGAAATCCGAGGCTTTGTAAGGCGTTTAGAGGCCTTTCTAAACCGGGCCGCTTATGATTCCCTTCGGTTTCTACGCTTAAAACGTATGTACAGAACTGGGGGTTGACATTCGGCTATTCAATCCTGTAGGTTCGTCCCATGAAGGCACTCATTCGGACTCTCTGCCCCGCTTGCGGTTGTGCTTCGCTAGGCGCTCTGATCGGTTGGCTTTTGCACCAACAGGGCGCTGCCAAGAGGTAGCGAGTCCTCAAAACAGAAAGGTAGCTTCCCCAATGGAGCATTCCCAGCAGCGCCTTACGGAATTGATCGGGCTGGAAAACAAGGGCCATGCCTACGTCCGCCGTAATTTCGCAACGTTGATAGACGACGCCGAGGACGTGGTTCAGGATGTAATCGTGCGGATTCTGAAGACGAATCGGGAGATTCCGAATCTCTCCGCCTTCTTCTTCTCCGCTGTCAAGAACGCTTGCATTGACCGAATCCGCAGCAAGTCCTCCAAGCCAACTATCTCCCTCAGCGAGCTACGCGATGAGGGAGGGCTTCATACTTTGGGCCAAAGGGAAAAACGCGGCCGAGAGGTTTCCAGCGAGGTCGAAACTGCCCTAAGCGCCGAGAAAGTCGCAGAGCTGCGTGAGACGTTTTCTGAGGCCCTTGAAGCCCTGGGCACAATGACACCACACCGACAAAGGGCGGTGGTCGGGCGAATGCTCGGTATGACAGTCCCGCAGATTGCGCGAGCTTGCCGCACTTCGCTTCCCTCCGCCCAGAAGGCAACGTGGCGGGGCGAGAAACAACTGCGGGAAAGAATGCCCGCCTAGCTTCGCGCTAAGCTCCACCGCATCACTGACCCGGCCCCTTCGTGGGCCGGGTTTCTTTTTGCCCAAAGCAAAAGGCCCGGGCCGCCTCATTGAGAGGCGAACCCGGGTACTCAATACCCCCTAAGCCGCTAAACGGACGTTAGAGACTCGCGCAGCGCTGCTCGACCCTCGGTTATGCAGCGGTTGACTTTGGTGTAGGTCCAGCCGGTGCGATCAGCTATCTCGTTGTAGCTGTACCCCAGCGCCAGCGCAGAGAGACTCTCTTTCTCGGCTGGCTTCAGGTGACGCATCCCCTCAGCAATCTCGGCCAAGGCCCGCCTGCCCTCAATCTCTCGCTCGGTGCCTAGCGTAGCCTCCTCCGCAATGCCCGCCACGCCCTCGCTGTGATCGGAGGTAATCTCAGAGTAGACATGTGAGCGCCTGTTCATCGCCCAGCACGTTCGTTTAAGGGTGAGGGTCAGCCAAGCGCCAGGATTCTCATGGTCGGTGGGTAGATATTCCAGCGCCAGCAGGGCGGTTTTTTGCACTGCATCCTCGGCCTGGTCCTTAACAACGAGGTTCTTCCTGGCAATCGCCAGACTTCGCTCATCCTCAACAAACCGCCCCAAAAACTGTCCGACCTCAATCATTGGGCAGCACCTGACCCGCGAAATGCTCAGCGATATAGCGCCAGTCCACCCAATTCAGAGCTTCTTCTGAGAACGCCTGTAAAAGCCCCTCGCAAGGATCTAGCTGCTCCTTCCACCATCGCTCTATATCGAGCGCTAAAAGTCCTAGGGCCTGGTCCCAGCCGTCCCCCCAATCGTCTTCCTCGCCCTTGAGCGTCCAAAAGGTCGCAAGGCCCAAAACGGCCTCCCTAAAACCCTTGTTCGTCTCTATGGTCGTCTCAACGAAACGGTTAAGCGCATCCCCCGCCGATAGTTCTATGTCTGCTCCCACTATCGGGGCGGCCAGTGAACGCGCGAACATGCGCTCCACCTCGTCCCCGATCCGCGCCGCCAAATCCAAGCGCGAATCTGGCTCGATAAGCTCCTGCGCCGCCACGGCTACGGCTGACCTGACCTCATCCATTGACCAATTGCTGATTCTCATTGAGTGAATCTCCTTTCTGGACCTAGAACTAGAACGTTGGGGGAGGGAGAAAGACCCCTCGCCACCTCTTAACGGTTGGCTGAGCGCTGGGACCGGGGCCTCTTGGGGAAGTGGGTCCCGGTCCCATGTCCTTCCTCGCTTGTCGCGAGCTGATCAGCGACCCCTAAGCCTAGCTCATGTCGCAAACCTGCCTAGTAGTTGTCGCGCTCCGTTAGCTTCAGTCAACTGTCTCGGGCGCCTCGAGGGTCCCCTGACCATCGCCGTCCCATCCGTGAGGGGCCTTGTTGCAGAATCGCTCGAAGTTTTTGGCCGACTTGAAGATGAGCTCCCAGTGGTCATGTCTTTCCTGTTTTCCGTTCTTGAGCTGAGTGATGAACGGGTCGAACGCAGCGCCGGCGATCGCGCGACGACACATTTCCTCCCCGTAGCGCTTCTTGTCTTCGAAGAACGGCAGCGCCATTTCGAAGTGCGCTGTTTTGAACCCACTGCGAGGGTGCCGACAGGCTTTGCGCCAGTATTTGAACATCTCCTTTACCCTCGGATACAACGGATGATTCTGCGCCTTCTTGTCCTTGTCCTCCGCGAGGGCGGCATAACGAGCCCGCCATGCTCTGATCTCCCTTTCAGCGCCGTCTATTTGGGCCTGCAATGGCTTCACTCGCGGGTCGGCCACTTCGATTTCGCCTGTGTCGTGGTTGACCCAGTGGCCGTTCGGTTCCTCCTCCGCGACCCGTTTCTTCCTATCGATCACTGAGAATCCTCTGGATCGTGAACTGGACAAGGCTCGCAACAGGTGCATTCTTCATACTCATCGTCCCAATCACAGGCATAGCAGGGATCTGCGCAAGTACAAACACTCATGCGAAGATCTCCAAGAGTCGCTTCTGGATCTCGCGAAAGTCACGCCGCGTGTCGAGCCCCCAAATGCCACCGGCAAGATCGTAGACACTCCCGCCCCGCTGGCACCCAAAGCAGAACCAACCCCGGGTTCCCCCATAGACGTGCATCGAAGCGTCACTGTCCGCATGGATTGGACAGACCACCTTCCCGTCGCGCCGAACCTCTTCGCCCGTCAAGCGTTCCACGTAAACTCGCGGCTCGAGCCCAAGCAAGAACTCATGATCGGTGCTGTCGTGGGGGCGGATGATTCTGTTCCGCCTGGCCGGTCGACGGATCGCACCGGGAGGATCCTCGAGGTGCGACACAACCCGCTTAACGTCGTAGACTTCCGGTCGAAGCTCCACCAACCTCACCATCCTCGCCGGATCGCTCTTGTGATTGTAGGTGCCGGGCGGGCGCAGTATCCGCGCCGCATCGGTCGCCTTCAAGTCCGCCCCGAGGGCCCAGGCGACACGTCGATTCGCTTGCTCGACCCAACGCACGTTGAGCGGGTCCATCAGGGGCCAATACGCATGTTGGCCGCTACCTGAAGCCACCACGAGAGACGGAGCGGGATCGAAGGCCTTGAGCGCAGCCATTGCACGGTCAGTGTCGCAGTCGGCCCAGAGCACATGGCTGTGCCTCACGGCCTGGGCCGACCCGCTGCGTTCGAGTCGCGGCGCGACCCCGAGGTACGTATCGGTCTTCTCGCGCAGCTCCTTCAGCCGCTCGACGACATAGGGAATCTGCCGAGACGAAGCGCTAAACCACTCCTGGCGCATGCCGACGCGGTCGGGGATGCGGTAGCGAAGCTCTACGAGGCCGGACGCAGGCTCAGAGCCGTAAAGGGCACTCCAGAAGTGCTCGAAGTCTCGCTGGTTGTCCGACACTGGTGGTCCTCCCTTCTCTAGCTCTCTATGGCCGTTAGTGGCCGACGAACAGAACGGCCACAGCGCCCCCTTGCGGGAACCCTCCGATTTTCACGGCGCCGTCTACCCTGTGTGCATTTTCGCGCACACCCCTCAAATCCCTCTGACGGACGAGCAACCGATCCTAGTTCCAATAGCGTTGGGCTCATTGGGGTTCGGCGGCCGGGGTCTTACCCCCGGGCTTATCCACCCTCAAACCTTCCCGCCTCGCATGAAGATCAGTATGGCACGGCCTGCAAAGCCACGCAAGATCCTCTACGGCCTCATGTCCAAGGCGCTTGTAGGTCTGATGGTGAAGGTTTAGACTATCAGTTGATTCGCAAAGGGCGCAGAATCTGTCGGGCTGCCGAGCCCGCATTCGCTGCCAATGGGCGGACCGCAGGTACTGCCGGTAAGTCTTGAATCCGAGGCGCGGGAGGCGCCACCGCAGGGTCGTGGGCTCGGGTAGACACAGCAGCTTGCGTTCGAGGGCCTTGACTAGTTTCTTCTCAGCCTTGCTCCCCCGGGGCTGCCGAAGCGCTTGCGCTTGGGCTTGGCTTCGCTTCCATTCTTGCCGGCGAGCGCGACGCTTGCGCTCTTGACGCGCCGCTTCGCGTCCCTCCTGGGTCTTGTCGCGGTACTTCTCTCGAAGGATTGTCGTCACGTCGTTGCCCTTTCGAGCCGCTTCCGCTGAACCCAGGCTCGGTGAAACGCGCTCTTGAGCAGGGGGTGTTCGAACCTAAATAGGTGTCGCTCTGGCCCATCTTCCGGCTGGCCCGTGTGATCGTACGGCTGATCTGCGTCGGGGAGGCGGCGCCAGCCCCTCCCTTCGTCCCGCAGCGTCGGTGGGAAGATCGGCCTCAGTTTTGCAGCTCCGGGTTGGAGAATCGTTCTGCGACGGCCCTATGGCGCTCGCAGTGGAAGTTGTACATCCGGGTTCCGCAGGTCCCGGTCTTCTTGCCCTTGATCCTGTGTTTGATTTCGATGCAACCTACAGCAGGATCATCACACCAGTTGCACTGTTCACCCTCGACCTTCGGCGTCACTACCGCCCACACCTCTCGGGGTAATGGTCCTCGTCGGGCTCGGCCCGGTCGTAGCCTAGCTCGGCGTCGAGAGTGGCCTCGCACTCCGAGCACTCCTCGGCCGCGATGACAGTGGCACCGCAGAGATGGCACTCCACCTGGTTATCATAGAAGTGCGAATCGGACCCGCTAACGCCGACGGGATACCCATCCTGCTCCCCCAACCTATGCCCCACGAAAGCGCTCTCCCCCAAACATTCGACGCATCCCCCTTGCGTTGGCCCGGTGCTTTTCGATCTGGGCCACCAGGTAACGGCGACGGAAGATCCTCCAGCGACGCGTCGCTTTCAGCTCATGCGAAAGCCACTTGACGGTTCTCTCGCACCAGGTGGCCTCTGCCCGGGCGCGCCGAATCGTTCGCGGGGAGCAAATGATCGGTAGAGGTGGGTTCGGCACCTGAGCGTATATTTTGGCAACCGCACGGTCAAAATCTGCTCTCGTCAGCGACCCGCCGGCCTCGTTCTGGCGCAACATCGCAAATAGGCCCTGTGAAGCGGTCACTAGGCGGGTTTGTCCTGCTCGGGGAGGCCTGCCTTTTGGCTGGCGCTAAGCTGATTCTCAGACCATAGCTCTAAATCTCTCGCCAGGGCAGCCCCCTGGACAAAGGGGGGGGGTTCGCCCGCGTGAAATACAGTCTTGACCACCACTATACCCGCTCCCCCTTGAGGTTCACCTCGTAGCACGAGCCGACAACCCTGGGAGCCTTCACCTTGTAGGGCATGTTGCCGTCCGGATGCACAACAATGTCCTTAACTAAGACCGGGCAGGCAACGTAATGCTTGGCCCCGGGACAAAAATCTCTGGCCATCTTCGGGTGCGGCGAGAAGTGCAACCCGCCACCGCACTCCGCCCTCCCCCCATCCCAATCCGGTGCCTTCGGCTTGGAACCTGGCCTGTAACACACTCCCCGGCCTGAGACATAGCCATCCTTAACGGCCTTAAAGAGGATCGCCACGTCTTTACCGGCGAGCCTCTTGCTGTACTTGCCACCCTTCCGAATCTCGACCCCGTAGAACTCGCACCACTCTGCGGCGG
>Ga0196977_1000244_pt1 | contig 32186 bp, 13 predicted proteins | sample S3v_1013CmetaG_FD_148634 | JGI IMG/M metagenome (GOLD analysis project Ga0196977, IMG submission 148634) | Soil microbial communities from Anza Borrego desert, Southern California, United States - S3+v_10-13C | ecosystem: Environmental > Terrestrial > Soil > Desert | place: USA: California... | reverse complement strand
CGTCACGAAGGCGATCAGACCGCAGCGCTTCTCTTTCTTCAGCCGACGGAAGAGAGCCTTCACTGCTCGAGCCTCGAAATCTGCGGCACGTCTTTGTCGCCACGCCCTGACAGATTCACGATCACGACCGCGTCGCGCGCGATCGTGTGTCCGTTCCGCATCAGCCACCCGAGCGCATGCGATGACTCGAGTGCGGGGATGATGCCTTCGCTCTCGCTCACTTTGTGAAAGGCCTCGATGGCGAGGTCGTCGCTGCAGTCGTGATACTCGACGCGGCCCTGCTCCTGCAGATATGCGTGCTCGGGGCCGATCGACGGATAGTCGAGACCCGCGGATACCGAGTGCGTCTCCGCGATTTGTCCGAACTCATCCTGCAGCACCATCGAGCGCGTGCCGTGCAGCACACCAAGCGCGCCGCCGGAGAATCGCGCGGCGTGATCGCCGAGCGCGGCGCCGCGACCGCCGGCTTCGACACCGATCATGCGGATCGATGGATGTTTCAGCATGTCGTAGAAGAGGCCGATCGCATTCGAGCCGCCGCCGACACACGCAACGGCGACGTCCGGCAATGCGCCGATGCGCTTCTTCAACTGGCCGAGCGCCTCGCGCCCGATGACCGATTGAAAGTCGCGCACGACCATCGGATACGGATGCGGCCCGAGAACGGAGCCGATGATGTAGTGCGTGGTGCGGACGTTCGTGACCCAGTCGCGGATCGCTTCGTTGATGGCGTCTTTCAGCGTGCGGCTGCCGCTCGACACCGGCTCGACCTTCGCGCCGAGGAGTTTCATGCGAAAAACATTGAGCTCCTGGCGCGCCATGTCCACTTCGCCCATGTAGACGACGCAGTCGAGGCCGAGGAGCGCGCAGGCGGTGGCAGTGGCGACGCCGTGCTGGCCCGCGCCGGTCTCCGCGATCACGCGCTGCTTGCCCATGCGCCTGGCGATGATGGCCTGGCCGATGGCGTTGTTGATCTTGTGCGCGCCGGTGTGCGTAAGGTCTTCGCGTTTGAGGAACAGCCGCGACACGCCGCACAGCTCCGCGAATTTTTTCGCCTCGGTCAACGGCGTCGGACGTCCGACGAAGTTCACGAGCGCATCTTCGAGCTCGTGTTGGAATGACTTGTCGCGCTTCAGTTTCTTGTACGCGCCCTCGAACTCGTCGAGCGCGGCCATCAGTGTTTCGGGAACGAATTTGCCGCCGAACTGGCCGAAGAAGCCATTGCGGTCCGGGAGCGCGGCCGTCATGGCTGTCGCACCTGATCGAAGAACTTGCGCATCTTCGCGGGGTCTTTGACGCCGGGCGCGGATTCGACGCCGGTCGAGACATCCACACCGTCGGGACGCACGACGCGAATGGCCTCAGCGACATTGTCCGGAGTCAGGCCGCCCGCGAGAAAGAATCGTTTCGAGCGCGGCACACGCGACATCAGCGACCAGTCGAACGCGCGGCCGGTACCGCCGCCTGTATCGAAAAGCAGCCATTCCGCGCTCGTCGCGATCTGGAGCGACGGGCTCTCGGCCCGTCGGGTATCGGTCGTAATGTCGACGGGCTGAGAGCCGGTCGCTCCAGATGGGACAGCGACCGAACGAATGACGGGCTTGCCAACTTCGCGCACGACTTCATCCGGCTCGTCGCCGTGCAGTTGCACGTACTCGTTGCCCGCGATCGCAGTAACGCGCTTGATCTCCTCGGTGGACGCATTGCGAAAAACACCGACGCAGTGCAGCGGATGGCTTTCGATCGGGCGGCCGTCGTGGCGCGTGCCCTTTCCGCCGGCCCATTGCACCTGAGAGATGATTTTCGCGGCGCGTTTCGGATCGATGTAGCGCGGCGAGCCGGGCACGAAGATGAAGCCGAGGAAGTCGGCGCCGAGCTCGGCGGCGTACGTGGCGTCGTCGAGGCGGGTGATTCCGCAGATCTTGATGGTTGTCATGTCGTGAGCAGTGTACGCACGGCGGCGGTGCGATCGTGCTGCCGCAGCAGCGATTCGCCAACCAGGAAGGCGTGAAAGCCGGCGGCGTGGAGGCGTTCGACGTCGGCGCGCGTACGGATGCCGCTCTCCGCGACGCGGATGGTTTCGGGCGGCATGAGTGCGCCGAGGCGCTCGGAGGTGGCGAGGTCGACGTGGAAATCGCGGAGGTCGCGATTGTTCACGCCGATGAGTTTCGCGCCGCCTTCAATCGCACGATCGAGCTCCTGCTCGTCGTGCACTTCGACGAGTGCGTCGCAGCCGTACGCCTCGAGCAGGCCGACGAAGTTGAGGATTTTTCGCGCGTCGAGTAATGACGCGAGCAGGAGGATTGCGTCGGCGCCCGCAGCGATGCCCCGCATCAGTTGCGACGGCTCGACGACGAAGTCCTTCATGATCACCGGCAGCGACGCGGCGGATCCGGCGCGCGCGATCCAGTCGGTCGAGCCGCGGAAGAACTCGGGCTCGGTGACAATCGAGATCGCGGCCGCGCCGCCCGCTGCGTAATCGCGCGCGATCGATTCGACGTCGGGATTTTCGACGATCGCTCCGGCGCTCGGCGACGCGGATTTGATCTCGGCGATGACGTTGATGCCCTCGCGCGAGATGGCGGTGCGGAACGCGAACGGTGTTTTCGCAGCGGCGCGATCGCGTGCGGCGCGACGGACGTCTTCGACGTCCATTGGCTCCTCGCGGAGCCGCGCGCGCGTGCGATCGACGATCTGCTCGAGCACGGTCATGCGCGACCCCTCATCCGCCTTCGGCACCTTCTCCCCTCGCCGTGGGGAGAAGGCGACCCAATGACACCGCCTGTGTAGCCTTCTCCCCTCGGCAGAGGGGAGAAGGTGCGCGAAGCGCGGATGAGGGGCGTCACGCGTTCGTCTCCGCGATCAGTTGTTCGAGCTTGCGCATGGCGTTGCCGCTCGCAATCGACTCGTGCGCGAGCTTCACACCTTCTTTGATCGACGACGCCGCACCCGCGACGTACAACGCGGCGCCGGCGTTCCCGATCACGATGTCGTGGCGCGCGCCGCCGGCATTGCCGAGAACTTCGCGCGCGATGGCGGCGTTCGCGTTGACATCGCCGCCCGCCAGCGCGTCGATCGGATGCATGCGCACGCCAATCTCCTCCGGGGTGATCTCGTATGTGCGCGTCGCACCGTCGCGTACCTCGCACACCAGCGTCGGCGCGGAGACGGAGATTTCGTCGAGACCATCGCGACTGTGCACGACCAGCGCGTGCACGGCGCCGAGCGCCGCCAGCACCTGCGCAACCGTTTCGACGAGGCGTTGCGCATAGACGCCGAGTACCTGTCGCCGCGCAAACGCGGGGTTGGTCAGGGGCCCGAGGACGTTGAAAATCGTGCGCACGCCGAGCTCGCGGCGTACCGACGCGACCGCGCTCATCGCGGGATGCAATCGCGGCGCGAACAGGAACGCGATCCCGGCGCGCTGCAGCACGTGCGACATGCGCGTCGCATCGAGATCGAGGTTCACGCCGAGTGCGCCGAGGAGATCGGCGCTGCCGCAGGAGGAGGAGACGGCGCGGTTGCCGTGCTTGGCGACATTCGCTCCGGCGCCCGCGGCCACCAGAGCCGCGATCGTCGAGATGTTGAACGTGCCGCGGCCATCGCCGCCGGTACCGCAAGTGTCGACGAGTTGATCGCGAATCGAATCGACGTCGAGCGGCGTCACGCGCTCACGCATCGCCATCGCCGCGCCCGTGATCTCCTCGGCAGTCTCGCCTTTCATGCGCAGCGCGACGAGCAACGCCGATTTCTGCACGTCCGTCGCGCGTCCGTCCATCACGTGGCCGAAGACTTCGTGCATCTCGTCGCGCGTCAGCGAACGGCCGTCGACGATTCGCTTGATCGCCTCCGCGATCATCGGATGCCGCCGAGGAAATTGAAGATGAGTTGGTCGCCGCCGCCGGTGCCGTACGACTCGGGATGGAATTGGATGCCGTAGATCGGCCGCTCGCGATGCGTGATGGCCATGATCGCGCCATCGGGCGTTTCGGCGTCGATGCGGAAGAAGTCCGGCAGCGTTTCGCGCGCGACGATGAGCGAGTGGTAACGCGCCGACCGCATCGGAGTCGGACAGCCGGCGAACAATCCTTCGCCGCTGTGTGTGACGTCGCTGACCTTCCCATGCACCGGTACTTCGCCGCGCACCACGCTCGCCCCGAACGCCTCGGCGATGGCCTGATGGCCGAGGCAGACGCCGAGGAGCGGGATGTCGCGATTGGCGTGGATCAGATCGATGCAGCGGCCGGCGCGCGCGGGAGTGCCGGGACCGGGCGAGATCACGATCGCGCTCGGGCGTTCGTCGAGGAGCGCTCGCGGCTCGAACGCGTCGTTGCGAATGACGCGCAGCCGCTCACCTGCAAGGCGCTCGATCTGCTGCACCAGGTTGTAGGTGAACGAATCGTAGTTGTCGATGACGGTGATCAAGGTGCGGGAGTGTTAACACGGATTGCGTCGAATTGGCAGTCCGGCTCAGGACGCGCCGTTGGGCATCTTGACCAGCACCCCCGGCTCCTCGTTCTGCATCGTCAAGCGCAGCTTCGTCGATTCGAGCGGCAGCGTCTCGATCTGATCGATGTTCTTCATCTCCTTGCCGCTCTGCGCCATGCGCTGCAGTTCCTCTCCTTTCGGCCAGAGCATGCGGTCGATCGAGCCGATGGCGGCGTTGTAGCGCTCGACGGTTCCCTGCAGCGCCTTGCCGATGCCGGAGATGTGCTCCATCACCTTCACGAAGCGGTTGAACAGCTCCACGCCGGCGTCGTGCATCTTCTTCGCGTTTTCTTCGGTGCGCTCCGCTTTCCAGCCGGCGGCGATCGCGCGCAGCAGCGGCAGCAGCACCGTCGGCGACGCGAGATAAATCTTTCGCTCGACCGCGTACTCGAACAGGCTCGCGTCGGTCACGAGCGCGGCGGACAGGAAATGCTCGCCCGGGAGATACATCACCGTGAAGTCGAGCGTCTCGCCGACGCTGGCCTGGTATTCGCGGCGGCTGAGCGAGTCGATGTGCCGGCGCAGGGTCTTCGCATGCATCACGAGCAGCTCGCGCTTGCGCGCATCATCGGTCTCGTTCGACGCCTCGGCGTACTCCGCAAGCGGTGCCTTCGAGTCGACGGCGATCACGCGATTGTTCGGCAGGCGCACGATGAGATCGGGACGAACGCGGCGTCCTTCATCCGTGAAGAACGTCTGCTGCGTGTCGAAGTCGCAGAACTCGCTCATGCCAGCGAGCTCGACGCAGCGCTTGAGCGAGCTCTCGCCCCATGAGCCGCGCACGGTCGGCGACTTCAGCGCGTTCGAGAGCCGCGACGCCTCGCGTTGCGTCGATTCCTGCGCGATCAGCAGCGCGCGGATCTGTTCCTGCAAACCGCCGTAGCTGGCGTTGCGCGCGAGCTCGCTGTTCGCGACTTCGGTGCGATAGGACTCGAGCATCTCGCGCACGGGAGTGAGCAGCGACTCGATCTCTGCCTTCTTGGTGTCGAGCGCGCCGCTGACCTGGGTCTTGTTCGTGTGCACGAGCGCCTCGCTGACGTCCTTGAACGCCTTCTGCGCGAGGTTCGCGAAGCTGTCCTCGATCTCCTTGCGAAGCTGGTTGTGATTGGCGAGGATCTTCGCGGTCTCGTCGGCGCGCGTCTCGGCAACAGCCCGCGCTTGTTGCGCTTCCTCGAGACGGCGTTGCATCTCGCGCGTCGTGCGCTCGCTGCGTTCACGCTCCGAACGTGCCGCGTCTCTTTCCGCGAGCGCCCGTAACGCCTCGGCACGTTTGTGCGCGCTCCCGACCACCCATCCCACGATCGCGCCGACGGCAAGCGCGATCACGCCAAAAATCAGTGCCGTAATTGTCATGCATTTATTGTAACGGCTGGAGCGCCTGGATCACGCGTTCGACGTCGCTCGCGTCGTTGTAAAAATGAGGGGAAAAGCGCAGCAGGCCTTCGCGGGGCGCGCAGACGATGTGCTGCTCTTCGAGCTTGCGATGCCACCAAAGGAGCGATTTCTCTACATTTGGTGGAGTGGCGCCGATGATCGGCGAACGGATCGGACGTGGCGACGCGACGCGCCAGCCGAGCTCCTCGAGACGATCGGCGAGGAGCGTAGCGACCTCGAGCGCGCGACCGCGAATCGCGTCGATGCCGATTTCGCCGAGGAGATCGAGGGCAGCGCGGAGGCCGAAGACGCCGTTCGTATTCAGCGAGCCGGCCTCGAAGCGGCGCCCGTCGCGGACGAGCGTGGTGCCGGTACCGATGAACTTCCCGCCGCGCTCCACATTGGTCCAGCCCATTTCTAGAACGTGGAGTAGCTCGCGTTTGTCGGCGGCGACGAAGAAGATCGCTGCCCCTTCCGGACCGCACATCCACTTGTGGCCGTCGGCGGCAAGGAAATGGATGCGCGATTTGTGTACATCGATCGGCAACACGCCGACGCTCTGAATCGCGTCGACGCAGAACAGCACACGGCGACGCTCGCAAAGCTCGCCCATCGCAACGAGGTCGGCGGTGAAGCCGTTGTGAAACGCGACCGAGGAGACGCTGACGATGCGCGTGCGTTCGTCGAGCAGCGGCTCGATCGCTGCGACCGTCGTCTCCGCCGCGACGCGAACTTCGACGCCGCGCGATTCGAGCCGCTTCCACGGCGTCCAGTTCGACGTGAATTCGAGCGCCGAGGTGATGACGTTGTCGCCTTCGTTCCACGGCAGTCCTTCGGCGACGAACGACAACCCCTCGGAAGTGTTCTTCAGGATCGCGATCTCGTCCGTGTTCGCGCCGATCAACCGCGCGCTCGCTTCGCGGAGCTTATCGATTTCGGCGTACCACTCGCGCCAGTGCAGCGCGCCGAAATCGCGTTGATCGGCGGCGTGCTTCGCCATGGCCGCGTGCGCGCGCGTCGAGAGCGGCCCCACCGCGGCGTGGTTGAAGTAGACGAGGTTCTGCGTGACCGGGAACAGCTCGCGGAGGTTCACGCGAGGCAGGATACTGCGCGGATCAAAATCTGGAGCCGACGGGCTGAGAGCCCGTCGCTCCAGATGCCGGGAGTCAATGCACCTTTGTCGCTTGAACTTTCCTCACGACACCTTTGCTGGCCCATGATTCGTGAAATCCCCACGTCAGACCTGCGGCCGCGCCGCTCTCGTTGCGCTGGATCGTGATTTTCGCGCCGTCTGTACTGTCAAAAAAGAGATCTCGTGCAATTGGAATCAACTCCCGTTCACCCTCCGTGCAGGGTGCGGCGTGAACCCGGCCGGCGGTCACACCGATCTCCGGTGTCAGCGTCAGGCGCGGTTGTATGTGTGGGAGCCACAGCGGTTCGCCGCCATGGACCACGATCCCCACGTCGGCGTCCAGACCGAGGCCGAGCAACTCCGGATGCGCGCGAACGATCGTGACCAGGTCGAACTGGCGGTTGCGGACCAGCACGTGTTGATCGATCGCGCTGTTCGCGAGAAACCCGAATCCTCGTTCGTGATCGCCCATCGGCAACAGCGGGCCGCGCGTGTCGCCTCGAACCAGGTAGGAGCCCTGGATCGTGGCTCCTGCCGAGCCGCCGCCGATCACGCCTCCGCGCGCAAGAACCGCCCAAAGCGCGGATTCCGTTTTCGTGTCGAGGTAAGCGTCCGCAATACGCCAATGGCGGCCGCCCGCGAACCAGACACCGGTCGCCGCGAAACTGGCGGAAGTAACTCGCTTGCAATGGCTCGTCGTAGTAGTCGCGCCCTGCAGCGGTCGGGATGACGATGACCTTGGCCTTGCTGCCTCCCGCGAGCCGAACAAACTCTGCAAGGGGCTCAGGTGCCTCACTGCCGCCGTGAATGACCAGATAGCCGTTTTGTAATGACCGTTCGCGATCAGCCGCCACGCGCACGCCGATGATCATGAGGAAGACGAAAAAGGCCGTTCGCATTTTTCTCCTTCACGGCGTGTCCTGCGTGAGTTCCTGCAGGATACTGCGGCGGGGCATGATGGTTGCGTTGGCTGAGTCGATATGGGCATTCTGATCTGGATCATCGTCGGCCTCGTCGCGGGAGTGCTCGCATCGATGGTGATGGGCGGCACGGGTTACGGCATCATCGGCGACATCATCATCGGCATCGTCGGCGCGTTCGTGGGCGGCTGGTTGTTCACGAAGCTGGGGATTTCGTCGCCGTTCGGCGGGTTGCCCGGAACGATCTTCGTGGCGTTTGTCGGGGCGGTCGTGCTGCTTTTCGTCCTGCGCCTGCTGCGCGGTGGCGCAGCGCGGGCGAGGTAACACCGGCGCACCACACCTGGCGCGCCATCGCCCGGATCTCGTCGACCACTACTGCGGGAGCTTCGATTGGGACATCGTGACCACTGGTCGTCCGTACCATCCTGGATCGCGGCGCGCGTGACGCGATCTCTTCCTGCCCTTCGATCCAGTACCTGCGGAATCGTTCTGCCGCTTCATCCGACCATCCGGGCGGCTTCCGCCACTCCGCGGCGATGACGACGAGCGGAACGTGGACACGGCGCTGCTCGGTTGTCATCGCCTGTTCGTAGTCCGGCAATGCACCCTCCCCGAATCGCGCTTCCCACCAATTGCGCGAAGCGCTCGCAGCCACGAGTCGTGCGCGGAGATTGCGCGGAAGCTCCGACGGAAACTCCTGTTTCGGCCATTGGTCGCTGGCGCGCCACTCCTCCATCTCCCTGGTGCGCCGTGCGCGATGCGCGGTGACGGCGGCCTGCAACTCGGGAGATTTCGGCCGGGACCATTCGGCGTTGGCGGCGTCAACCGCGATGATGCCCGCGACGTCCGAGGGATGACGCCAGTAGTACCGCTGCACGAACGATCCGCCCATCGAGTGCCCAACGAGGATGAACGGCGGCTTCTCGCCGCTGCGCAGCAGCAGCTCGTGGAGATCACTCGTGTACCCGGCGACACTCCGCTCAGGCGGCGGATCGCTCCAGCCGTAGCCAGCGCGGTCATACGAACACGTGCGCATCTCATTGCGCAGCGCGGCCTGCACCAGCCACCATTCGTAAAAACCGACTGCCGCGCCCGACTCCATCACCACCGTTCGCGGTCCCTTGCCGCTGCAAACGATGTGGAGACGTCGGCCACCGATGTCGACCCGTTTGCCGATCGGGCCATCCGATGTCACACACCCTGTGAAGAGAAGGACCGCTGCGATTGCACCACGCATGGTTCTCAACTTTACGTCGGTCCGCTGCGATTGGATGGACGGCGACGCCGTCGAATCCATCGGCAGAGCTGTAGACTCCGGCTAAGCCGATGAAAACAGTGCTTGCAGCGTTGCTCCTCGCCGCCGTCGCCTCGGCGGAAGACGTGAAGTTGCAGACGCTGAGCGGCGCGATTCATGGCACGTTACTCCTGCCGCCTGCGGAAACGCCGGTTCCCGTCGTGTTGCTGATTGCGGGGTCGGGGCCGACGGATCGAAACGGCAACGTGACCGGACTGCCGGGACCGAACGACAGCCTGAAGATGCTCGCCGAAGGGCTGGCGACGAACGGGATCGCGTCGCTGCGCTACGACAAGCGCGGCATCGGGGCGAGTGCGGCCGCGGGACCGAAGGAAGAGGACCTGCGCTTCGACACATACGTCAGCGACGCCGCGGCGTGGGTGCAGCAACTGCGCAACGACACGCGCTTCTCGACGATCGTAGTGGCAGGACACAGCGAAGGCTCACTGATCGGCACGATCGCCGCGCGGAAGGCGGATGCGTTCGTGTCGATTGCAGGGACGGCGCGGCCCGCGGGCACGATCATTCGCGAGCAGCTCAGCACGAAATTGCCGAGCGATCTCCTGAAAGAAAGCGAGCGCATTGTCGCGGCGCTCGAACGCGGATCGACCGCGGAAAACGTCCCCGCGCCGCTGGAGATGCTGTATCGCGCGAGCGTGCAGCCGTACATGATCTCGTGGATGAAGTACGACCCCTCGCGCGAAGTCGCGCAACTCGCCGTGCCCGTGCTCATCGTGCAAGGCACGACGGACCTGCAGGTGCCGGTCGCCGACGCGCATGCGCTGAAGAAAGCGAATCCGAAAGCGGACGTCGCCATCATCGACGGCATGAATCACGTGCTGAAGAAGGTCGAAGGTGACATCGGGCAGCAGTTCCCGTCTTACAGCGACCCGAAGCTGCCGGTCGCGCCGGAGCTGATCGAGCGCGTGAGCGCGTTCGTGAAGCGCGCCGCTAAAACGTAGCGAGCTGCGCGAGGTACGCGTCGTAGTTGCGCTTCATCTCGACGAGCGAATCGCCGCCGAATTTCTCGCGCATCGCGGCGGCGAGGATCACCGCGAGCATGGCCTCGCACACGACGCCGCACGCGGGAACCGCGGTGACATCGCTGCGCTCCCACTGCGAGCGATGGGCCTCATGCGTCTCGGTATCGACGGACGGCAGGCCGCGGCGCAGCGTCGAGATCGGCTTCATGTACGCGCGGACGACCACGTCCTGGCCGTTCGTGACGCCCCCCTCCAGGCCGCCAGCGCGATTCGACTGGCGTTGATACCGCCGGTTCTCATCGAAAAGAATCGCATCGTGCACCTCGGAACCGATGCGCTGCGCGGCGGCGACGCCATCGCCGATCGACACGGCCTTGACCGCGTGAATGGAGAGGATGGCCTGTGCGATGCGGCCGTCGAGTTTTTCCGTCCACTGGACATACGACCCCAAGCCGACCGGCACACCGCGCGCGGCGACGACGATTGTGCCGCCGAGGGTTTCGCCGGCTTCTTTGGCGCGATCGACTGCGGCGACCATCGCGGCTTCATCCCCGCGATTGAGCGCCCGCAGCGGTGATTCGTCGTCGACTGCACCAAGCTCTTCCCACGCCGGCGCGTAATTCGGATCGCCCGCGGCACCGACGGACGCGACGCCCGAACGAATCTCGATGCCGAACGCCCGCAAGAGCTCCTTCGCGATCGCGCCCGCCGCGACGCGCGACGCGGTCTCGCGCGCCGACGCGCGCTCGAGGATGTCGCGCAGGTCGGTGCGTCCGTATTTCATGCCGCCCGCGAGATCGACATGCCCCGGCCGCGGCGCATGCACGCGGCGCTTGTGCGCCTCCGCCTCATCGACGTCCCACGGATCCATCGCGTCGCGCCAGTTGTCGAAGTCGCGATTGCGAATGGTCATCGCGATCGGCGAGCCGAGCGTCTCCCCTCCCCGCACGCCCGAGGTGACTTCGGCCTCGTCGGTCTCGATCTTCATCCGCCCGCCGCGGCCGTAACCGTGCTGGCGGCGGCGAAGATCGTCGTTGATGCGCGCGCGATCGAGACGGACGCCCGCGGGCATGCCGGTGACGATGATCGTGAGTTGCGGCCCGTGGGACTCACCGGCGGTGAGGAAGGAGAACGTAGACATCACTCGGGAGTGTACGGGATCGCGTCAGTACCCGCGCTCCACGCACTTCAGCGAACCAAGGATGCGGCGCACTGTCTTTTCGTCTTCGGCGTCGTGTACAGAAACGCCGTTCTGGTACACGTGAAGCACCTCGGCCGACGCGCGCAGGACATCACCGTTCGTGCAGCGGAGATCGTAGCGGTAGTTCGCGTAGTCCTTGTTGTCGATGCGGTCGATCGTATCGTGGAACGCGGACAGCCACTCGCGCAGCCTCCGTTGCACCGGATCGTCGGGAACGACCATCCGCAGCGATTTCTGCTGCTGCTCGAAAGCGTCGGAAGTCATGCGGTCGCCGGCGATCGTGACGATGCACGTGGTGTCGTCGTGAACGCCGGCCGGCGGTTCCACCGAGTGAATCCCGATCGAGAAACTGGTGACCGATTCCCGTTCGGCACACAACGGCGCGGGCGCTTCGAACTTCACGCCGGCCTCGCCGAAATGCTTCTCATCCCAGGCCAGCGAATCGCGGCGAATGCCGCCGTCCTGCTGCTGCGCGGACGCCGAAACGTCCGCGCAGGAGAGAAACGCCAAGGCGAAAACAGCCGCGCCGAAACCAGTCGCCATCATGAATGTCCGCTTCAACTCAGAACCTGATCCTGTATCCGCCAACGATGGCCGGAGCCTCGCACTGCATGCCGCTGTGGTCCGGTTGCAGCTCGAGGAAATACTCGCCTGTCTTCAGGAACTCCCATGTGAACCCGCTTGCGGCAGCAATGCCGGTCACGATGGTGGACAAGCCGAGGTAATCCTGAATTCCTCCGATACCGGCGCCGCCGGCGTTGTACTTGGTCGCTTCGGAGGGCCAGGTCAGTCCAGCCCGCTCGACCATTTCCTGCGCCCACGTGCCGCAGTTGTTGTGCATCAGATAGTACGAACCGAACACATCGCGTCTCCGCTCGTTCATCTCCTGCCGTTGACGGACGGCCATGAGATAGAGCCGCTCCTGTGCTTCCTGCTCGTCGGTGATCTTCCAGATGCGCTGACGGCCCATCTCGCGGTTCTGCAGATGGTTCGTGCGAGCCTCCCAGAATGACTCCTGGTCGAACTTGTCGTTGTAGCCGATGTACGAGCCGCGGGTGACGAACGTGGAGGCGACGGCGCCGGTCCCGTCGTCATCCGAGCGCACGCCGCGGGGGTGGAACGAGAACGTTTCGCCATCCGGATTCGGCAGACGCAGGAGCGATCCGCCGGTTTGCAGCGGCTGCGTGTTCACGAGCTGCGCCCAGCACACAGGATCGGCGAGCCCGGTCGCGTCGAACGCGAGGTAGTAATGGCCGATGATCGGATACGCGAGACGCAGGCCTCTCCCGTTGAACTCGCGGTAGACCACCCACACGGCCTCGCCGGTCGGATCGCGGTGGTTCACCGGATCGCCGGCGGCGAATGCGTAGAGATTCGCGCTGTCCTGATAACCGCGCGGATCGGGGCTGAGGAACGTGCCGCTCGGCGGGTCGTACCACCGCGCGCGCACGTAATTCTTGAGCGTGAACGGATCGGTGAAGGACTGCGCCTGGAACGAAGCGGTGAGCAGCAGCAACGCACCACTGTCCGCGGTCTGAACCGCTTCCGTCGAGATACCGCGTCCCGAACGTGCGCTCGATCCGGACGATGATCCCATGCCGGTGAGCGTGGTGAGCTCGTAGAGCAGGTACGAGGAATTCGCGGCCAGCCGTTCGTTGACACCATTGAATGCTTCGTGCAACTCGAACGGAACCTCGGGCGTCGTGAACACGCCGCTGCGCAGCGTGGTATTGGCAGGCAACACCGCCGCGCCATGCGTGTACGTGCTGGAGCGCAACGCTGCTGTCACGGAAACGGAGAGAGCGCGCGCGTTCGGTGCGTTCGCGAGCTCGGCCCACTGCGCCGGCGTGAGATCCCACCGAACGAGCCGGCCATCTCCCACGAGTCCCGGCACGACGGTCGAGGTGAAGATCGTCGTGCCGCCGGTGTTCAGTGAGGAGAGACGCATGCCGTCGGCGAGTGTGGCCGCATCGATCGGTTCGGTGAACTCGAGGTCGACGTAAACGCCTGCCGGTGTGCCGGTGCCCCGACCAACGGTCAGCTTCTCGACGGCCGGGCCAGGGAGCACGACCTCGCCGTCGCCATAGGGATCGCTGATGATCGTGCGCGCGACGATCCTGCCGGACTCGTTCAGGATTGCCTGGAGTCCGCCATCGCCGGCTTCGTCGTAGATCGGGTAATAGCGATGCACCCCGTCGTCCTCGGCGACCGTGACCTCGATCGGATCATCGAGGCTCATGCCGCCGTGGATGTACTGCCGGATCAGGCGGCCGCTCGGCACGACTGCACCGGCGGCATACTTCTCCGCTTCGAATACCGCGACGAGCTGGTCCGAGATCGGATCCCACACGAACGTAGTGCTCGCGGGGATGCCGGCGTCGGGTCCGAGCTCTTCCGGCTTGGCCAGCACGAACGCTGAGTCGGGAGGCATCGTGCCGCCGGCGACATCGGCGATCTCGACGCGCCGGCCGATCATGCGGTCCGCGCCGCTGTAGCTGTAGACGACGCGGATCACGCGCGTATCGCCGGCGCTGAGACGCTCGGTTACGGTGCGCAGCCGCTGCTTCTCGTCGAACTCGTAGAGGAACTGACCGTCGCCGGTGCGCACGCCGCCGCCATCGCTGCCGTCGGCCTTCTTGTACTCGTACGGCTCCGCGGGATTTCCAGCGTACGCGATCTTGTGACCGAGCGGCGTTTCGGTGAATGTCGACGTCGTCCCGGCACTCCGTTGGATCTCGTACAGGAAATCGGCCGGCGTCATCCTGGGCGTCACGGTTTGTGACGCTGCGGGCACGGAAGCGGCGCCCGGAGTGCTCGTGGCCGCGGAGGAGCCGATCAGGCGTCCGCGGTCGTCATAGTCCCAGGTCGTGGTCAGCCCGCCGTTCGCGAGACCGAGCAGGGTCGCGCTCTTGCGCAGCGTACCTTCGAAGATGATCTCCGAGCCGGCCATCAACTGGCTGCCCGCGAAGACCTTGAAGAGATTCATGCGGCCGGCCGCGGACTCATAACCGTATTCGCGGCGAATTTCGCTCGCACCGGCGGTGCCTGCGCCGACGTTCAGGGTGCGATGAATCGGACGCTTCATCGTGCGGTACTCGCTGGTGAGCAAGGGGCCGGTACCCGCACCGTTCGCGACGGCGCGATCGATTCCGATGAGATTGCCGACCGCGTCGTAGCGTTGCGTGACGCTGGTAGTCCAGGGTTGGCCGGCCAGTGCCGAAGTACCAGGCATGGTCCACGTGGTGCGGCGGCCCATCGCGTCGTACGAATGGCTCTGCTGGTAGTCGTCGATCGGGCTGCCGTTGCGATAGCGAGTCTGTCGCGTGAGCTGCGGACGGCCGACCGAGTCGAAATTGAAAAGCTCGATCAGGCTGTCGGGTGTCCGCCAACGGATCAGCCGCCCTTGCGCGTCGTAGACCATGCGGTCCACTTCGACGCCGGCGCCATTCGTAACGAGCTCGATTCGGCCTTCGCTGTCGTAGTTGTAATGCAGCCAGCGGTTCTGGCGATCCTTCACCTTCTTGAGGCGCCAGAGCTCGTAGTGCAATTCCTCGGTCGATCCGTCCGCATACGTTCTGCGGAACGGTCTGCCGACGCCGTCGTTTTCGGTAGTGGTCGGCTCCGACAGCGGATCGATGTATTTGTGGAACGCGCCGTTCTCGTCGTAAACGTACTGGTTCGCGCCGCCGCCGGGCAGTTGCTTGAGCGTCATGCGGCTGCGGGCGTCGTAGTCGAACGTCACATCGCCCGCCATGTCGGGAGCTTTCACGCGCGTGACGTTGCCGGCCTGATCGAAGTCGCGCTCGATGGTCATGTCCGCCGCGGCAGGAGGAGCGATCTTCGTGGTGCGGCCGAATGCGTCGTGCTCGAGCATGCTCGAATACGAGCTCGCTCCGTTGTTCTCGGCCGTCGTTGCCTGCGACGGCAGATCGCTGCCGCCATAGGTGAACGTGGTCTGCTCGAAGGTGCGCACCATCGTCGAGCCCAACGCCTCGCCGAAGCGCGTGTTGAGCAGGCGTCCGGCATCGTCGTAATCGGCGCGCTCCATCTGCGCGGGTGCTCCCGCGCCGGCGGTGGTGATGGTCATGCTGGTACGGCCCGCGCCATCCCACGTGTGCTGCTGCGCGGCACCGCCGTTGATGGTGGTCGATTGCAGCTTCCCGCCGGACGTGAACACGTTCGACATCGAGAAGTTCTTCTCCGGATCCGAGAACGTGGTCAGGCGGCCAAAGCCGTCGTATGCGGATGTGAGGTGGCTGCCATCGTCGAGGAGCGTCTCGACTGCGCGATGCGCGGCGTCGTAACGCGTTGCGGATGCGTGGATGTCGTCGGATTCGTACACCACGTTGCCGTGTACGTCATACCGCTTGCGCTCGGTCATCGTGGTCACGATGCCCATGAAAGCGGGGTTCTTCGGATCGGTGACGCGATCCTGCATTCTTCCGAGCTTGTCGATAGTGGTGGTGATCTCGCCGCCCTCCGGCAGGATCTTGCGAAGCACGTGCGCGGGGAGGTTGTACGTGTATTCGGTCTTCTGCTTCCGCGTGCTCGGGCTGCCCAGCCCCTCCCACGTCTCGTGCTCGAGAAGGCGATCCACCAGATCGTACCGATAGCGCTCCTCGATGACTTTCGTGCCCTGTTTGCGGCGGTGGATCCTCAGACGTCCGCGCGCGTCGTACCCATATACATCTTCGCTGTCGACGTCCGTACCGGTGACGGTCGTGCGGATGATCCTTCCGCGTTCGTCGAGTTGCTGGCGTGTGGTGTAGCTCCTGCCTGCGCGATCGAACGTGACCATGTCCGGATTCAATGGATCGTAGATGACGTCGGTGCGGACAGAGCCGCCAGCGCCTTCCTTGAACGCGGACGGCATCCCGCGGCGGTGGCGAATCGAATCGTTGCTCGGGTGGTAATCGATCTCACCAACGGCGCCCGGGCCGGTGGCCGGCGCGGCGGTCGCGCTCGACTCCACCTTCTTCAGCTGCCCCTGTGCATTGAACGTGTTCTTACGCTCGACGCCACCGTCCGTGGCGGCCGGTACGAGTGTGTCGCGGTGCGCTTCGGGCGCCTGAACGGACCCGGCATCGCTGGACACGTTGTCGAGGAACGCATCGCCACCGTGATCGAACGTCTGCGACATCCCGGCGATCCCCGAAATCGAGGTGATCGAACGTGATGCCGGCACCGATCCGATGCCGGAGATCGACGCGAATCCGATGGTCGACGTCACCAGCGGCTCGGTGCTCGATCCGGGCTTCATCAACTTCGTGACGTGCGGGCGGCCGTTCGAATATTCGAACCGCCACGTCCGATCCACGTTGGTGTTGCCGTAGGTCGCATACGAGACGCTCGTGGGAAGGGCGCCGAACTCCGCGACTTCCCACACCGGAACGCCCGCTTCGACGATCTTGTCCACATGAACGCGATCGTCCGTGTAGTTGGTTGGGGCCAGCGCGCCGCTGATGGTGTACGTACGCTTCTGCTGCATCGCGTCATGCACGATCGTCTCGACCGAAACGGGGAGATCGGACGCAAGCGTGTACGCGAAGGTGGAGACCGCGTTGTCCAGCGTCCCCCACTTCTCGTTCTTGATCATGTCGCGGACGTTGCCGGAAGGCTCGTACTCGAACGTGACGCGTGCTTCCAGGTCGCCGGGCTCACGGATCGTTGCGAGGTTCGTCCCGAGCTCGAGCTGATCCGAATACGCGCTCGACGAGGAGAAGTAGGTGTAGTTCTGCTTCGGCCGCGAGCTGTCCGACGAATGGTCGTACACAAGATCGGCACCGCGCGTCTTCGGCAACTCGACCTGCGTCAGCACACCTGCCGGATTGACGTGGAACTTGATCTCGCGATCGCGCCAATCCTCGATGACCGACACCTGATCGCTGTCGCCTTCGTAGTCGACCGTCGTGGCGCGTCCGACCGGATCGGTGATGCGCGCGAGACGGCCGTCCGCGTCGTACGAGTAGTGGATGGCGTTGCCGGTGTTCGCGACACCGATCTTGAAGAACTCATCGGACCGCATGGTGATCCGTCCGAGCTCGTCGAAGTCGGTGATGCGCTGCTTCACATCGGTCATGCGCCAGCCTTCGTTGCGGCGCACGAGCTTCAGGTTGAGCGCGGGCGGTGCGTTGTAGCCGCCGCCGGTCGCGGGCGTGAACCGCCATGTTTCGCCGGAGCCATCGCGGTACTCGACCGAAAGATTCGGCAGCGGACGGAGGCGCTGCAGGTACGACGCATCCCATCCGGCGCCGAGCGGCGACAGACCGAGCGTCCGCGAGCGGTACGTACGGTCGAACACGACGTTCCATCCGACGCGTCCGCCGGCATCGAGATCCACCGTCCGCGACATCACTTCACCGCTATGGACGAGGAACGTTTCCTGATGTGCGCCGATCGCCGCCGGCGCGCCCTGGGCTGCGCTCAGGACGTGCGTCGGACGAACGGTGTCGGCCATGACGGTCGCGATCCGCGACTCGAGACGATGCGCATCGCCGAGGTATGCGTAGTCGGTTCCCTGGAAGATCGAAACGTCGGTCGGCGCACACCCGGCCGGGCTCGGCGTCGCACAACGTTCCGGACGGACGGCGATGACGCGACCGGCCGTGTAGAGCTCGAACCAGTCGGTGCCGAGCGTGCCGGTGATGAAGCTCGGGCGCTCGCACGAGTAGCAGCCGCGATCCGCTTTCTGCTGCGCGGTGAGCGTTGCGCCCCACTCGTAATCCTTCGACGCGCGAGGATCGGCGATGGCCACGATCCACTTCGAGACCATCCGGTTCCAGCCGCGCTGGAAGCGGAGGTTGCCCAGACCCGGACCGGACGTCGGCACGTCGTGCTGCAGCGCGAATACGGTCGAGCGTGAGTCTTTCTTGCCGGTGCGCGAGGTCTGACGCAGATGCGCGCGCGGCAGGAACGCCGGAGACTGGCTGTTGGCGCTGCCGAGCACTCGCTCGCTTTCCAGCGCCATGTGCAGGACCGGTTGCGACAGCGCTTCGGTCACCCCTCCCGGAATGGAGAGCTGGACCTGGAACGCCGCCAGGGTGCCGGGAGCCGGAGCGATCGTTCCGGCCGGAACGGCAGGACCCTCGACACCGAGCGGCACGATGCGATCGAGCTCGCCGAACGGCACGGCGCTGGCGGTATTGCGGCCGACGAACCGCGCGCGCGGATCGACAGCGGAGACGACATTCATCTTCTGGCCGAGAACATCGCCGGTGTAGACGAAGCCGGTCTCGGCATCGACGATCGGCGGCAGCGTCCCGGTGACCATGCCGGGCGCCGACTTCCAGACGATGCGCGGATCGTCGAAGCCGATTCCGTCCGGACCGTTGGGGATCGGAGTCGGCGGCGTACCGGCCGGCGAGCCAGCAGGCGGCGGCACCGGCGACAACGCGGCCAGCGGAATCGGGAAGAGCGGCCACTCGCAATCGAGCGCGCTGCAGTTCGGCGCAGCGGCAGGCATCGGCATGGAGTCGATCTGTCCGAGGTTGATGAGCAGCACGCGCCCGATGCCGTCGACGACGACGGCGAGATTTGCGTCCTGCATCACGCGCACGGAGTTCGCGCCGGACGGGATCCACACCACATCGACGAGCGAGCTGCGATCGAGCGAATTGCCGGCCTTCGTGACCAGCAGGCCGAACTCATTGCCTGCGACGAGCAGGTACTTGTTGCCGTTCGCATGCTGATACGGCGCGATCGACGTGTAGCGCGCGGACGGATCGCGGCCGGTGCCATCGCGGAACAGGCGGCGCAGTTGGTTGAGGCGCGGATGCGCGGACCAGCGCCGGCCCTGGCCGGGGATGATGACGCGCTCGGCGAAGACCAGGCTGCCCGAGCGATTGCAACTGACCGTCGACGAAGACGGATCGGCAGGATCGGGGGTCTGAGCCGCCATGTTGAGCTGGACCAGTCCACGGTTTTGTTCGAGAGCAAAAGTGCCGAAGCCGCTGCCGCTGAAGTTGGCGACCATCGCCGCGTCGGGCGTGAACGCAAGGTCCGCGATCGGGCACTGCCGGCCGAGCGTCGCTTCGCCCGGGATGTCGCACGAAGCGTTGATCCCGCAACTGCCACCGTCGCCGGTATCGAGCACGAGCACATCCATCATCCGTTCCCAGCTCGAATCGAGAACGTGGCGATAGTTCGCATCGACCGCGTTGATGTCATAGACACCGACGCCATGGCCGAACAGCGACACGACGCCGAGCGTGGTGAGGTTCTTCACCACGCGAATCTCGTCACCCGCTCTGCCGATGACGTCGAATGTCGTCGCTCCGCCCGTGGTGGAGATGTCTTTCGACCAGCGGAAATTGCGTGTGGTGTTGATCACCGTGACGCGCTGCTTGTCGTACAGCAGACTCGACGGCGTAACCTCGATCTGCATCGAGCGGAAGCCGTTGCCGAGCGCGCCCGGAATCGGACCGCCGGGTATCGCCGGCGGCGGATCAGGCTCGAACGTGATGATCTCCGGCTCCGCATCCTTCGTGACGACCTGCAGCTTCCGCGGAATGGCCTCCGGCCATCCGCCGATCACCATCGACGCGAGCGGCATGCCGACGTTGATGCCGGTGCGCCACGCGATGATGGCGTTGCCCTTCTGCTGCGGCTCGGCCGGGCACGTGGTGCCACTGCCGGCGACGCAATAGAAGTCCTCGATGCGATACGAACGGAGCACGCCGTACATCGGCGAGACCGCCGTCGCGAACACACGGCCATGGTCGTCGGTGGCCAGCGCCCAGTTCTGACTGGTGCTGCCGGGAGGCGGATTGACTTTGGCCATCGGCGCCGGCGACGCCGAACCGCTCAGCGCCGCTGGGTTGGAGGCGTCGTACGCAAGGATGCCGCCCTCCAGCGCAGAGACGAGCAACACGTTCCCGCTCATCGCCAGATCGCGCACGCCACCCTCGGGAATGTCGAACGATCCGAGCACACCCTTCGGCGAGCGCGTTACGAAATCGAGCGTCAGCGCGCCCGGCGCTGCGCCTGTGGCTTTCTGTCCGAGGAACAGTGGATTCGTCGTATCGCGGTCCTTGATGTCTCCGCCGAGCACGAGGCGATAGTGCTTCCCGCGCTGGAATCCACCGCGCTGGACGATGCTCACGCGCCGGCCGCCGGAATCGGTCTTGATCTCGGCAAACGCGGTGAGCGGCTTGAACGACAACGGCACGACCGCCGGATCGGCGACGAGCAACTTGAATTGCGCGCGCAACTGGTCCTGCGTGCCGACCGTGACCGGCTCGCTGAACACGACGGTCAGCACCGAAGAGGCATCGATGTCTTTCTCGCCGACCAGGAAGATCAGACGATCGCCGACTTGCGCGGGGAACGTGACGCCGGACGCACCGACTGATGCAAAGTCATCCCAGCGCGAAACGGCCGCACTGCGGAGGTTCAGCACTTCGACACGCGTGTTCGCCGCCAGAGCGGAGGTCGCGTTCTTCAACTCGACGCTCGAACCGTCGAACTTCACGACGAGGTTGCGGACCGATTCGTCTTCGATCGAGTCGGAATTGAGATCGAGGATCTCGACGCGGCCCGGCGACGCGAACACCGGATACGGGCCGATGTCGTTCGTGCTCGGCAGCGTGACGGGAATCGCATCTCCGGGCTCACCGGGCAGACGCGCGTCATACGGCGCATCGATCACGGTCATTCCCGATCCGGGATCGACGCCGATCACGCGGAATGGACGATCCGCCGGAATCGGTACGAGCAGACGATCGCGTTCGACGGCGAACGATGCGTAGTACAGCGACTTGATCGGCGGGATGAAGAAGTCGAGCGGCACCGGCGGCGGCGCGAACGTGATGAAGTTGACCGCGGTCTGGAAGGTGAAGCCGATGATGATCGAGCCGCGGTCGATGCCGAGGAGCATGTCGCGCAGCACGGTCGGATTGACGATGGCGTCGGCGGAGACACCGCGGCCGCTCAGGCTCTCGGCGCCGATGCCGCGCGCGCCCGACGTGTCCGGATGAACGGTGGTCAGGTTCGCGCCGTCGCGCCGCAGCAGGTCGATCATCATGATCCGCGGCCCGCGCGATGACATGCCGTGCATGCCGAGGTACGCATTCTTGCCCGCGGGAAGCGAAGCGGGCGTCGGGAACATGATGTCGAGACGCTTCTTCGCGATCCCCTCGAAGTCGATCTTGAAGCCGGCCAGGAAGCCGAGCTCCTCGTCGATCCCCGGAACCTCGGCGACCGCTGATTGCGGCGCGGGCTGCGTCGTGACCATGGTCGGTGCGTCGAACGCACCGCTGGGCACGGTGATCGTGACATGGTCCGGCGTCGTGTACTTTGTCTCCTTCTCCGCGCGCGCGACGAACCCGCGTCCATCCTCGGTCGTGAACGGTCCGAGTTGCACGATCGCGGAGACGGCTCCCGCGTGGTTGATGATCTGGAGATAGATCTCGTCGGCGATGGTGACGCGGTTGTTCGGATCGTTGTCTTCGCCGAGCCGGATCAGGAATGCCTTCTGCGAATTCGCGGTGTCCTGCGGGCGATTCGAGAAGTCGACGCCGCGGCGAACGGCAACGGCGTTGTAGCCCTCGGCGAGCGCGCCGGGCGCGCCAATGATCTGCGCGCGGCCGTTTGCGTCCGGCATGGTGATGCGGATCTTCGTGGGATCGACTTCCGGACTGCTCAGCGTGCTGACCGTCGAGAACGACGCCGGGCGCGGAGTGCCGAGCGGCGTGCCGTTCATCCCGCGCACGTTCGGCGACACGACGGCGGTGTACTTGCCATCGGCGCGGAGGCGTGCGCCCGGCTCGAGCGTCCAGAGGATGCCGGTGCTGCCTTGCGCGACGGCGCGGCCTTTGACAACCGATGCATCGCCATCATCGATGACGACCAGCGAGTCGGTTCGCACGGACTGCGGATCGAGGCCCGGTGAGAACAAGGCCTTGACGCTCGTGTTCGTGGTGACGCCCGTCGCACCATCCGCGGACACCTCGGTGATCGACGTGCCCGTGCCCTGATGCGCGAGCACAGTCAGCGCTACGGTGGGCGGCTGCGCAACGATGGCCAGCGCGCCGACGTTGACGATTGCATCGGCTGCAACGGCGGACGGATGCGTGTACGTCGCGCCATCACCGGTCGCGGGAGTGCGAGGGATGAGAGAGAAGGCGGCCGCGGGAACCGGCACATTGAAGATGCCGGTAATGCGCGTGATGTCGACGACGCCGAGCGAGGGCGTGAGGACGCGCGCGTTCGCGGTGGCGGCGCCGCCGGTTCCGATGTGCACGGTGCCGGTGGCGAATGCGATCGGCGCATCGGGCGCGAGCAGGAGATAACGGCCGTCGCGAATGATGCCGTCGACCGGCAGCAGCGCGCGATCGATGTTCTTCGTCGAGTAACGGCCGGTCCCTTCGAGCGCCGTCATCTGCGACGCGAGACGGAACACGCGTCCGTACTGCGTGCCTTCGAGCACTTCGACGAGGATGAGCTGCGACGGCTGCGTCGACGCGTTGACGGTGAAGGTCGCGCGCGCCGGCTTGAGCAATTCGGGCGGCGTCGATTCCTCGTTCTGCGCGCCGCCCCACTGCAGCGAGAGCGTGACGCCGCCGACGATGCTGTAGCCGGGGATCGTGCCGAACGGCGCGAAGTCGGTGATGCTGGTCGCGTTCGCGCGCAGCGGCTCGGCGGTTGCGCCGGCGGGGATGTCGATCGACACGCGGTCATCGGCAGGAACGCGTCCACCTTCCTGTCCGATGAGCGTGCCGCGATCGAGGCGCTCCGGATACGGCAGGATGCGGATGTGGTCGTAGCCGACTTCCAGCACGACCTCGGACGCACGCGCGCTCGGCGCGAGATGGAACTCGGCTTCAGCGACATCGCCCGTGAGCGTGCGATAGAGCAGCAGGTCGGTAGCGAACGGCGCAACGACGTCGCGCGTGCCATCGGCGAGACGCAGCTCTTCATCGACGTACGCCTGCACCGCGGTACCGCTGGGGAAGATCGATGCGTTCGCGCCTTCGATGCGCAACGTGGCCACGGTGCGCTGCGATGGCAGCACGACCGGCGGATCGAGCTTCAGTGTTTCTTTCGCCGCGAGCGGCGGGCACGGAGTGGTTGCATTGATGCACGGATCGATGACGCCGGACAGCACGCTGCCGCTGGTCGGGACCGGCGGCGCCTCGAGGCGCGGACCCTTGTCGGCATACACGAGCGCGTATGCGCCCGCGGCCGCGACCGGAATGGTGGCTTTGTCGCCGTTCAGTGAAACGACGGCGGAGACGACGCGCCATTCATCGCGATCGTCGAAGTAGCGAACGGCGGTCAGTGTTTGCGTGGCCGCGGTGATGTCCGCGGCAGGAACGGTGAAGGTGAGCTCGGCGCCGGAAAGCGCGGGCGCGTTCGACACGATCTCCGCCGACGCGAGCGGCGACCAGCCGAGCGGCAGCAGGCCAGCCAGTGACTGCGCGCCGAGCGTGGTGAGCGTGACGTTCTTTCCGGCTGCGACGACGCCGGCGGGGATGCGTAGGTCAGCGGGCAGCGCGAGCGGCTGCATGTGCGTCAACACGAGCGCGGCGCCGTCGCCGTTCTTCTGCGTGCCGCGACGCGTGAGGCGGATGTCGGTCGGGATCACGCCCGCGCCGGCGCGCACGATGATCTGGCGCCACACGGTCGTATATCCGTCAGCGGACGCCCGGATCGTGTGTGCGCCCTCAGGCAGCTCGCGCAGGTAACGTCCGCGATTGCCGGCGACGGCAGACATCGCGCCGCCGGGGAGATCGACGGTGACTGTCGCGGCGGCGAGCGGACGGCCCGTGTCGGCGTCGAAGATCTCGCCGGCGATGTACCCGGCGCCGTCGCCGAGTTGCGGCTCGCCGGTGTTGAACGAGCGCGCGAACGGCGCGGTCAGATTCGTACCGTTCGTGTCCTTCACCGCGGTGGTGATCGTGAGCGTGAAGCTTTCCGCGGTCAGGTTCTGCGCGGGAGTGATTGAGACGCTGGAAGGCGACGCGAGCGCCGCGACGGTGCCGCTGACGATCGTGCCGTTGTCGAGTTGCAGACGCGCAGAGCCATTCGCGCCAGTGGTGATGGTGGCGATGTCGATCGCGCGCGAGAACGACACGGTGAGCACGTTCGACGTCCTGTCGTACGTCGCGTTCGTGACCTGCGGTCCGCTGCAATCGACTTCGAATGTTGCCTCGGCTGCGGGCGAGAGCGAAGCGTCGCTGCCGACGATGCGCACGCGCGCAACCTGGAAGCCGGTGCGGCCGGAGAGCGGCAGGCGGAACGTGAACGCGCCGGTCGACGACGCGGTGACATTGAAGGTCAGCGAGCCGAGGTCGATGCGGACGCGCGCGTTGGGAATGGCGGTGCCGGTGAGATCGACGTAGTCGCAGGCGCGAGTCGGCGAGACCGTGACCGACGGCGCGGCCGCCGGTGCGGTCGCGGCGACAGTGAACGATCGCGAGAACGCCGTGCCAATCGCGTTGCCCGCGAGATCCGCAGCGGTCGCGGCGACGCGCATCGTGTAGCGCTCCCCTGCTTCGAGCAGCGCGGCCGGCGCGAACGTCAGCACGTCCTTGTCGATGGTGATGTCGCCGCTCACGGCGGTGCCGGCGGCGTTCTCGAGGCGGAACGCGGCGCGCGTCGAGGCGCGATCCATCGGCGCGGAGAAGAGCACCAGCGGCAGCGTGCCCGCGTCGACGTTGACTGCATCTGCTTCGGGGAACGTCTGCACGACCATCGGCGCGACGCCGTACTTCGACACGCGCACGGTGTCGATGGCGAATGTGCCATCCGGCTCGGTCACGCGTGCGATGACGGGCGTGAGGCCGAGCGCGAGCGACGCGAACGGAACGGTGGCGGTGAACGTCGTGGCCTGTTCGTTACCCGACTGCGCGAAGGTGGCAGGCTGACCGTTGACTTCGACGGTCGCGCCGGCGTCGGCGCTGAACGCGCCGGTCACCGTGAACGTCTCAGGCGCCGTGCTGTTGTAGGTTGCGTTGTCGATCGGCGAGTTGATCGTGATCGACGGTTTGCCATCGGCGCGCGTGACGGCGATCGATGCGGTCGCGGCGCGGCCGAGGCGATCGGTGCCGCGGACGAGGATCGTCTGCAGGCCGACGTTGAGCGGGACCGACGGCGCGCTGAACGTGCCGGTCGTGTCGCTGGTGATGGTCGACTGCGCGGCGACATTGCTGACGGTGATCGAAGCGGGATCGAGGTTCGCCCAGACGCCGCTGATGTCGAGCGTCGGCGTGCGCACGGTGAGCGCCGAGGCCGGCGACGTGATGGTGATGCCCGGCGCGTTCTTGAGCCACGTGACGCGGATCGAGTCGGCGGCGGTGCGGCCGGCCGTGTTCTTCGCGCGCGCAACGATGACGTTCACGCCGCCGGAGAGCCGCACGTTCGATGCGGTGAATGTGTTGCCGTTGATAGTCGCCGCGACGCCGTTGACGAGCACTTCGCTCGCCGCGCCGCCGATCGTGCCGGTGACCGTGATGGTCTCGGTCGGGTGGACCGAGTTGTCGTCCGGCGTGGTGATGTTGACCGAGGGAGCGCCGGTCGCGCGAATCAGCTTGGTGATCTCGGGCTCGCCGGTCGCGTTGCCGTTCGCATCGGTGCACGTGATGGTGATGGTGTTCTCGCCTTCGTTGGGCAGGTTCACCGTGGCGGAGAACGAGCCGTTCGACACGATTGCGGCGGTGCCATTCACCTTCACGCCGATCGCGCCGCCGGTGCGGCCGACGAGCGTGACGGTCGGCGAAGTGACGAGCGCGCCGGTGGCCGGATCGAAATCGGTGAGCGCGCAACCACCTGCGGTCGAGCTGCCGCCGATGAAGAACGTCCGCTCGACACGGTTCTCGTTGCCCGCGAGATCGCGAGCGACCGCGACCAGCGTGTGACCTCCGGTGGTTGTGACCGACACCGGCGACGTCGCGTTCGCGGCGTCGACGAGCAGCGTTGGCGTGACGCTCTGTCCGTTATCCGTAGCGACGACGGTGATGTCCGCGCGCGATGCGAAGCGCGCCTCGTCATCGAGCGCGTTACCGGACTCGGTGACGACGATCGCCGGCGGCGTGAAGTCCGCCGTCACGGTGACGCTGACCGATCCTTCGGCGCCGCCTTTGCGCACCGTCGCGGTGATGACGTTCTGTCCTTCGTTCAGGGGGAAGTCGGTCTTGCGGAACGCGCCGGCCGCGTCGATCGGAACTTCAACGCCGTTGACGGTCACGTGATCGACGCCCGCGGGCGTAAGCACCTGGCCGGCGACAACGGTGGTCCGGCGATTCGTCGGGAGGCCGCCGACCGGGCTGTTGAGAATGATGCCGAGGGTGCCGCCGCCGCGGGTGACGTCGACGCTTGCGGAGCCGGCGTTGCCGGCCGCGTCGAGCGCCATGACGGTGATCTGATTGACGCCCATCTCGAGCGCGACTTCGGTATCGAACGCGCCGTTGGTGAGTGTCAGTATCGCTCCGTTGATCGTGGCGCTGACGGGATCGCCGCTCACGCTGCCGCGCACGCGGACCGTGCTGGTCGAGACGTTCGCGCCGTCAACCGGCTCGGTGATCGTGACGACGGGACGATCGCGATCGATGGTAAACGTGACTTCCTTCGGCTGCGAGGTGTGGCCGAACGCATCGCGCGCGCTCGCGTGAATCGTGTGCGAGCCGTTGGCGCTGATGGTCGTGCCGGAGGTGAACGCAGCGCCGTTGTGCGTCGCGGTGATGATCGCGTCCGCCTCATTCGAGCGGACGTCGACGACGACTTCGCGGATGTACTTCGTACCGCTGACGATCGCCGAACCATTCTCCGTGATCTCGACGGTCGGGGTGGTGGTCTTGAGCGTGAACGAGTAATCGAGGCGCGTGCGATTGCCAGCGCGGTCGATGGCCACGAGCGTGAAGCGATTCACGCCGTCGGCAGTCGGCAGCGCGCCGAACGTGAACGCGCCGTTGGCGACGTTCGCGGGCGCGCCGGTGTCTTCGACGAGCACCGATACCGTGTCGGGCGAAACGGTGCCGGTGATCGCCGGCCCTGTCCCAACCGACGATCCGATCGAAGCGCCGTTCGCGGGCGAGAGCGTGATGAACACCGGCGGCGTCGTGTCGATGACGAAACGGATGACGACGTCGTCCGACTTATTGCCCGCGCAATCGGTGGCGGTGGCTTTGAGCTCGTACGCTTCGGCGCGCTCGTTTGCGATCGGGGTACCGCTGACATACGCAACGCCGTCGAGCGTCACGGTGAGCTTCGTCGTCGCATCCGCGTCGATCGCGCGCACGAACGGCATGACCGTGCGATTCACGAACGGTGCGTTGAAGGGCGCGCCCGATTCCGTGATCTCGATGCGCGGCTTGGTCTGGTCGACGCGCACCTGCACGGTCGAAACGGATTCGTGGCCGCTGTTGTCGCGTGCGGTCGCGGAGAGGACGAACTTCCCTTCCGACGGGAAGATGACGTTCGCGCTCCAACTCCTGCGATCGGCGCTGAGCGTCGCTTCGACCGGCGCCGTGGTGCCGGGCAGAATGGCCACGCGCACCGATGCAACCTGCGGATCACTGACCGTGCCGCTGACCGCGAGCTCCCGCGTCGTCACGCACGCATCCGTCTCCGGCGACGCGATGTCCACCTCGGGCGCACGCGTATCGACGGTAACGTCGACCGACACCGGGTCGCTGACGTTGCCGGCAGCGTCGGTACCGATGGCAACGATCGTGTTCGGCCCTTCGAGCAGCTCGAGCGACGGAACGGTGAAGCGCTTCGTGGTGAGATCGATCTCGGCTTCGACGCCGCTCACTTCGACCTTCATGGAGTCGTCCGCGTTGCCGGTGACGAGCACGCGCGCGTCGGTGAGCGTCTGCTGGTTCGCGGGCGTGATGAAGCTGATCACCGGCCTGGTGAGGTCGATGCGGAACTTCACGGTGGGCGCGTCGGTGAAGAGGCCGACGGCGTCGGTGACGCGAACGGTGAGCGTGTACTCCCCTTCCGCCTCGATCTTGTCGCCGAGCTTGTACTCCGCGCCGTTCAGGGTCGCGCTCACGGTCGTCTCGGTGACGTCGTCGATGATCGCCTTCGGCTCGACCGCGCGGTTGAAGATCGCGCCGTCGACGAACGGCTTGCCGTCCTCGACGAGCTCCACCTTCGGTGCGGTCTTGTCGATCGCGAACGCGATCGTCGGCACCGTGTGCGACCAGCCCAGTTCATCGGTGACGGTCACGTTCAGTGAGTACCGGCGCTCTTCGGTGAGCTCCGTGCCGAACGTGAACTGCTGATCGTTGAGCTCCGCCGCGATCGTCGTCTGGGTGATGTCCTGGATCGCGATCTCGGGCTTCACCGCGCGCATGAACGCTTTGCCGGTCGTGAGCGGCTGACCGCTCTCGGTGATCGTGACGACGGGCGGCGTGCGGTCGATCGTGAATGAGATCGGCGGCACGATGGTCGTGTTGCCGCCGCGATCGGTGACGGAGATCGACAGCGTGAGCAGTCCTTCCGTTTCGATCAGCGTATCGGGCGTGTACTCCGCGTCACCTAGCTTCGCGGCGATGGTGGTGGCGGTGTTGTCGGTAATGACGATCTGCGGCAGCACGCCGCGGCTGAACTTCGTACCGCTGACCAGCTCCTGGCCGCTCTCGAGCACGCGCACGTTCGGTTTGGTCTTGTCGATGAGGAACGTGATCGGCGGAACGATCTTCACCCAGCCGGCGGCATCGGTGACGGTGACGTTCAGCGTGTGCGTGCCTTCCGCCGCGACTTCGGTGCCGCTCTGGAACAGCACACCATCGAGTCTCGCGTCGATGTTCGTCGCGCTGATGTCAGTGACGGTGATGACCGGCACGACGGAGCGTCCGACTTCGAGGCCGGAGACGAGCTCCACGCCGCCGTCGGTGATCTTCACCTCGGGCGCGGTCTTGTCGATGACGAAGCGGATCGTTGCATCGGGAGTCGTCCAGCCGGCGGCATCGCGGGCGGACCAGACCAGCGTGTGCGGACCTTCGGTGGTGATTGGCGTGCCGAGCGTGTAGTCGGCGCCGTCGAGCTTCGCGGTGATCGTGACCGCGGTGATGTCGGTGATGGTCGCCTGCGGCACCGCGTCGTGATTGAGCAGTGCGTTATCAAGGAACGGAATGCCGGCTTCAGTGATGACCACGACCGGCGCGGTCTTGTCGATCGTGAATGCGATTGGCTGGATCGGCGTGAACAGGCCCAGCTCGTCCGTGACCTTTCCAACGAGCGTGTGCGCGCCTTCGGTCGTGACCAGCGTGCCCGACTCGAACTTCACACCGTCGAGTGTCACGTCGATGATCGTGGTGGTCGCGTCGGTCACGACGATCGTCGGCTGCACGTCGCGATTGAAGATCGTGTTGTTGGCGAGGAGGTTCGCGCCTTCGCGGACTTCGACGTCCGGCGCGGTATTGTCGATGGTGAAGCGGATCGTCGGGATCGGCGTGACCCATCCCAGCTCGTCCGTCACGACGCCCGCCAGCTCGTGATGACCTTCGGACGTGATCTCCGAGTCGAGCGTGTAGACATTGCCGTCGAGTGTCGCGGTGATCTCCGTCTTGGTCGTGTCGACGACCTTGATCTCCGGCTTCACGCCGCGGCGATACTTCGAGCCGCTGACGAACGGTGCGCCAGCCTCGAGCACAGTGACGACCGGCGCGGTCTTGTCGATGACGAATGTAATCGGAGGCAGCGGCGTCTCGTGGTTGAGACGATCGGTCGCCTTGACGACGAGCGTGTGCGAGCCGTCTTCGACGATCGGCGTCTCGGGCTCGTATTTCACGCCGTCGAGCGTCGCGCTGATCGTGGTCGGCGTGAGGTCCTCCGCCTTGATCTCCGGCGTGATCGCGGTCTTGAACTGATCGCCGTTGACGAGCGGCTTGCCGTCCACGTTTACCGTCACGGTCGGATCGGTCTTGTCGAGGACGAACGTGAATGGTCCCGAGGTTTCCGTGTTGCCGGCGCGATCGGTCGCGGTGGCGACGATGGTGTGGACCTTCTCCTCGCTGACGACCGTGGTCGGAGCGAGGATCTGGCCGTCGAGCGTCACGACGACGACCGGCGGCTTGGTGAGGTTGTCATCCGCTTCCGTGCTCGGCGTGAAGTCGGCACTGAACGTCTGATCGTTCGTCATCGCCGCGCCGTTGGCCATCAGGCGGATGGTCGGCCTGGTCTTATCGATCTCGAATTCGACCGAGGCTGGAGTCGAGCGCTGAGCGGCGGTCGTGACGACGACCGTGAGCTCGTGCTTGCCCTCGACCGTGTACGGTGTGCCGAGCGTGTACTCGACGCCGTCGATCTTCGCCACACTCGTCCACGCGGTCGCCGCGACGACTTCGATCGTCGCCACGATGTCGCGGTTGAACGACTTGTCGGCCGGGAAGCGCTGGCCGCTCTCGAAGAGCTTCACTTCCGGATTGGCGCGCTCGATGTGGAAGCGGATGGTCTGCGGCTCGGAACGATTGCCCGCCGCGTCGATGCCTGTGACGACGATCGTGTGCGTGCCGTCGGCGGTGATGAGTGTGCCGAGGTTGTAGTGCTGGCCGTCGAGCGTGGCTTCGTACGTGACCGGGGTCGCGTCCTCGGCCGTCGCATTGATCGTGACGTCGCGCGCGAACGAGTCGTTGTCGAGCAGCGGCGCCGTGCCCTCGCGCACGGTGACTTTCGGCGCGGTCTTGTCGATCGTGAACGTCGCGGTGACCGGCGTCGACCACCCCAGCTCGTCCGTCACCGTAATCGTGAGCGTGTGCGGAACGGGTTGTTCTGAAGCGACCGGCGTGGTGAGCGGGAACGGCGCGCCGTCCAGCGTGGCCTCGACTTCGGTCGCGCTGAGATCCTGGATATCAGGGCTGATGGTCAGATCGCGCGCGAAGATGCCGCCCGTGAGCGGAAGGACGTTCGTCCCTTCCTTCAGCACGACCCGAGGAGCGGTGAGATCGACGAGCAGCGCGATGCTCGCGTCGGTCGGATTGCCGAGGACGTCGACGGCGTGGACCGTCAGCGTGTGAATGCCTTCCGCGATCGGCGTCAGCGGCGTGTATTCGACGCCGTCGAGCTTGATCTCGCGATTGACCTGTGAGTAGGTGTCGGCGATGCGGATCTCGATGGCCGGGCGCACCTTGAACTTGTGCTTCGGCTCCGTCTGCAGCAGTTCAACGTTCGATTCGAAGAACGCGATGGTCGGGCCGCTCTTGTCGATGAGCAGCGTGACCGTCGACTCGGCTTCGTTGCCGGCCGCGTCGACCGCGTGCACGGTCAACGTGTGCGGACCTTCGGCGGAGATGACCGCGTCCGAGGTGTAGTCGGAGCCGTCGAGCTTCGCCGTGTGTGCGACGCCGGGCTGATTGTCGGTGACGGTGATGACCACGCGCGCGTCGCGTGGAAGTGCCTTCTCCGAGCCCGGCGCCAGCGGCGCGTCGCCCTCGGTGAGCACGATGACCGGCCTGGTCTTGTCGATGACGAAGCGCAGCTCGACGTCGAGGAAGTTGCCCGCGGTATCGACCGCATGGACGCCGATGACGTGCACGCCTTCGGCGGTGATCGGCGTGAGCGACTCGTACTTCGCGCCATCGAGTGTGGCGGAGAACGTCGCGTCGGATGCGGCGTCGAAGGCCTTGATTTCGATGGCGACGTCTTTGCGGAACAGATTGTCGGCGCGCGGATCGAGTTTGACGCCGGTCTCGAAGAACGACACTTCGGGTTTCGTCTTGTCGATCAGGATCGACAACGTGACGTCGGTGAAGTTGCCCGTCTCGTCGGTCGCGCGCACGGTCAGCGTGTGCGTGCCTTCGGCGGTGATGAGCGTGCCCGAGTTGTATGTCGCGTTGTCGAGCTTCGCGGC
>Ga0196977_1000243_pt1 | contig 32503 bp, 24 predicted proteins | sample S3v_1013CmetaG_FD_148634 | JGI IMG/M metagenome (GOLD analysis project Ga0196977, IMG submission 148634) | Soil microbial communities from Anza Borrego desert, Southern California, United States - S3+v_10-13C | ecosystem: Environmental > Terrestrial > Soil > Desert | place: USA: California... | reverse complement strand
CGCCGTCGTTATTGAGGTCCGCTACGCCCATCGCGAGCGCCGGACCGGTGTCGAAAGCAAACGGCACCTCACGTTTGCTGAACTGTCCCTGTCGTTCGTTACTAAAGACGTGCACGAGGCGTATCTCATCGATGAACGCTGCATCGGGATCGCCGTCGGCATCCAAGTCGGCCCAGGCGAAAGCCGTCGCGCCCGTGACGCCCGTAAAAGGGTCGATATTGAGGAACGTGCCGTCGCCATTGTTGCGCAACACGATCGCGTTGCCGCGTCGCGCGCCGAGTACGACATCGAGATCGCCATCCGCTTCAATGTCAGCGGCCCACGCGCCTGTGAAATCGCCGTTGAGTACGGTGGCGGGCAGCTTCGTTTCTGAGGTTACGTCAACAAACGCAGTTGCACTGTCTTGCCGAAACAGACGCACGCCGCCGGCACCCGCGAGGACGAGATCGGTTTTGAAGTCGTAACTGAAGTCGATCGGCAAAACGCCGTCGGGTGCCGGTGCTGTGTTTCCGGTTCCACCAGGAAAGGGCAGCGTTGCGCCACTCGCCAAACGAATCTCACGCGCATTTGCCCTTGCCACAACCGGCGCGCCTGAACCGCTCAACGGGATCGCCCCAACCCAATCCACTTTGTCCGTGTTATCCCTGTCACTCCGTGGCTCAAACTTCAGATCCGTGTCCGCGGGCGCGGTCTTGAATACGGGTGCTTCCAGTTTCAAAAAGCTCGTGAACGGTGTCGCTTCTTCACCCGGCGGTGGTTTGATCGCCGCGAGACTGCGCCGGTATTCCGGCACGCGCAGCAACACGTTTCTTAAAAAGCTCGTGCGCGTCGCGGCGCCGCGTAAATCGCCACTACTCGCCGCTTGAGCCACCGCATTCACTTGCTCCTTAACTTCATCAGGCCACGACGACGATCGCGCCGTAAGCTTTGCTACAGATGAATTAACCGTCGCTGTGTCGTTTCGTTTCGCCGCCACGCGGCTGAGTTCGACTAACGCCGCCAAATTGTCGGGTTGAGCAGAAAGAATCTGACTGATGAGGCGTTGAAACTCTTCTTCATTACCTTCGCGCTCGACTTCCTCCGCGAGCTTGTAAGTAGCGATCGAGTTTTTCGAATTCAGCTCCACTGCCTTGCGCAAGGCCGTGATGGCCTCGGCAGTTTTTCCACGGCTGCTTTCGAGCAAACCAACGAGGTAGTAGATGTCGCTGTTGTCGGACGCGAGCGAACGCGCGCGTTCAAATCTTTCCGCCGCGACGTCGAGGTTTCGTTGCCGCAACGCGAGGACGCCCCAGTTGGCCCAACCAGCCGGTTCTGCCGGAGCGAGCTGTGTAAACTGCGCGAGCTTTGCGTCCGCTTGTACGTCGTGTCCAACTTGCAGCGCCGCGAGTCCGATGTAGAACGTGCGGACGATCTCGTTGTACTGCGGCGAAGATCGTGTCGGCAGCGTGCTTGTTGGGCGGCAACCGGCGAAAAGTGCAATAACGACGAGCAGTGCGCAGAGAAGAACAGGGATCTTCGTATTTTGAGTTTGACAAGTTCGCATTTATATTCGAGGCACTTATGCAGAAGTTCAAAACTGGTGTTTTACTGCTGGGCTTCTTGACTGCCATCTCTTCCGTAGCGTCATTAATAAAGCCAACGTCCGCTCATCGTCAAAACCCGCCCGCAAAAGCAAACGCGCGCGAAGAAGCTTATCGCGCAAACAATCTGGGCGTCGCGCTGTTGGAACAGTTTAAGTTTAAAGAAGCGGCAGACGCATTCAAACGCGCGTTGCAACTCGAGCCCACTTTAGCTTTAGCACGCATCAATCTCGGCATCGCACTCTTCAACGTGCCCGATCTGCCCGCCGCGCAACGTGAGTTGCAAGCGGCAAGCACGGCCGCGCCGTCAGCGCCCCAACCGCCTTACCTTCTTGGCCTCGCGGCAAAGACGCAAAACAAACCGGAAGAAGCAATCGCCTATTTTCAAAAGGTGCTGCGTATCGACGCCAACGACGTCGGCGCAAATGTGAACCTGGGTCAACTCTACGCGCAGCAGCGCAAGTATCCGGAAGCAGTCGCGGTCCTGCGCACTGCGATCGCCGCCGAACCTTACAACGCAACCGCCCTTTACAATCTCGGCACCGCTTTGATTCGTGCCAGCCAGCGCGAAGAAGGGCAGAAAGTCATCGCACAGTTTCAGGAATTACGTCAACGCGGCAGCGGCACGACGCTTGGGACGAACTATCTCGAACAAGGACGCTATGCGGAAGCAGTCGCGTCTACCGGCGCGGAACCGGACCTCGTTGACAAGCGCACGCCGGAAGTTGCCTTCACAAATGCAACCGCGACTGTCTTGCCGGCCGCTGGCGAGTGGGCGCCGGCAGATGTAAAGGACGGCGGAGCGGTGGTGCTTTTCGACTATGACAGTGACACCGATCTCGATCTGCTCGAAGTCGCGGGCGGTAAACAACGTCTGGCGCGCAACGACAATGGCAAGTTTATCGACGTTACGTCGACGTCAGGAGCGCTCGCCAAAACCTCGACCGGCACCGGCACGGCCGCAGTCGCCGGCGATTATGACAACGACGGCAAACCGGATCTATTCATCGTCCGTTCAAAGGACAGCGCGCTTTATCACAACGACGGGAACGGAAGTTTCTCGGACGTAACGGCCGCAGCCAGGATTTCTGTTGCGGCGAGTTCGTCGCGAGCCGTTGCTTTTGTTGACGGAGACCACGACGGCGATCTGGATATCTTCATTCCCGGAACTGCTTTGTTGCGAAACGACGGCGACAAAACGTTCTCCGATCAAACCGCTTCCGCAAAACTAACCGATAAGATTTCGGCGCGCGCCGTCGTCCCAACTGACTTCGACAATCGTCGCGACATCGATCTGCTCGTCGCTTCAAACGAAAAGATAACTCTCTGGCGCAACCTGCGTGACGGCACGTTTCGCGACGTAGCGCAGGAAACCGGCCTCGCCGAAGTTAAGGGTTCGATGAGCGTTGCCGCCGGTGATGTAAACAAAGACGGCTACATAGATTTCTTTTTCAACAGCGGTCAACTCGCGCTTAGCAACGGTAAAGACGGCTTTCAACTAAGACCCATTCCGGGCGACAGCAACGCTTCGCAGTTCGTTGACTACGACAACGACGGGCTACTCGATCTAATTCTTGTCACCGGCATAAAGCTTCGCGTGCTGCGCAATACCGGCGACTCCTGGAGCGACGTCACGAGCAAAGCCGCGGCCGAGATCTCAGCCGCCCCCGGTCCAGGCGCGCGCGTGCTCGCGTCCGGCGATATCGACAGCGATGGCGACACCGATCTCATCTTCGGCGCACCTGGTGGCGGCTTGAGCGTTGCCCGCAATGACGGCGGCAACGCGAATCACTCGTTGCGCGTTGGCCTTGCCGCTAAGGTAAGTAATCGCAGCGGCCTTGGCTCAAAGATCGAGATCCGCGCCGGCAGTCTTGCACAAAAACTCGAAACCTACTCCGCGTTTCCAGCGCCTGCGCCCGCCGACATCGTCTTCGGTATCGGCAAACGCACTGCCGTTGATGCGGTGCGTGTGTTGTGGCCCGCGGGAATCGTTCAGGCGGAAACAGAGATCGCCGCGAACAAGACGCTCTCGCTCACCGAACTCGATCGCAAACCGTCGTCGTGTCCATATCTCTACGTTTGGAACGGCCAGAATTTCGAGTTCGTCACCGACTTCATGGGCGGCGGCGAGATGGGCCACCTCGATGCGCCCGGCGTTTACAACACACCAGATCCGGATGAGTACGTGCGCATTCCCGGCCAACTATTGAAAGAGCGCAACGGGCGTTACGAGTTGCGCGTCACGAACGAGTTGGAAGAGGCAATCTTTTTCGATCGGATGCAACTTGTAGCTGTTGCGCATCCGCAGGAGACGGAAGTTTATCCGAACGAAGGGCTCACGGTCCCGGCGCAGCGGTTCAAACTCTACACGACACGTGAGGCGAGGCCTCCGCTTGAAGCCGTCGACGATCATGGGCACGACGTTTTAGAGGAGATTTCGAAGATAGACCGAGAATACCCTGACGATTTCAAGGTTCACAATATTCGCGGGTTCGCCGACGAACATACTCTGACGCTGCGGTTGCCGGATCAAAACAGAGCGAGATTGTTGTTGACCGGTTGGACTGATTACGCGTGGTCCAGCGACAACCTTGCGGCGTCGCAAAGCGGCAAAGCGCTCTCGCTTCCGGCGCTGCAAGTCAAAAACAAACAGGGCGAGTGGCAAACGGTGATCGAAAACATCGGCATTCCCGTCGGGCGGCCGCAAACCGTGGTTGCGGATCTTACGGGTAAGTTTTTGAGTGCGAGCCGTGAGGTGCGCATCGTGACGAACATGCGCATCTACTGGGACCAGATCCTCGTAGACACTTCCGCCGGTAACTTCGCGACCCGGTTAACCCGACTGTCGCCAACCGTGGCCGATCTGCGCTGGCGTGGCTTCTCGCGCGAATATTCACCAAACGGTCGAGAACCAATGACCTACGAATATTCCACCGTGTCGTTGACGTCGCCGTGGAAAGTCATGACCGGCCGTTACACGCGCGAAGGCGACGTGCGCGAACTCTTGTCTGCCACGGACGACATTTTTGTAATCTCGCGGCCCGGCGATGAACTGATCTTGTCGTTCGACGCACGCAAACTTCCACCACTGCCAAAAGGATGGAAACACACGTTCCTGCTCTACGCCGACGGTTTCAGCAAAGAGATGGACATCAACTCCGCGAGCCCCGATCAGATTGGACCACTACCCTTCCACGGCATGAGCAAGTACCCGTACTCGTGGCCCGAACGATACCCTCTGACGCTTCAGCGTCAGAGGTATTTGGAAACGTACAACACGCGCGTCGTTACATCTCCAGTCGCCAGGCTTTATTGATTTATGGAACACATCAGATACTCAGTCGCCGCCTGCCAAACGGACAATTCAAACCCGATCGATCGCCGCGGCATGCGCGCCAACACGGATCGTATTCTCTCGATGATCGACTCGGCCGTGATCGGCGCGTCGCCGTTTCTGCCCGTGCGACTCGTTGTCTTTCCCGAGTTTGCTCACGCCGCGCCGGTGTTCGAGACGGCGGCTGAACTGATCGACAAACTCGCGATCCCGATTCCAAACGAGCACACCGAGCGGCTGCAGCAGAAAGCGAAAGAACACGACGTCTACATTCAAAGCGGCTCGATGCTGGAGGTCGACGCCAAATGGCCGGGACACGTCTTCAACACCACGTGCCTGATTGGTCCTGAAGGTGTCCTCTACAAGTATCGCAAGGTCAACACGTGGCTTCCCTTCGAAGTTCACACGAGCCCGCACGATCTACCCGATTACGACGAACCACTCTTTCCTGTGGCCGACACGCCGATCGGAAAACTCGGCTGTGCGATCTGTTACGACTGGTTGTTTCCGGAAGCGATGAGGCAGTTGACTGCTAACGGCGCTGAAGTCTTGATTCGCGTTTCAGCTTACATGGATCCGTGGGGCGCGACCGAACCGATGTCGTGGTGGACCATCGTCAACCGTTGCCGCGCGCTTGAAAATCTCGCTTACGTCGTGGCTGCTAACCAGGGCGCCAGTTTGAAACACTATCCACCGTATTCATGGCCAGGCGGCAGTCAGGTCGTGGATTTCGATGGACGCTTGCTGGCTGAGGCGTCACCTGGGCCAGGCGAGCGAATCGTGGTGGCGCCGATCGATATTTCCGCGCTGCGTCACGAACGGGCGACACGACGCGGCCATTTGATGTTGGGCCACCTGCGGACGGAGGCATATCCCGTCTACAAAGAACACTACTATCCACCCTCAAATCTTGATGAAGATTCTTCGACGGTAAAGTAGCCACATCAAAAACAACCAAACCAGTACAAAGCCGATCGCAAACGCTAGCGACGCATTTACCGGCGAAGCCCACGACGCAAACAGGTGCTCGTAAATCCATCCGCCGAGCCGCTGATCGCCGACTTTGATCACGCCAAACAGCTCGGCCATCAGACCCGCCCCAACGTAGAGCGCGATTGCGTTCATGCCGAAGATCTCAAACGGCTTGGCCCAGCGGCGATAGCCTTTGATATCGATCAACCAGTAACAGAGACCCAAAAACTGCAGCGCCAAACCGCCGGTAAACATCACGTACGAACTGGTCCACAGCGCTTTATTGATCGGAAAGAACGCGTTCCAACCCCAGCCGATCGCGATCATGATCGCGCCCGCGACAAACATGCCGGCGACTTTCTCAATCCGCGTTTTGTCGTTGCGCAACCAACGGCCCGTGAGCACGCCCATTAACGTCGTCACGACCGCTGGTATCGTGCTCAACAATCCTTCCGGATCGTAAACCTTGGCCTGCGCCCACACGTGCTTGCCAAACACCACGCGATCGATGTACGAAGGCAGGCTGCCTTCCTTCGTCAGATCGCCGGCGGCAAATCCCGGCGCCGGAACAAACTTAACCAGAATCCAGTAGACCAACAGCAAAGCGATCGCAATCAAGACCTGTGTTCGCCATCGTGTGTTAAGGAAAATTATCGAAGCGAAGAAGTAACAGACCGCGATGCGTTGCAACACGCCCGGAATACGCAACTCAGGTAGTGAGAAGTAGGGAAACGCGTTTAGAAACAGACCGATCGCGAAGATGATCAGCGTGCGTTTGATGATCTTCAAATAGAGATCGCGTTTGCTGCCGCCACTCTCAGCACGATTGCCGAGCGCTAAGGCGATCGATACGCCGACGATGAACAGGAAAAACGGAAACACCAGATCGGTCGGCGTCCAGCCATGCCACTGCGCGTGCTCGAGCGGCCAGTAGATGTGTTCCCACGATCCGGGGTTGTTGACGAGCACCATTCCGGCGATCGTTATTCCACGAAAGACGTCGAGTGATAAAAGGCGGGATGTCGTTGCGACCGCAGCAGTTGAAGTTGGCATCGGCGGCGAATTCTAGCACAATCAAATTCGTGGCATCCGCGTCCAAAAGAGTTGTACCCATGATTCACGTGCCGGACGTGCGCGCAACCGTGGAGTGGTATCAGGGCATCGGCTTCGACGTGGTCGCGACTTATGGCGATGGGACGGGCGAGAACTTCATTTTCGCGATCGTGTCGTTTGGAGAAACCCGGGTGATGTTCAATACCGATGGCGAGCCCAGCGACAAGCACCGGCGCGAAGTCGATCTGTACGTCTACACCGACAACGTAGATGAGATCTACGAGACTCTGAAAGACCGTGTCGACGTTATCGACGAACCGAATGACAGGTTTTACGGTATGCGTGAACTGATCATTCGCGATCTCAATCGCTTCTGGATCACGTTTGGCCAGGAGAGTCTTCACTCGATGCTGATGGGCGGGATTTACGAAGGTGATTCTGAACGCGTAAGGAAAGCGCTTGACAACGGCGCCATCAAGTCTGAAACGCTCAACGTCGCCCTCGCTTTTGCTTCAGCAACCGAGGAAAGCAGCGCGCAGATTGTCGAGATGCTCACCGCCGCAGGCGCGCAGCCGCTGCCGCAAGTAGATCTGGAAACACTTGAGTCCTACGCCGGTTCGTACAAAGGCGAACACGGCGCAGCCGCCGAAGTCACTCTCAAGGATGGCCGGCTATTTGTCACACCTGCTGGAGATCAAATGATGAGTTTGTGGCCATTGGACCAGCAGACTTTCACGCCGGTGGCCATGGCCGGCGCCAAGCTGACATTTCAGGTTGAAAACGGAAAGGCCCTCGGGCTCGTACTGAACCACGAGGGCCATCCGGTTACACTGAAAAAACTACCGTGAACCCGGCGCTGGTTTGCGCGGCAGCTTCTGATCGCGCATCGCCGTTTGATAGACAAACGCCGCCATGATCGTCGCTGCTTGCTTCATATCGTCCGCCTGAATGCGATCGAACACGTCCTGGTTCGAGTGGTGTGTGCGCGTGTCGTATTCAATCTCGTCCTGAATGAACTGAAATCCCGGAAGACCAATCGCGTCGAACGCAAGGTGGTCGGTTCCGCCTGTATTTGAGATCGACAACGTCGCCGCGCCCATGTCTCTGAATGGCGCGAGCCATTGACGGAAGATGCTTCGTACGCCTTCGTTGCCCTGCAAATAGACGCCGCGAATTTTGCCAGTGCCGTTGTCGAGATTGAAGTACGCGCTGAACTTCTCGTAGTCGGCTTTCTTCACCAGCACCGGTGTGGCTTGCTGTGCTGCCGTGCCGTTGCCGTTTCCGTTTCCTGCGCCGCCGCCCATCGTGTTAGTGCTCGCGCCGCCGGTTGCGGGTACGGCGGAAGTTGTTGCGGGTGGCGTTTGCATGCTGCCGAAGTGTTCGGCAACGTAAGCACGCGAACCAAGCAGTCCCTGCTCCTCACCGGTCCAAAGCGCAATCCGAATCGTGCGTCGCGGTTTCAGACCGAGTGCTTGAATGATACGCACGGCTTCCATCGCGACTGACACACCCGCGGCGTTGTCAGTCGCACCGGTACCGGAGTGCCATGAATCCATGTGCCCGCCGAGCATCACGATCTCGTCTTTGAGATCGGTCCCTGGGATTTCGGCTACCGTGTTGTATCCCATCAGATCCTGGTCCTGCCACGCGACCGCGAGATCGACCGTCATTTTCACGGGTTCACCTGCCTGGAGCATGCGAACGATGCGGTTGTAGTGCTCGATTGCGAGAACGAGTTGCGGAATAACTTTCGGAGCGCTCTTGGCGTATGGCGGTGTGCCTCGTCCGGCTGGCGCCGCGCTGGCGTCCTGCGCGGGTGGAACAATGGCTGCTGATTGAACGAAGATCGTGCCGCCGTCGCCGCGACTCGGATCGATCAGCATCGCGACTTTTTCCTCGTCAAACATGCGCATTCGTGCGTTCGCCAACTGCAGTGCGGCGCGGAAGGCATTGCCGCCGAAGTTTCCACGTCCCGTGTTTGGACGCGGCTCTGGTGCGTCGGCGAGTGTAAGCAGTTCCTTTTCGTTCAGGCGTGTGCCGAGGGCGTCGAAATGCGCCGGCACGTCGCGCAGTGGCGAAGTCAAAACGATCTTGCCGGCGAGTTTGCCTTTGAACTTCGCGAGATCCGCTTCGGTGCGGGCGTCGACGTAGACGACGTCAGCGGTGATTGGACCGTTAGTTCCGGGCGACCATGCTTTTGGATACGCGATCAACGGGATCGCGAGCGGTTCGGAGACCTGTGCGGAGAACCTTTTCAGCGTCCAGCCTCGGCCGAATGGCCCCCACGGTTCGAGGTGCGCATTCTGCAAACCCCATTTCGTCAACTGGTCGCGCGTCCACTCGTTTGCTCGCTTCATGCCCGGTGACGCAGTCAAACGCGGTCCAATCACGTCGCTCAGATAACTGAGCGTCTGCATTACTTGCGAGCGATTCGTACCTTCGTCCTTGATGCGCTGAACCGGATCGTTTGGATCGGGCGCGGGGGTTTGCGGCGCGTTGCCGCTCGAAGGTTGCGCCGCGGGCGTTTGCGCGAGCAGCGTGGCCGGTGAAAAGACAAAAATCAAAAGCAGCACTATTGCTGCATAGCGCCGAGCAATCATGGTGGGTCTCCTCGAATTGTAGGTTGTCACCGCCACTTAGCGGCGGCTAAGACTGGACTGAAATGGTAATACTGCACCCGCACGCGACAGGTTGCAAGTGGGGACACCGGTTGCAGGTGGAAACAGATGTTGTCTTGAGAAACGCTGAAGGGGTTAATGATTGTTCGAGTTTGACGACGTTGTCTTAACGCCGAAGGGCGATGACGTTGTCTTGAAACGCCGAACGCCGATGACGTTGTCTTGAAACGCCGAAGGGCGATGACGTTGTCTTGAAACGCCCAAGGGCGATGACGTTGTCTTAAAACGCCGAACGCCGATGACGTTGTCTTGAAACGCCGAAGGCGTTGGCTAATTTCAGCCCAGGGTTGCTTCAACCCTGGGGACAACGAACAAGAGACCATCCAACGCTGAAAGCGTTGGCGAAGTCGGACGCGAGTCGCCAACGCTTTCAGCGTTGAAATGAATGGGTATGTTTCTTCCCCAGGGTTGAAGCAACCCTGGGCTGAAATTAGCCAACGCCTTCGGCGTTCAAGGTCACCAACCGGTCACCGCTATCAAACGGTCACCGCAACCAAACGGTCACCAGCTACCAACCGGTCACCAGCTATCAAACGGTCACCGCCACCACAAGGTCACCGTCGCCAAACAAGAAATGCCCGCTGATCTTAAGTCGCGGGTGAGCGCGTGGGTCGTGTAGCGGGTGGTTCTACGATCGGCTCCACTGCGTTTGAGCGATAGCCACACGCTTCGTCCGCGCAGTAGCGGAAGGTGCCCTGCTTCTTCGTTGTTTTTTCGAGCAGGAACGGCGCGTTGCACTGCGGACACGGATCGGAGACGGGCTTGTCCCAGTAGACCACGTTGCAGTTCGGATATTCAGAACAGCCGTAAAAAGCTTTACCGCGTTTCGATTTTTTCACCACGATCTCGCCCTTACAACCCGGGCGAGGACACGAAACGCCGACCGTCTCCTGCTTGATGTACTTACACTTCGGATAGTTCGAACATGAGATGAACTCACCAAAGCGTCCAAAACGTTTGACGAGTTGCGCGCCATCAACCGGACATTTCTCATCAAGCGGCACGGGCGCCGGCGCAGCGACGCCGGTCTTTCCGATCTTGCGAATATTGCGACACTCGGGATAACCCGTGCAGCCAAGGAATGGTCCAAAGCGTCCACGCTTCATCTGCATCGGCTTGCCGCAAAGCTCACACACCTCAGGCTCGGCAGTTTCTTCGCTGCCGTTCGCGCCATTCGTTGCAGCTCCGGCGCCATCAGCACCAGCCGCCGCGGCCGGCTCCGCATCGCGCGTTGCTTCACAGTTGAGACACTTGAGATACGAACCAAACCGGCCCCACTTCTGGACCATGCCCGGCGTGTTGCACTTCAAACACACCTCGTCAGTCGGCACGTTCTTCTCTTTGATGTCTTTGATGTACTGCTGAAACTCTTTCAGGTCGCCTTCAAACTTGTTGTAGAACTCGCGCAGCGCCTTGGTCCACTCGAGCTTTCCATCCTCAATCTCGTCGAGTTCTTCTTCCATGCGCGCGGTGTAAGTCTCGTTGAAAAGATCGTCGAAGCCGCCCTCGATCAGTAGATCGTTGACGGTCTTGCCCAGCGATGTGGGATGAAAACGGCTCTGAAGCTTCTCGACGTACTCGCGCTCCTGAATCGTCGACATGATCGCCGCGTAAGTCGACGGGCGGCCGATACCTTTTTCTTCGAGCGCTTTCACGAGCGTGGCTTCGGTGTAGCGAGGCGGTGGCTCAGTGAAATGCTGTTCGGGTGTGAGCGAGTTCAGTTTGAGAGTCTCGCCTGTTTCAACGCGCGGCAGACTGCGTTCGGCCTCATCGTCGTCGTCGCTCTTCTCGTCGCGGCCTTCCTGGTAGATCTTCAGAAAGCCGTCAAACTTCTGCACCGAACCGGTCGCACGGAAAATAAAACGTCCGGCCTGGATGTCGATCGTGGTCTGGTCGAAGATCGCGGCGGTCATCTGCGACGCAACGAAACGTTGCCAGATCAACCGATAGAGTTTTAGTTCTTCCGGTTTGAGAAACTGCGCGAGCGACTCGGGCGTTCGTGCGACTTCACTCGGACGGATCGCTTCGTGCGCGTCCTGCGCGTCTTTCTTTGAGCGATAGTGAACAGCTTTTTCCGGCAAGTAGTTGTTGCCGTATTGCTGGTTGATGTAGTCGCGCACTTCGCCGAGCGCTGTGTCTGAAACGCGCGTCGAGTCAGTACGCATGTAGGTGATCAGACCGACAGAACCCTCAGCGCCGAGTTCGACGCCTTCGTAAAGCTTCTGCGCCAGCATCATCGTCTTCTTCACGGCGAAGCCGAGTTTGCGCGATGCTTCCTGCTGGAGTTTTGAAGTGATGAACGGTGGAACCGGATTTCGTTTCCGCTCCTTGGTCGTGACTTCGCTGACAACAAACGATTGCTGCTGCGCTTCGTCTACAAGCTGATCCGCTAACGCCTGATCACGGATCAGGATCTCGTTCTTTTTGGGCTCTTGATCGAAACCGCTTGTCTTGACTGTTTGTTCGCCGACTTTGAATAGTCGTGCCTCAAACGCCGGCGGCAGTTTCGCACCGAGATTCGCTGCGATGGACCAGTATTCGGTTTTTACAAACTGCTCGATCTCGCGTTCGCGCTCCACCACCATGCGCAAGGCAACTGACTGCACGCGTCCAGCGCTCAACCGTCCGCCGATGGTGCGGCACAGCAACGGTGAGACTTTGTAACCAACAAGCCGATCGAGCACACGCCGCGCCTGCTGCGCCTCGACCAGGTGCTCGTCGATTTGCTTCGGATCCTCAAATGCCGCATTGACCGCGCGCTTCGTGATCTCATTGAACATCACGCGGAAGGTAGGTTTCGGCGGCCGCTTCGGCACGATCTCTTCGGCGAGATGCTGGCAGATGGCTTCGCCCTCACGATCAGGGTCAGCGGCGAGATAGATCGCGTCTGCTTCTTTCGCCGCCTTCTTCAGTTCCGCGACGATCTTTTTGTTATTACGTTTCTTAGAATCGGGGATCAGTTCGTAGGTGGGTTCGAAATTGTGTTCGACGTCTACTCCCAGTCCTTTAGAAGGCAGATCTTTGATGTGACCGATCGAGGCCTTAACCAGATAGTCTTTTCCTAAGTACTTGTTAATTGTTTTCGCCTTTGCAGGCGACTCAACGATTACTAAATTTTTCGCCATCTATAGTTTTCTCACAAAACATCTTCCGGGCAATGCGCGCACCAGCTCTCGCATTTCTAGTGCCAGCAATGCTGACGTCAGGTCTGAAATTGAAAGCCTGCTTTTATCAACCAGCCAGTCGACGTGCGCTGGACTGTCGTGACTCAACAAGCGAAACACGGAAGTCTCACTTTGCGACAATCCTTCCGGCACAAAGGCCAGCTTCTCCGCCACCGACGGCTGCGCGCGCTTTTCCGTGAACGGTGGTGGCAACAACCTCGCGGCGAGTTGCGGTGGCAGTTCCGCGGCGATGTCCTGCCACTGCTGCACCAGCTTCGCGCCTGCACCTTTGATTAAATAATTGGTGCCAAACGAGTTTCGGGAAGTGATATTTCCGGGCACTGCGAAAACTTCCCGATTCTGTTCCATTGCTAACCGCGCAGTTATCAAAGAGCCCGAATTCTCAGCTGCTTCCACGACCACTATGCCTAAACTCAGTCCGCTAATGATGCGGTTCCGGTACGCAAAGTTTTCCGACACCGGCGGCGTGCCGAGTGGGAACTGGCTTACGAGCGCGCCTCCGCTGGCCAGTATCTCCTCCGCTAACTTCTTGTGATCGCGAGGGTAAACCTCGTCGATTCCCGTTCCGAGAACAGCTACCGTGCGCCCGCCGACGTCCATTGCGCCCCTATGCGCTGCGGCGTCGATTCCCCGTGCAAAGCCCGAAACTACGGTCAGCCCACGCTGTGCCAGGTCGCGCGCCAACATCATTGCGGCGTTCTGACCGTAGGTCGAACACCTACGAGACCCTACCACGCCGATGCACGGCTGATCCAGACATTCCGCCCACGCGCCTTTTACATAGAGAACAATTGGCGGGTCGTAAATCTCGCGTAATGATGCGGGATAAACCCCGTCGTCCAGCAGGAGGATGTCGCCGCCGAGTTTTCTAACCGCTGCGATTTCGGCTTCCGCGGTGGAGCGCAAGACGCGGGAAATAATGCTGTCAATCGCTTCTGGCGCGAGGCGCAACTGTTCGAGTTCGGTTCGGGTAGCGCTATAAACGGCCTGAGCCGAACCGAAGCGCTCGAGGAGTTTGGCAGCGGCGCGAGGTCCGATGCCCGGTGTCATATTGAGCTCAACCCAATCTGTGATCATGTGAGGATGTCCTTTTCTGAGCTTCGCTTTGTTATTCGTCAACAATGTAAAGAGCTGTTGTGCCACTATTTAACCGCACCTGCGTGGCGGAGGCGTGTAGGAATCGAACCTACCTGAGCCCGCTCTCGCGGTCTCACTAACGGTTTTGAAGACCGCGCCGTTCACCAGAACAGATTCGCCTCCCGCGAGGCCACAAACCCTACGCGCCCTCCGCCGAAACTGTCAAGTTTGACATCGGTGCCTTATACACCTAGAATTTCGAACGAACGTTCGAACCGGAACAGGTATAGAGGCAGGGGATGATTAATTTTCAAACGGCGCCGGAACGCTACCAACACTGGAAACTCGAGATTTCGGGGGCGGTCGCCACGCTCTCGATGGATGTCCAGGAAGACCAGACACTCGCTGACGGTTATAAGCTCAAGCTCAACTCCTACGACCTCGGCGTCGATATCGAACTGGCCGATGCCATTCAGCGGCTGCGCTTCGAACATCCGGAAGTCGCCGTCGTCGTTATCACGAGTCTGAAGCCGCGAATTTTCTGCGCGGGTGCGAATATTTACATGCTCGGGTCGTCGTCGCACGCGTTCAAGGTGAACTTTTGTAAGTTCACGAACGAAACTCGCTGTGCGATGGAAGACGATTCGAGGCATTCGGGGCGGCGCTATATTGCGGCGCTGAACGGAACCGCTTCGGGAGGCGGGTACGAGCTCGCGATCGCGTGCGATGAGATTTATCTGGTTGATGATGGGAACTCGGCGGTTTCGTTGCCGGAAGTTCCGCTGCTCGGCGTCTTACCCGGAACTGGTGGGTTGACCCGGTTGGTCGATAAGAGAAAGGTGCGGCGCGATCGGGCGGACGTTTTTTCGACGTTGGCGGAGGGTTTGAAGGGAAAGCGTGCGAAAGACTGGGGACTAATCGATGGGTACTTTCCGACGAGCAAGTTTCAGGAAGGGATTAGTGCGAGAGTAGCGCAACTCGCAACCGCTCAATCAAAGAACGGATCTCAATCGAAGACCGGCTTGAAGAGCATCAAACTCAATCCGCTTGAAATCCACGCCACCGACGACTCACGCAACTATCGCTACATCCGTCTGCAACTACACCGCGAGCAGCGCTACGCAGACTTAACAGTGCGCGGTCCGGAAGGTCCGCAGCCAACCACGCCGGAAGAAATTCAGGAGCTCGGCGACGCTTACTGGGCGTTGCAAGCTTATCGCGAACTCGACGACGCGTTGCTGCATTTGCGTGTAAACGAACCGGAGATTGGATTGGTTTGCTTGCGCACGGAAGGTTCGATCGATTCGGTCCTGGAAATCGATAAGGTGTTACTGGCGAACCGCGATCACTGGCTCGTGCGCGAGATCGTCCTGCACATGGCGCGCGTGCTGCGCCGGCTCGATCTGACGGCAAAGAGTTTCTTCGCGCTTGTCGAGCCCGGGTCTTGCTTCGCAGGCGATCTTTTGGAATTGCTGTTGGCGGCGGATCGTAGCTACATGTTGATGGATGAGAAAACTTCAATCGCAGTTTCTGAACTGAACGCTGGTGCGTTTCCGATGAGCAATGGACTGACACGCTTGCAGTCGCGTTTTCTCGCCGAACCAGACAAAGTCGACGAGATCTTCGGCGACAAGAAAGTGTTCGACACTGAAGAAGCAGAAGAACTCGGGCTGATCACTTTCGCGCCTGACGATCTCGACTGGGAAGACGAGATTCGCGTCGCGATCGAAGAACGCACGTCGCTCTCGCCCGACGCCCTAACCGGCATGGAGGCTTCGCTTCGTTTCGCCGGCCCTGAAACACTCGATACAAAAATCTACGGACGCCTGACCGCGTGGCAAAACTGGATCTTCCAACGCCCGAACGCCGTCGGACCAGAAGGCGCTTTGACCAATTACGGGAAGCCGACGCAAGCGCACTTTGACTTCAAACGTACTTGATCGAATTAGTAAATGGATATGAATCTTTACGACCGAATTCCAAATAACGTCAACTTGGGTGAAGACAAAAAACTTCAGCGAGCGCTCGAGAAGTGGCTGCCAAACTATCTCGACTGGTGGCGCGAGATGGGACCCGATGGTTTTCAGGAAAAAGACGTCTGGCTGCGCACCGCGATCGACGTGGGCTCCGAAGGTTGGGCGCATTTCGACTACGTGAAGATGCCCGATTACCGTTGGGGCATCTTTCTCGAACCACCGAAACCCGACGCAGTCGTCGGTTTCGGCGACAACTACGGCCGCCCTGCTTACCAGGAAGTACCCGGCGAGTTTCGCAACTCGCTGCGACGCATCATCGTTACGCAAGGCGACACCGAGCCTGCCTCGGTCGAACAACAGCGCCAACTCGGCAAAACGTGCCCGTCGCTTTACGACATGCGCAATCTCTTTCAAGTGAACGTTGAAGAAGGCCGTCACCTGTGGGCCATGGTGTACCTGCTGCATGGTTACTTCGGCCGCGACGGTCGCGACGAAGCAGACGCGCTACTCGAACGCCGCAGCGGCAATCCCGATAAGCCACGCATTCTAGAAGCCTTCAATCAACCCTGCGACGACTGGCTCAACTTCTTCGCCTTCACGATGTTTACTGATCGCGACGGCAAGTATCAGCTTTCAGCACTCGCAGAATCAGGTTTCGAACCACTCGCGCGCACGTGCCAGTTCATGCTCACGGAAGAAGCGCATCACATGTTCGTCGGGGACACCGGTCTCGGCCGCGTGGTCCGGCGCACCGCGCAGTTGATGAAAGAAGGCGACGTACGCGAGCTCGGCGGAATTCCGCTCGACATCATTCAGAAGTACATCAACTTCTGGTTTAGCTACTCGCTCGATCTTTTTGGCGGGGAGATCAGTTCCAACTCTGCCGACTTTTTCGCGGCTGGTTTGAAAGGGCGTTACCAGGAGCAGAAGCAGTACACGGAACACACCGCGGCGAATGAAGTCTTTACGATGCACGTCGTCGAAGACAACCAACTGCAATCCCGCGAAGTGCCGATGCGCAATGGGTTGAATGAAGTGTTGCGCACTGAGTACGTCAAGGATTGCGAGAAAGGCCTCGTGCGCTGGAACAAGGTCCTGACGGGAGAGGGCTTGAGCGAGCGATTGTATCTTCCGCATCCGCGTTTTCACCGTCACGTTGGTGAATACGCGGGTCACTTCTTCGACCTGCAAGGAAATTTGATCACGCGCGAGGAGTTTGAGAAACACAAATCCGAGTGGCTGCCGACGATGGAAGACCGCGAATACGTGCGCAGTCTGATGCATCCGGTAACGGAGATCGGCAAGATCGCTAATTGGATCGCACCACCCGCCGCCGGAATCAAAGGCAAGCCGTTTGATTTTGAATATGTGAGGCTCTGAAGATTGCAGGCGTCTCGTCACGATCAAAAGCTGGAGTTCATCCTGCGCACTGCCGCGCGCATCTTCGCGGAGAAGAGTTATCACTCCACCTCGATGCGCGACATCTCGCGCGAGACAAACGTCAGTCTCGCAGGGCTGTATCATTACTGCCGCTCGAAAGAAGAGCTACTGTTTCTGATTCAGGACAACTGTTTCGGACGGGTTCTCGAACGACTCGAAGAGCAGTTGGAGGAAGTGAAAGATCCGGTCGCGAAGCTCAGCATCTTCATCGAGAATCACCTTTCGTTCTTCGCCGCGAACATGGCGGAGATGAAGGTGTTGTCGCACGAAGCCGAGTCACTGCGTGGCGATCTGCACGCGCACGTCTCGACACGCAAGGACAAGTACACCAAACTGGCACGCAAGATTCTTCAGGAAGTGCAGGATGCGAGCCAGAGCAAGCCGGTGGATCTGACCGTTGCGACTTACGCTTTGTTTGGGATGATGAATTGGATCTACAACTGGTACGATCCGCAAGGGAAACTGAAGGTCCACGACCTGGCCCAACACCTGACGCAACTCTTTCTCGGCGGGTTCGCGCCGGGACTGTTTTCGAAGCCGGTCGGTTCAACGACACTGCCAAGAGCTAATGAGAATTTGAGCATCTGGCGAGGCACAACGATTTGAATTTCTACTCCCACGAGACTTACGGCGAGCACGTGGCAGACGTTTATGACGAGTGGTATTCGTCGTTCGATCCGCATGCGATCGATGTATTGAGTGAGTTGGCCGGTGGTGGTCCAGCGTTGGAACTGGGCATCGGCACCGGCCGCATTGCTTTGCCGTTATCGGTTAAAGGAGTCGAGGTTCACGGGATTGATGCCGCTGAGTCGATGATCTCACGGCTGCGAGCAAAACCGGGCGCCGATGGGATCACAGTCACGCAAGGTAACTTTGCCGAAGTCCCGGTCGAGGGCAAGTTCTCGCTCGTCTACATAGCCTTCAACACGTTCTTTGCTTTGTCGTCGCAGGAAGAGCAGGTGCAGTGTTTCCGCAACGTTGCTGCGCATCTCGCGCCGGGCGGTTGTTTTGTCATCGAGGCATTTGTTCCCGATCTTACGCGCTTCACAGGCGGGCAGGTTAATTGGGCCACCAAGGTCGCTACTGACGAGGTTCAGTTGGACGTAGGTCAACACGATGCTGCTAACCAACGCGTGATCAGCCAAAAGGTCGTGCTCACGAACGGAAACGTTCGCTTGTATCCGGTGCAGATTCGTTACTGCTGGCCGTCGGAGCTGGACCTCATGGGCCAACTTGCAGGCTTACGTTTGCGTGAGCGGTGGAGCAACTGGAAGCGCGAGCCTTTCACGTCTGAAAGCAAACAACACATTTCAGTCTATGAGTGAAAACTTTTCAAAACTCGAATACGCGGTCCAGGACGGAATCGCCCTTATCACGCTCAACGATCCACCGGCGAACACCTACAGTTACGAGATGATGCAGCAGCTCGACCGCGCGATTCTCGAGGCGCGCATGGACGATGCGGTGCAGGTGATCGTGATCACGGGCAAAGGCGAGAAGTTCTTCTGCGCCGGCGCGGATATTCGCATGCTCGCGGACGTGACGCCGTCGTTCAAGTATTATTTTTGTCTGCACGCGAATGAGACTTTGTCGCGTTTGGAGCAGACGCCGAAGCTCGTCATCGCAGCGATCAATGGACACTGTGTCGGCGGCGGTTTGGAAGTCGCGATGGCGGCGGACATTCGCATCGCACGCAAGGGCGCAGGCAAGTTGGGTCTGCCGGAAGTTTCGCTTGGCGTGTTGCCGGGAACCGGCGGCACGCAGCGTCTGCTGCGTATCGTCGGCAAGTCGAAGGCGATCGAGTTGATGGCCACCGGGCAGTTGTTTGATTTCGAACGCGGCCTTGACCTTGGAATTGTGAATCAGGTTTTTGAAGCGGAAACAGTGGAACATTTTGCGCAGATGGTCCATGATTATGCGTTGCAGTTCACCGCGCCGAACAAAGCGGCGCACGCCGTTGGCAGAATCAAACGCGCGGTGCAAACCGGCGCCGAAATTTCTTTCGAAACCGGACTCGCACTCGAACGCGAATTACAACAGCAACTCTTTCAATCGGAAGACGCCCGTGAGGGTCTTCAAGCTTACGTCGAGAAACGCAAGCCGGTTTTTAAAGGATCTTAGAGCTTTGTACTTTGATCTTTGTTCGCTTAGCTCGTTACGTAGCTAGCGCACAAAGAACAAAGCACAAAAAACTAAGCACAAAAAATGTACGAACACATCCTCGTCAGTGAAACCGAAGGCATCGTGACGATCACTCTGAATCGTCCCGACAAACTCAACGCCTTTGTCGGTCACATGCGTCGCGATCTTGCGGAAGCGTTGGAGCACGCGGGCAGTGATCGCTCTGTTCGGGTAGTGATCATCACAGGCGCGGGGCGCGGTTTCTGCGCTGGCGGCGATGTTCGTTTCATGGCCGAGTTGATGCAGCGTCGCGACTCGGAAGAGTTTGCGCGCATACTCGGCGCGGGCCGGCGCGTCATCACGGCCATCAGGCATATGACGAAACCCGTGATCGCTGCTGTCAATGGTCCAGCATCGGGCGCAGGTGCGAATCTCGCGTTTGCCTGCGACCTGCGCATCGCGTCGACGACGGCAACGTTTAGTCAATCGTTCTTGAAGGTCGGACTTCATCCCGACTGGGGCGGCACGTTCTTCCTGCCACGTCTCGTCACGCCAAACAAGGCCTGTGAGCTGTTCTTTCTCGGTGAATCGATCGATGCTGATGAAGCGTTGCGCTTGAATATCGTCAACCAGGTGGTCGCGCCGGAAGAGTTGGAAAACGTCACGTTGCAACTCGCCGAACGCTTGCGCGGGGCGCCGCCGATCGCGCTCGCGGCAGCGAAACAGGCGGTGTATGCGAGTGAGGCGGCGGATCTCGACGAGATGCTTCGTTACGAAACTGAAGCGCAGTTGCGTTGTTTCGAATCCGATGACGGGCACGAAGGCGTGCACGCGTTTTTGGAGAAACGCGATCCGCAGTTCACGGGTCATTAGTCGAATGTTAACTGGGAAGACGGCCCTGATCACCGGCGGCGGACGCGGCATCGGACGCGCGATTGCGCTCACGTTCGCGCAACACGGCGCGCGCGTCGCGGTCGCAGCGCGCACACGCGAACAAGTTGAAACTGTGGCGCAGGAAATCGGTGATAACGCGGTCGCATTAGTCTGCGACGTCGCCAACCCAGATCAAGTAGCAGAAATTCTCGCGAATATAAAACCGGATATTCTTGTTAATAACGCGGGCATTGCCGAGAGCGCCACGTTCCTTACAACTACCGACGAACTCTGGCATCGTCACCTCGCGATCAATCTCTCCGGTACTTTTTACTGCAGTCGTGCAGCACTGCCCGCGATGCTCGAGCGCGGTTGGGGACGCATCATCAACATCGCGTCAATCGCCGCCAAAACGGGCGCGCCTTACATCGCAGCTTACGCAGCGTCAAAACACGGGGTGCTTGGTCTAACACGCTCACTCGCGATGGAAGTCGCTGCCCGCGGTATTACGGTTAACGCGATCTGTCCGGGTTACGTCGATACGGAAATGACCTCACGCGGTGTGGAAAAAATAACAGCCAAAACCGGGCGTTCCGCTGAAGAAGCCCTGGAGGCGCTCAAGAAGATGAGCCCGCAGAATCGTCTGACGACGCCTGAGGAAGTGGCGGCACTCGCGCTGTTGCTGGCGTCCGACGAAGGACGCGGAATCAACGGTCAGGGAATCAATATCGACGGCGGCAGTGTCTTGATCTAAACCTTCGCTACTAACTCATACGCCAACCGGATCGGTAAACCCACGATGTTGAAGTAGTCGCCCTGAATCTCTTCGATGAAGAGTCCGGCGGCGCCTTGTATGCCGTATGCGCCGGCTTTGCCGCGCGCTTCCCCCGTGGCGACATACCAGTCGATCTCGCGATCGGTCATCTCAGCGAAGCGCACGCGTGTTGTTTCGTAATCGACGACCGATTCGCCGCCAACTCTGACGAGCGCAACTCCGGTCAACACTTCGTGCCATTTGCCGTTCAATAACTTCAACATCCGCCGCGCATCGTCATCGTCTTCGGGTTGACCCAGGATCTGGTTTTCAATCACCACTGTTGTGTCGGCGCCTAACACCAACCCGGACGACAACTGCGCGGCGACAGTTTCGGCTTTCGAACGCGCCAGTCGTTGCACGTAAGCAGCGGGTTCTTCGTTTGGTTTGAGTGATTCGTCAATGCCCGCGACGATGGCCTGGTACGGCCAACCCGCGGCGTCGAGTAGCTCCTTGCGGCGTGGACTGCTCGAAGCGAGAATCACTTTTTCGCGAAGGTGATTGTTCATAGTTTGGTAAGTTGCGACGAGACAGTTTGCGTGTTTCAATCACGGTTGGCAATGGAAGGACTTATTAAATGTTTACCGGCGGTCCTTCGCGCTTCCGGCAACGCCCCGGAGGTAATCGAAGCTGCGGTCATTGCTGCGTGGAAGCACGCCGCGGGCAACGGTCTGAAGGAACACGCAGTGCCGCTCGGCTTGCAGGACCGGACGCTGAAAATTGCGGTGGCCGACGTGATCTGGCAAAAGCAGTTACACGCTATGAGAGGCTCGATGCTGTATCGCGTGAATTCCCTGCTTGGTCAGCCGCTTGTTGGTTCAATCCAATTCATCATTGACGCTAACTTATGCCAATAACCGAAGCTGACATCGCGAAAGTCGCACAACTGGCACATCTCGAACTGGGCGAAGAAGAATTGAAAACCTTTGTGCCGCAAATCACTGAGATCGTGAACTACGTCGAACAGCTCAACGAGCTCGACACGGCAAACGTCGAACCGGCCCTCGGTGGTCTAACACCGGAAGGCGAGAAGACCGACTCCTCACGTCCGGACGAGATCGAAGGCTCGCTGGGCCAAAAACTGGCCCTCGCCGAAGCCCCCGACCCCGCCGCCGGCCATTTCCGCGTGCCAAAGGTGCTGTAAACAACAAACTATGTCGCGTCAAAGTGTAGAGTTTTCGGTGAGTGCCGCGGAGCGGCTCAATGATCAACTCAATGCTTTCCTCGAGATCGATCGGGACGGGGCGTTGGGGAGAGCGGGGGCTGAGAAGAGTGATGGTGTGCTCGCGGGTATTCCGGTCGCCGTCAAAGACAATATTTGTGTGCGCGGGATGCAGACGTCGTGCGGCTCGCGCATTCTTGGGGATTATCATCCGCCGTACAACGCTACGGTTATCGAACGTCTGCTCGAAGCGGGCGCGGTGATCATAGGTAAGACAAACTGCGACGAGTTTGCGATGGGCTCGTCGAATGAGAATTCCGCGTTTGGTCCAGTCAAAAACCCGTGGGACACGACGCGCGTGCCGGGTGGTTCGTCAGGCGGATCGGCGGCCGCCGTGGCCGCAGGCATCGTGCCGGTCGCGCTTGGGTCGGATACTGGAGGTTCGGTGCGGCAACCGGCATCGCTCTGTGGCGTGCTGGGGTTGAAGCCGACTTATGGACGGAACTCGCGCTATGGCCTAGTGGCATTTGCGTCGTCGTTGGACCAGGTCGGAGTATTTGCGCGCGAGGTAAAAGACGTCGCGCGCGTGCTCGGCGTGATCGCCGGACGCGATCGACACGACTCAACTACGGCTGACGTGCCCGTTCCTGATTACACTGCGACCCTGGACGGCGATCTAAAAGGCGCCCGCATCGGTTTTCCACGCGCGTTGTTTGGGAAAGGACTGGACGAGGAAGTCGGCACAGCGGTCAAAAACGTCGTCGACGTATATCGCGAACTCGGCGCGGAGATCGTTGACGTTGAACTGCCAAACGCCGGTTATGCGATCGCGGTCTATTACATCATCGCGACGGCCGAAGCGTCGTCGAATCTCGCGCGTTTCGACGGCGTGCGTTACGGCTTTCGCGCTGAAGACGCGCCGGAGTTGCGGCAGATGTATCGCAAGACGCGTGAGGAAGGTTTTGGGGCAGAAGTTAAACGGCGCGTCATGCTCGGCACCTACGTTCTTTCGGCCGGTTATTACGACGCTTACTATCGTAAGGCCCAGCAAGTGCGGACGTTGATCAAGAACGACTTTCTCAACGCGTTCAAAAACTGCGACGCGATCATCACTCCGACTGCGCCCACGCCTGCGTTCGCACTCGGCGAGAAGGTGGACGATCCCCTGGCGATGTATCTCAACGACATCTACACCGTGACCGCAAATCTCGCCGGGATTCCCGGACTCAGTGTGCCGTGCGGACTCTCGTCAGCGCGGCTGCCGATCGGTTTTCAACTGCTTGGGCCGTACTGGTCGGAACCAACTCTGCTGAAGTTGGGCCACAGTTACCTGCAAGCGCGGCCGTTTACCGACCGTCCTCCCGTCTTCGCTTAACGGGTGTAACTTGTCGTCTGTTTTTCGGTGGTTTGTCGGGAATCAGATCGCCAGTGAAGATCTCAAGCACGCCTTTCGCGGTCCCCACGACAGGTGTCACATCCAAACCGACGTGCACCGCGCCAGGCAGGAGACCTTTCCTCTTGATCTCGTAGCCAGCCAGGCCGAAAGCGAAGATCGAGCCGACGATGGGAATGGGCTTGATGAGTCGTTTGGCGATGCCCCAACCCCCAGCCCGAACAATTCTGCGTTTGAGAGTGCTCATCGTGTTCAACATAGCAGCGCGGCTGTTTCGGTTTCAAGCTTTTAGCTGCGGAGCGAATATCTTGTGCGCGGCGAAACCATTTCTTGCGCGCCGCGGAACCATTTTCTTGTGCGCCGCGGAACCGTTTCTTACGCGCCGCGGAACCATTTTTTACGAGCCGCGGAACCATTTCTTGTGCGCCGCGGAACCATTTCTTGCGCGCGCCGGAACCATTTCTTACGCGCCCGGAACGTTGGTTGAACGCCGGACGTTCGCTAATTTCAGCCCAGGGTTGGAGCTTGCGACAACCCTGGGAACAACCAACCCACCCGTACCTAACGCTGAAAGCGTTGGCGAACCTCGCGAATCAGTTGCCAACGCTTTCAGCGTTGGTAATCCTTCTCTTCGCCCTTACCCAGGGTTGTTCCAACCCTTGGGCTGAAATTAGCCAACGCCTTCGGCGTTCAATTTGAAACTGAACTCACGACTCCGAGCCGCTGAACTCACGACTCCGAGCCGCTGAACTCACGACTCCGAGCCGCTCGTGCGCGAGTCGTGCTAGCATGGCTTCGATGCGCTTCAAGCTGGTTCTGTTTGTTCTCGCGATTCTCGTCTCCACGATTTTATTTTCCTGTCGCCCCGGCGCGAACGGCCGCCGGCTGCTGATCTATACGCCGCACGGACAGGAACTGCTCAAAGACTTCATCGCGCGCTACAAGGAACGCTATCCCGACGCGGAAGTTCAGTTCCTCGACATGGGCTCGCGCCAGATTCTCGAACGCGTAACCGTCGAACGAAACCGCCCGCAGGCCGATCTCTGGTGGGGCGCGTCGCACACCACTTTCCAAACTGCTGCTGACGACAACTTGTTGGCCCAGTTTCGGCCCAGTTGGGCCGACAAGGTCCCGGCGGAGACACGCGATCCAAACGATCGCTGGTACGGCACTTACGAAACGCCGCAAGTCATCGCTTACAACAGCGAAGCAGTCGCCGCCGCGGAGGCGCCGCGCGATTGGGACGACGTGATCGATCCCCAGTGGCGCGACAAGGTCCTGATCCGTAACCCAAACCCGTCCGACACGATGCGCGCGATCTTCGGCGCGATGATCTGGCGCTTCTACAAAGATACGAATTCAACCAACGGTGGTTACGACTGGCTGCGTAAACTCGACGCCAACGTTCACGAGTACACCGCCGACGGCACGTTGCTGATGCAAAAGCTCGCGCGCCGCGAAGGCTTGATTACGTTGTGGGACATGCCCGACGTGCGGCTCTACAAAGAGCAGAAGAACTTTCCGGTCGACTACACAATCCCTGCGAGCGGCACGCCCGTGATCATCGACGGCATCGCAATCATTCGCGGCGCGCCAAACGAAGAAGAGGCGAAACGCTTTTACGAGTTTGTAACGACGCCGGAGAGTCTTGTTTACGCGGCGCAGAAGTATTACCGCATTCCGGTGCGCACGGATCTCGATCGTGTTCACCTGCCCGGCTGGATGAACGAACCGTTCACACGCTTGCCGCTCGATTGGGAGCTGTTGCGAAACCAGGGCGCGGATTGGTTAAGATACTGGGACACAAACATACGAGGACGAAGCCGCGGATAAGCCACGCGAATGATGCCCCTGCTTTCTCTACAAAACATCTCCCGCAACTTCGGCTCGACACGAGCGGTCGCCGGCGTGTCGCTCGAGGTTGAACGCGGCGAGTTTTTCGGACTGCTTGGTCCATCGGGCTGTGGCAAGACGACGACACTCCGAATGATCGCGGGTTTGGAAAAACCCGATTCGGGTTCGATCCACTTCGAAGGAAAAGAGATCACGGATCTGCCGCCGGAGCGGCGCGGCTTCGGCATGGTCTTCCAAAACTACGCGCTCTTTCCTCATCTGAACGTCTTCGAAAACGTCGCTTTCGGACTGCGGGCGCGCCACGCAGCGAAAGAGCAGATGAACGACCGTGTGCGGAGCGCGCTCGAACTGGTCCAACTACCCGGTTACGAAAAACGCGCCATCGACGAACTCTCCGGCGGTCAACAGCAGCGCGTGGCCATCGCGCGCGCGATCGCGATCGAACCGGCGTTGCTGCTGTTTGACGAGCCGCTTTCGAATCTCGACGTGTCGTTGCGCGAAGAAACCCGCGGCGAACTGCGTGAACTGGTGACGCGTCTCGGCCTGACCGCAGTCTATGTAACGCACGATCAGGAAGAGGCATTCGCGTTGTGCGATCGCATCAGCGTGATGGTCGGCGGGAAACTGATGCAGACCGGCAAGCCGCGTGAACTCTACGAACAGCCGGGCGACATCGCGGTTGCGCGTTTTCTCGGTCGCAATAATCTGATTCGTGCCGTTCGTTTGAGTTCGAGCAAAACAAGTGACGGCGAGTTTAAGACGCTCGAAGGCGAACACACGCTTCACGTGCCGGTCACGAAGGACGATTTGGCGCCACTGAACAAACCGGTCGTACTGGCGATTCGCCCGGAGCACGTGCAGTTGAGCACAAACAGCCACGAGAGTGAAAACGTGCTGCGCGGCACTGTTCGCGAAATCGTTTTTGCCGGCGCGACCTCAACGATTCGCGTCGACGCGAATGGACTGTTACTCGAAGCACTGGTGGTACAACCTGACGGCCTGCAAGTTAACCAGGAGTGTACGTTGATTCTACGAGCTGACAAGCTGCGGCTGCTGGGACAGGGATGAAAGCCGATCGACTCGCTCTGCTCGTCGTAGCGATCGTAGTCCTTACGTACGGGGTGATTTATCCAAATGCGGCCGTAGTAATTTCATCATTTCAACGCGCTGGTGCGTGGACGCTCGCGAACTATCGCGAAGTGCTCTCGCAACGCGCTGTGATTGAAGCGATCGTTGGGAGTCTCGGTCTGTCGATCGGTACGGTCGTGTTGTGTGCGCTGGTCGGTGTGCCGCTCGCTTTTCTTTTCGAACGATTTACTTTTCCGGGTCGACGTCTGTTCGCAGCGGTTGCGGCGTTGCCGCTCGTGCTGCCTCCACTCGTCGGCACCGTTGCATTCATCTTCCTGGTAGGCGAAACCGGCATCCTCGCTCATGGCATTCAAAACCTTTTCGGACTTGAAAATCCACCGTGGCGACTCAGCGGCTGGCCCGCGTTGCTGCTCTTTCACACTTACACGATGTATCCGTTTTTCTACGTGCTGACCGGCGCGGGACTGCGAAGAATCGACGCGAGTCTCGCCGAAGCAGCACGCAGCCTCGGCGGCTCTCGAATCTTTGTTTTTACACGCGTGCTCGCGCCGCAACTCACGCCGTCGCTGATCGCCGCGGCGTTGCTTACGTTCATGACGTCGATGGCCTCGTTCAGCGCACCGCTGCTGTTTGGCGGCAACGTGCGCATACTAACACTCGAGATTTTTACGGCGAGACAACGCGGCGACATGATGATCGCCGTAACTGAGACTGTGATTCTCGCGGTGATCTCGCTGGCGGCGTTGATTGTGTTCCAGCGTTACGAAGGCACGCGACGGTTTGCGGCGGCGACGATGAAAGGCGCGCCACGCAGACGGGTGACGATCGCGAGCGGCAAAGCGCGTGTGCTGGCAGCAGCGGCAGCGGTGATCTTTGCGATCGTTCTCGTGCTGCCGGTCGCGACACTCTTTCTGGTGAGTTTCGCTCGTGAAGGATCGTGGACAACACAAACGCTGCCGGCTGCTTACACGTTGGCCAACTACCAGCGACTCTTCGCCGATCCCTACGCTGCGGAAGTGTTCCTTAACAGTTTTTATATGTCGGCGATTGCGGCGCTGGCAGCGCTGTTGTGGAGTTTTTGCGTCGTAACACTGCTGGTGAAACGCGAGCGCGGCAAGACGGCGCTGCTCGGACGAGGCGGACGAAGGTTGCTCTCGTTGCTGATTTTGATTCCGTGGGCGCTGCCGGGAACGGTTGTCGCGGTTTCGGTGGCGGAGGCGTACGGACAGCCGAGTTTGCTGTTGGGTTCGTTTGTGCTGGTCGGCACGTTTTGGATTTTGCCGGTCGTCTATTTTTTGCGTTTCATGCCGCTGGTTGTGCGCGCACTTCAGGCGAGTATGGAACAAGTCGATCCAGCGTTGAGCGAAGCCGCAGGGTCGTTGGGCGCGCGTGCGTGGCAGCGATTCGTACGGATAACGTTGCCGCTGGTTTGGCCGGGAGCGGTTGCTGGTACCTTGCTGGCGTTTGTGATTGCGTTGGGCGAATATGTCGCTTCTGTGCTTGTGTTCGTGCCGTTCAACCGGCCGATCTCGATCGCGATCGCGTCGGAGTTAAGAGATTTCAATCTCGGTGCGGCAGCGGCGTACGGTGTGGTTTTGGTAGTGATTATTTCTGTCAGTATGGTGATAGCGGGAAGGCTTGAGAGACTGAGATGAAGGTTGGACTTCGGATATCACGGATCTTTTTTGTAGCGCTTCTGCTGGCGATTGTTCCAGCACGATCACAATCCGAGAACGCGCCGTTACATCAAGCGCTGCTCGATCTACAGAACCCCTGGACGGTGATGTGTGTCGCCGCTCATCCGGATGATGAAGACGGCACCAGTTTGACTGTGTTGCGACGCAAGTATGGGGTGCACACAGTTTCATTGTTCTCGACTTTTGGTGAAGGCGGACAGAATGCCGTTGGACCAGAACTCTACGAAGAGCTCGGGGTGATTCGCGCGCGCGAGACGATGGCGGCGGCGGAAGTGCAAGGCTCCGAGCCTTACTTTCTCGGGTTTCGCGATTTCGGTTTTTCAAAGTCTGCTGATGAGACGTTTCGCGCTTGGGGCGAACGCGAAATGCTGCGGCGCATGGTGTTGCAGATTCGACGTCTTCGTCCCGATGCCATCATCACGAACCACGACACGACCAGCGGTCACGGACATCATCAGGCAACCGGGCGCGTCGTGCTTCAGGCTTTTGACGCGGCGGCGGATCCGAAACAGTTTCCCGAACAACTGAATGAAGCAGGCGTTTGGCAGGTGCAACGATTATTTGTGCGTTCTCGAGGCGCTGACGCACAGGGTCAGATGTTCACGATCGATCCAAACGAAACCGATCCCGCGCGCGGAACAACTTACGCGCAGCAAGCACTTGCTGGACTGCAAAAACATGCGACGCAAGGACCGTGGCCGAAGACCGTGCCGGCCGGTGGCGGACGCATCAGTCGTTACACACTCGTGAAGCAGGCGCCAAACTCACCCGCGCTTCCGGCCGATGCGAAAACGCCGCTCGAAGGGCTTGCGTTGCCCGAGCAGTTAGCTGCCCGTTTCGTTGCGCCGACGATCGAAGGCAAACCGTTGACTGACTATGCCGATCGCCGTCTCGAGGTTTTGGTGGCGTTGATTAATGCTCGCAGGCGTGGCGCCTTCACCGCCGAACCGGACGTTGTCGCGCTCGATCCGCAGCGCTTCAAACTGATGGCGTCGCGGCTCGATAAAGCGCTCGCCGTCGCCACTGGAGTCACAGTGAATTTGCATCCCCAAGGTTCCGCGTTGGTGCCCGGTGAGAAGAACAGTATTGCCGCGTCGATCAGCAACAACGGTGTCGGTGAGGTCCAGATCAAGCAACTGAAGTTTCGCGGGCTCGGATTGGAGGCGACCCCCAGCGTCGCGGACAAGACGCTGCCCGGCACTGAAGCGTCTGCGCGAATCGAGGTGACCACGCCGAAGAACACGAGCTTTACCGTGCCCGCTTCAGAACACCTTTACGATGGCCGGCTGTTTGGCGAGCCATTGACCGCCACGGCGGAGCTCGGAATCGAAGGCGTCACGTTTACGGCGAGCACTCAAATATATGAAGAGGTTGCGCCGGGGATTGAGATTCTCGAAGTGGAACCCGTGCCGTACGTCACCACGCCGGCGACCTCGCAAAAGCCGCTCGAGTTCAACGTGAAACTTCAGAACCATCTCACTACCCCGTTTCGGGGAGTGCTGCGCGTGCGTGGTCCAAGTCTTGAAACTGGAAAAGAGGTCAACCTGCAACCCGAACAGGTCGAAACGTCGAATCTCGTGGTGCGCAGTCTTGCCTTGACCGGGTTGATGCAGAATTCGAATGTGGACGTGATTGTCGATCTGCGGGATCCGAAAGAGCCGATCGCGAAACGCGTCGTGCCGCTGGTTTATGCGAACGCGATCGTCGTCGCCGGGCGCAAGGTTGGTTACCTGCCGAGTTATGACAAGACACTCGAGAGCGCGCTGACGGCGCTCGGTGTTGATGCGAAGCAGTTGACGGTTGATGACGTTGCTAAAGCGGACTTGTCGGTCTTTCACACGATCGTACTCGACAACCGTCCGTACGAAGCGCATCCGGAACTGATTGGACTGAATGGCCGGTTGCTGAAGTTCGTTGAAGACGGCGGAACGCTAGTGGTGTTTTATTCAAAGACGAACGAATGGAACCCGGATCAAAGTCGCAATCGTCCGCAGCTCGCGCCGTATCCGATCGTCCTCGGCAACGAACGCGTGACGCAGGAGGATGCACCGGTCACGTTTCTGAAACCAGGTCATCCGTTGCTCCGCTTCCCGAACCGGATCACGCAGGCGGATTTTGCAAACTGGGTCCAGGAACGCGGGCTTTACTTCCCTAGCGAATGGGATCCGCATTACACGGCGGTGTTGGGCACGAGCGATCGAGGCGAACCCATGCTTCGCGGTGGTTTACTCGTCGCACCGTACGGGCGTGGCAATTACATCTACACGAGCTTTGTGTGGTACCGCCAACTACGCGCGGGACTACCGGGCGGTTATCGGTTCTTCGCGAACCTGATTAGTTACGGCAGAAGGAAAGAGGATTAAGCCAGTTGCATTTTGAAGCTGAGGACGACTTTCAGCGCAGCGTTCTTGAAGTCTGAGAACTTAGTTGAAAGGAATTTAGAAACAACGCCGAAGCGTTCGCGAATTTCACCATGGGCTTCAAGTCTGAGAACCGGATGAGGGGATTTAAAAACAACGCCGAAGGCGTTCGCTAATTTCAGCCCATGGGCTCAAGTCTGAGAACCGATTGAAGGGATTTAGAAACAACGCCGAAGGCGTTCGCTAATTTCAGCCCATGGGCTTCAAGTGTGAGAACCGATTGAAGGGGATTTGGAAACAACGCCGAAGGCGTTCGCTAATTTCAGCCCATGGGCTCAAGTCTGAGAACCGATTGAAGGGATTTAGAAACAACGCCGAAGGCGTTCGCTAATTTCAGCCCAGGGTTGCTTCAACCCTGGGAACCCAAACAAACAATCGCTTGAAACGCTGAAAGCGTTGGCGAACTATGCCGGTGAATCCGCCAGGGCTTCTTGTTCGAGTGGTTCTTCGCCTTCGAGTTTGACGCGTGCGCGTTCGAGAAAGGTTTTGATCATCTCGCGCACGCGTTTTTGCATTTCGTTGCTGATGGCGCTCTCGCCGACGAGGATTGCAAAACGGTGCAGGTCCTTGGCGTGTTGGCGTCGCAGTTCAACGTGCTGGACGATTTTGATCAGAACTTTCTGGCCACGTTCCTCAAACGCCGCTGCGTAGCGGAGGTAGTTTTTCATCTCGGAACGGGCGGGCGACCATTCGAGACGTTCCGCAGAATCTTCAGTCTTCTCAACCGTGAAGGTGGCATGGACCGCGCCGATGACCGGCACTTCCGCACGGACCACCCAACGGATGATGCCTCCCGCTTCCTTGCGTATGCCCTCAATGCCGGGCATGAGGTCGGCGAAATTGCGCAGCTCGCCAAAAAACTCGCGGGCGCGTTCGAGCGTAGTCCGCAATTCCAGTTGATCTGAATAGGAGGCCTTGATGCGAAACATTTGTTCTCCGTTAACCGTTCTCCGAGATGTTGATGCGCGAGGGCGGCAGTTTGGTTTTCTGCCTTGCCGTTGCTAACTTACACGAGGACTATTCACTAGTAAATATCTAAGTGAACGAAGAAAGAATTATTTAATATGAAGGCCCCACAGACATGTCCTCGCTGCGACAAACGCGGGATGAAATCATGGTCTGAACTCAGCGGCGACGAGCGCGAAGTGGTCAAACGTCTGCCGCTCTCCGCCAACTACTCTCTCGAGGAGCGCCAGGCAACCCACCGCTGGTGCACCCGCTGCTGGTACGAATCCACCGAGACGTCAACACACACCTAAAGAGTGTGGTTGGTCTGAAGAAATGCGGTTGGTCTAAAAGAAGTGTGGTTTAGGTGAATCAATGGCGAAGGCGTTCGCCAATTCCAACCCTTACGTTTCGGTCGCACCTAACGCCGAAGGCGTTGGCTAATTTCAGCCCAGGGGTTGCTTCAACCCTGGGACTAAGCACCACACACCTTACGAACTCTGTAAGAGTTCGCGACGCATTTGCCAACGCTTTCAGCGTTGATTTCTTTCTTTGCAGGCTTGCCCAGGGTTGAAGCAACCCTGGGCTGAAATTAGCCAACGCCTTCGGCGTTCAACCGGGGGTTGAAATTCGCGAACGCCTTTCACGTTACGACAACCGGTCGCTGTTGAAAGACGGGGTTAATGACGTTGCCCGTTGATGACGTTGCCCCGTTGATGACGTTGCCCGGTTGATGACGTTGCCCGGTTGATGACGGTGCCGGTTGATGACAGTGCCCGGTTGATGACGTTGCCCCGTTGATGACGTTGCCCCGTTGATGACGTTGCCCCGTTGATGACG
>Ga0196977_1000242_pt1 | contig 32519 bp, 31 predicted proteins | sample S3v_1013CmetaG_FD_148634 | JGI IMG/M metagenome (GOLD analysis project Ga0196977, IMG submission 148634) | Soil microbial communities from Anza Borrego desert, Southern California, United States - S3+v_10-13C | ecosystem: Environmental > Terrestrial > Soil > Desert | place: USA: California... | reverse complement strand
TGAATTACTTCCAGCCGCGTCAACTCTCGTTGGCTCATGCGTAGTAAGGGCTCCACCTGCTCCGTACCTTTCGTGCTGAAGTTTCCAGCTTCAGTACCACAAAAGGTGACATTTCAACTTTGGAGAAAGGTGACATTACTACTTTGGGCTAACATCAAAATAATGTTCACACGTTCGTAGTTAGTGAGTCGGGTTGAGTTAGACGCGACTTAACGCCGAAGGCGTTCGCTAATTGCAGCCCAGTGTTGGAGCGCAGCGACAACGCTGGGTAAAAGACAACAAACAAAAATAACCCTGAAAGGGTTTATCTCGCGACGAACCCTTTCAGGGTTATCAGGGGGTGATTGATGATCCCATGGTTGTCGCTACGCTCCAACCATGGGCTGCAATTAGCGAACGCCTTTGGCGTTGATAATCTCGGCCCCAGTGAACGGCTCGGCGTTGGCGTGTAGCTCACCAGACACCGTGTAGCTCACCAGACACCGTGTAGCTCACCAGACACCGTGTAGCTCACCAGACACCCCTGTAGCTCATCAACGCCGAAGGCGTTCGCTAATTGCAGCCCAGTGTTGGAGCGCAGCGACAACGCTGGGTAAAGACAACAAACAAAAATAACCCTGAAAGGGTTTATCTAGCGACGAACCCTTTCAGGGTTATCAGGGGGTGATTGATGATCCCATGGTTGTCGCTACGCTCCAACCATGGGCTGCAATTAGCAAACGCCTTCGGCGTTGATGGTTTCGGCCAGCCGGTGAACGCCTCCGGCGTTGATAGCTCACGTTATTCGGTGAACGCCTCTTTGCGGAAGAAGCCGGCGAAGCGTTTCAGTACCGAGGTGGTCATGTAGGGGTGCGTCGTGGAGCCGGGGCCCGCTTGGAGGAACAAATGACCGTGCTCTTTGAGGAAGTCCTGATAGATCGAGCCGCTGCCGTGAGCGAAGAAAGCCTGCTGGTTGGTCCACGAGGAGTTGTAGACGAGGGCGTCGACCTGTGATGGCGGTAGGGCCATCGATTGCGGGCTCACGTCAGCGACACTCACCGTGTACATCAAAGTGTCGAGCTCCTGCGTGCGCACTTTGTAAACGTAGTCTTTAAGAGCGTGCTTCACTTTCTCGCGATTACCCGGTTTCATTACCCAACGCGCTTCGACCTGCCACGCTGTCATAACGTCCGCGCCCGTACGAATAAAGCCGTCGATCATTTCCAGCGGCTGGATCATCATGAACGGTACGGTTGGTCCATACATGTTCAGGAAGTACTTGCCGTTCTTCGCGAAGAACTCTTTCAAGATCGGCGAGTTGGCGTGCCGTTGATAAGCGTCACGATCCTTGAACCCTTCGACGAAGGCTACCTGCTCCGGTCCGGGCATCGGAAACGTGTTGACACCAGGGTCGAGGTTGGGAGTGTGGAGCAGATACATCCACGTGTCAGGCTCTTCTTGCTCAACCTGCGCCGCGAGTGCGCCGAGCGCTGCATACGCTTTTGCTTCGTTGCCGGGAATGATGGACCAGAACGCGTCGATGATATACATGAAGCTCGTTTCTCCTTGGCAGACTTTATGAGTTTAGCGCCGCGATCATGCTGTCGGCTGACTTGAAGGCGAGCGCCAGCAACGTCAAGGTCGGGTTCGCGGTGCACACAGTCGGAAAACTTCCGCTTCCAACAATCCACAGGTTCTGCACGTCATGCGAGCGCTGAGTCGCGTCGACGACGGACGTGCAGGGATCGGGACCCATGCGATGCGTGCCGACGACGTGCCCGGCGCCGTAGTAGTGATAGTTCACTCCGCGATAGGTGAAGTCGCCTGTTCCGCCGACGTTGTTCTTGGTGAACTCCGTCGCGCCCATTTGCTTGTAGACCTGCGAGCAGACGTAAGCGGCCATTCGGAATCCTTCCATCGTGTACGGGTCGAACCCGTATTCGACTTTCGGTCGCGGGAGGCCAAGACCGTCCACGTTGTTTGGCTTGCCGGTTTGCGGATCGACGTCGAGCGTGACGCGGTTCTCCTGCAACGGCGTCTGATCGAACATGCACGCGATGCGAAACTGCCGCGTGAGTAAGTTGTTGAGTTTCAGCGCCAGTGCGGTTCCGCCGAGTCGTTGGGCCGTGCCGTTTGGACCATCGGTGTTTAGACCCGAGTCGTTTGTTCCGGTGATGAAATCGAGCGCGGTGGTGTAGGGATCGCCGGTCGCGAAGTTCCAGCCTTCGTTGCCGATCTCCATGCGAAACGCCGCGCGGTACTTGCGAAACTCACCATCGCGCAACGACTCGATACCGGCGGTCGCCAGCGGCCCGCGATAACCCCAGAGAGGTTGCGGCGCCAACGCCCAGGTCAAGTACAGCGGATGGTCCATCAGATTGCGGCCGACCTGATCGCTCTTATTGGCGATGCCTTTCCAGTTGTTCGACATCAGGAGAAGCTTCGCGTTCTCAATGGCGTGGCAGGCGAGAACAAAGACCTTGCCAGTGACGGACTTCGACACCTTCTGCAAGTTGCCATGTTCGTCGCGCGACCACTGATAGTAATCGATGCCGGTGACGTTGTTATTTGCGTCGACGGCGACGTTGTAAGCTACTGACTGATAGCTCACCGTCACATTGCCGGTGTCGAGTGCCTTGCCAAGCGTGACTGTCGGATCCCACTTCGCTTGAATCGGACAAATGGGAATGCAGTTCGTGTTGCCGGCACAGACGCGGCGATCGTCGTACGGTTCGGAATTGCGTCCCGCGGGTGTTGGTGTGACAAAGACGTCGTACATCTGCGGATCCGAACCACCCGGTGTGTCCGGTAATGTGCCCGGCACCTCCAATCCGGAAACGCCCTGACTGACGGTTTGGTCCACGATGCTCGTCGGGATCGGCTGCATCGGATACTGATAGCCCTGCGGGTACTCCAGCCCGACTACTTCGAGCGGCTCCTGCTGCGTCACGCTCGCGGCGACGCCGATCTCTTTTTCCGCGAGCGCCCATAATGGTTGAAGCTCGTCATACGTCACAGGCCAATCGACTGCATGTTGATACTTCGTCCACATGCGGATGTCGTTCTCGAGCTCGCGCAGGGAAGTGCCGAGCCAGTGCCACGACGTGCCGCCGCCGTTGCGTTCGAACGTGCTGGAAAACTGCAGACCGCGTACCTCGCCGGTTGGCGCTGTCGGTGGGTTTTGCGGTGGTTCTGGCGAATCGGGATGAGTTGCGATCCACGACTGCGCCTGCACGAGATAACTTACGTCGGGCGCGCCACCGAGACCGAGAACCGTCGCGCGTGGCGTGGGAAGCGTTGCCGGATCGGGAAGTTTGCCCGCGGGATTGTCCTTCGTACCGGTGCGTCCGGCCAGTGCCGGATACGGCGCCTCGGGTGTTTTCGCCAGCGCGAGATAGAAGTTGTTCATGTATTCCTCGCGGCTGTCGGGAACCGGAAGTCCCGCTTCGAGGATGAGCACTTTCTTACCGGCGAGGCCGAGTTGTTTCGCGATCAGGTTGCCGGAAACGCCGGCGCCGACGATGACCACGTCGTATTGCGGTGAAGCGCCGTTGTTGCTCATTGTCCACCTCCATTGCCGGTGTTGACGCCGAATGTTTCGAGCGACGCGGGAGCCTGGCTCCAGTAGCCGAAGGTGAAAGCACTAAAGCCCATCGGATGCGCCTGGGCCAGGTTCCAAACGAGACTCTTGGTGTAAGCCTGCGAAGAGATGACCTGGTGCAAACCATTGGTCTGAAACGGCGGCGGATACCACGAGCCCAAATACCACATCGCCACGATCGCCTGGCAGAGTTGTGCCTGAGTTGACGGAGTAGGGCTCGATATTTCGAGCAGCGCATCGGCGATTGCTTGGGAAGACAACGGTGGAGTCTGGCTGCTGAGAGCGCTGTACGCACTCATTAGTGCGTCCATCATCGCTTGTCCGACCTGGACCACGGCGAAGCTATAGAAAGTGCCGGAGAGATTCACCGGATCGAGAAACGGCCTGATAAAGCTTGGCTGAAATCCCGTCAGTGCCGCCGACATGTTCGCAAAGCTTTGTACGACGGCTTCCGATGGTGTTGCGGGTACGATCGGTGGAGGTGGTACGGACGCGCCACCGGGGGTTAATGGACTGGTCGACATAGTCTCCTTCTTTCTCTACTGCGCTCGTTGCAGGATGTAGGTGAAGTCGGACGGCACTGGCGTTGTCATCGTGGCGTTGTTGTGGCACTCGATGCAGTTCGACGAAACGTTCGGAACCATTCCCTGGATATAAGTCTCGAGGGTGGTGTTAGCCAAAAAGTTCGGCGCCGGTGTTCCGAGCGGATCGCCCGGACTCGCCTGGCACTGTCCCGTGTTGGTGGGCCACATCGTGCTGATCAACTCGTAGTTCTGCCAGACGGAACTGGAAGAGACGCCGAGAAGAAGCTTCAACGCGTCGGCATTGCGTGCTGCCGCGCTAGTGAATGCGAACTCGTTGCCCTTGAACATATCCATCCGCACGACCTGACTGTGGAAAGAACTGACTTGGGTCGGATTCCACGGCCGTGGTGGTACCTGGTTTTGCGGACATTTCGAGGCCGGGCATTTCGGGTCGTAGTAATTGTAGTTTGCTTTCAACTTGCCGCTCGCGACCTCGGCCTCAGTCGGCGCGTTATCGACGTGCTCGAAGGTGGACCACAGCCATTGTGAAGCGGAATTGGTCTTATGACCGATATGCAAACCTACGAGACCCATGAGCTTCGTGCTGCACGAGGCCGGGTACTTCGGATTTTGCGAGGCAGGCGAGTACACCAAAACGGTCTGGGTATGAAAACGATTCTTGTCGGCGGGGTTGATGACCCTCCACGCCGCCTTAACCATGATCGCGCCTTCTGGTCCGCCGAGGACTCCGCACGGAAACTTCACCGCGCCCGAGAAAACTTTCTGTCCTGCTTTTGAATACAGCGTGTTCTGCAGGATGTAGTCGAACATCGGTTTGTTAACAAGGATCTCGTAACGGGTGTAGTTGCCGTCCTGATCGATGAGTGGACCAGTGTTGAAAGGCTGGCTGAAATCAGTAAGCACTGTCGGGGTCTTTCCGACCTGACTGATAATCTTCATTCCCGGTTTGTAGCTGGCCTTGCACTGCGTCGGCACGCTTACTGATCCGTTGTAGGAAGGCTTCGCACCGCCAGGCAGAAAGATGTCCGCTACGTTGCGGTAGTGCTCCCACACGGTGTCGTTGTCGCCGTTCTGGCCGATGGTCTTGTTTGGATCGCCGTTACCGTCTGGACCAGGAGGCCAGTTGAGTGCGATGAAGGTGTTCCATGAATAAATGTCGAAGTCGCCTTGAATAGCTAACAGCTTCTCTTCGTTCGTCGCGTTGGGTGGAAGTGGTCCAAACTGCGCATCACCCGGAATGTTTGAACTGAGAACGATCGCCGGCTCGGCAGCGGGAGCCATCGTGGTTGTTGTGGGCGTCATAATCACCATTGTCACGGCGACAACGGCGAGCAGTATGATGGTTGCGAGTTTCTTCATCTCTCCTCCACTTCGAATCAAACGGGGAACGTGCGATAGAGTGGTGCAAGGTTCGGTGGGTACTCGCCGTCCGGGTTGAACGGAGATCCGATCGCCTGCTGGAAGCGGAAGTGGTTTTCCGGATCGACCGCCTTCTTGATTTTGACGAGCCGCGAATAGTTGTCGCCGTAGAACTCTTGTGGCCAGTTGTGCAGGAGCGGATCGATGTAATTGCAGTACGCGCCGATCGAGTGCGGAGCCATTCCTTCGCCGAGTTCGTACGCCCAGTTGACGTTCTGCACCGTCTGATCGGTCTGCGGCCAGATCGCTTTCACTTCCCACAAGAACCGCGCATCACGATGCCAGAAGGCTGTCGCATCTTTAGCGACCTCCGTGACTTTGCCGCCCATGTGCGTCCAGACCAGCAGACTATTAGGTGACGGCGCACTCGTCATCGACGTCGTTAACACGTCAATGCATGACGGCGTAAATGCTTTCGGCGCCATGAAGCCCGAACGGATGTAACCACTCATTCCTCCGACGATCGTGAGTAGCCCGTTATAGATCTCGAAGTCGGGCAGCGTCATGTCGTAGAGATTGATGAAGATGTTTGGGAACTTGAGAATCGGTGCGATCAGGTCCATGCCCTCGCGGCTGTCGCCATTGAAGATCGGCGTGAGCCCGACAGTGTTGACGACCGTGTCGGGATGCGCGGGCAGTGCGACTTTCCCCATGTAGCCGTAGACGGCGAGTGAGTCGGGTGCCTTCTCGATCCATTCATTGTAGAAGCCGAGAACTTCCTGCGCGTACTCGATGGGATAGCGGATCTGGCCGCACAGCATCGTCGGCGTGTTTGGTTTATGCACGCGTATCTCAAAAGCAACGGCGATCCCGAAGTTTCCACCGCCGCCGCCGCGACACGCCCACCATAGATCCCTGTCTTCTTTTGATTTCGCCTCTGCGGAGATTGTCCGCAGTTTGCCGTCAGGTGTAACGAGATCGATTGAGAGAAGGTTGTCGACACTGAGACCGTACGAGCGGGAAACGAAACTGATACCGCCGCCGAGCATGAAACCGGGGATGCCGACCGTGGGACAACCGCCGCCAATCGGAATCAAACCCGTGTTCGTAGCCTGAAGGAAGAGATAAAGATCGCGCCAACGATTGCCGGTCTCCGTCCAAACAACTTGACGGTCCAGATCGAGGCGCTTGGCCGTCATATTGGTGAGGTCGATCACCATCCCACCCTGGTTGAGACAGTAACCGGCCGCACTATGACCGCCGCCGCGCACGGTGAATGGCATTTCGTGTTCGATAGCGAACCGGTAGGCGGTGGCCACGTCTTGCGCATTGGCGCACATGGCAACGACGCCGGGCCGTAGATCGATGCGGCCGTTGTCGATAATGATTGATTGATCGTAACCGGGATCTCCTGCTTCGAGGAGACGTCCCGCCAGTTCCATTCTGAGCCTCTCGATATACTTGCGTGGAATCATCAAAATTCTCCTGTGACGACTTAGTCTCAGTCATCTGCGCTTAATTGCGAGAAACGGTATTAATGCTGGGAGTTGATTTGCTGACAGTCGAAAACGTTGAGCTTAGAAAGCCTGCTTGATGACCTTTTGTTGAACGTAATCTGCTCTGGGCGTAGAGCAAACGGCGTGAGATCACGTTGAGCTGCCCGAGGTTACTTCAAGGAAGTGGGCCGCGTCGTCATAGTACACGCGGTGTTAAAAAATGCAAGAACTTTTGCAGCAGTGTTGTGAGGCTGAGTATGTGTGGCGAAATGCTCTGGCGTCTCGCCTCTATTCCGGCAGGTTCATTTGATCGTCGACGATACTCTCCATCGGTACACCGGCGAGTCGTGAGTAACGCAGGACCACTATCAGGTCTGGTTCGCGTGTGCCTAGTTCAAAATTAGAGACTGCTGAGTAGTGAACTTTCAATTGCAGCGCTCGGGCCATCTCTGTTTGACTCATATTTAGACGCCTCCTGATCGCCAAAAGCTTCTGACTCAACTTCTTCGGCTTGTTCCGACGTGAGCGTCCCATCAGGCCATGACTCCTGACGAAGATGCGCTCTTGTATTTATATGTATTTTCACTTACACTGCGCGCCGTTCTAGAGGATACCCGAAGCGCCCGAACTAATCGGGCGTTTCTCACTAGCGGGTTTGCCCTCGCGCCCTAATCAATACTGCTCCTTTACATGTGGATGTAGTTTGGAGCGCGCGCAGCCCAGAGGCAAATTGTGGGTGCCTGTGCGTTCCGCGAGAGCGGTAGTTCGGCTTCAGAATCGGCTACCGCTCTCAGTCTGAGTCTTGTTCCCACTAATTCACATACAACATCAATACACCGTCATGGGGTCCGGCGTCCTTCTTGCTCATCTTCGTAGGAGTGGGAGGTTAGCGCACGGATTTTCGCTTAGCAACTAGTTCATGGCCTAAGATCAAGATCAAAAACGTAGGGCCACGCTAATTGGCACTTATCTTGCCCAGAGCCTCTCGCACGTGCAAAGGTGTTCCAAACGAATGCACGCGTGAGAATTTATGAGTGCTCTTGTTCCAAAAGTCACACGCGAACTCACAAAGATGCGGCGTACGCTGCGAGACACTTTCGGTCTCGACAAGCTTCGCCACGGCCAAGCGGAAGTCATTCGTTCAGTACTCGAGGGCAACAACACGCTCGCGATTATGCCGACTGGAGCAGGGAAGTCACTCTGCTATCAACTGCCTTCATTACACCTGCCCGGCACGACCATAGTCGTATCGCCGCTCATCTCGCTGATGAAGGATCAAGTCGACAAGTTGCGAGACGCAGGACTCGAAGCTGCGCAGTTGAATAGCGCGCTGACAGCCGAAGAACACGATGAGAACCTGGAACAGATAAAGACCGAGAAAAGCGATTTTATTTTTGTAACGCCGGAGCGTTTCACAGATCGGGAATTTCTTGCGGAGTTGCGAAAGGGAACAATCAACTTTGTCGTGATCGATGAAGCACACTGTATTTCAGAATGGGGTCACGACTTTCGTCCCGCCTATCTGTCTCTGGGCGCTGCGGTTAAGACGCTCGGTTCGCCACCAGTCTTAGCTTTAACTGCTACCGCCACGACTGAAGTAACTGCAGACATTGAGAAGCAACTCGATCTCGGAAAACTTCAAGTGGTCAAGACAGGTATTTATCGACCAAACATTTACTTCGAAGTAAAGCGATTGACGAACGAGCGTGAGAAGCACGAAGACCTCATGCGGATACTGAACGGACATGAAGGCGTCGGCATCATCTATGCTGCGACTGTTAAAACCGTTGATGCTTTGACGGACTGGTTAAAAGGTTTCGACTTCAAGATCGAGAAGTATCACGGACGCATGAAAGCAAGCGATCGCAAACGCAATCAGGACGCGTTCATGAACGACGAGTTGAAAGCAATCGTGGCCACGAACGCCTTTGGAATGGGCATCGACAAACCTGAGATTCGTTTCGTGGTCCATTACCAGATGCCGGGTTCGCTCGAAGCCTATTATCAGGAGGCGGGACGAGCCGGCCGTGATGGTGAAGCTGCGACGTGCAGTCTGTTCTATCAACTCGACGATCGCCGCACTCAGCAGTTCTTTCTCGGTGGCAAGCATCCGAAGTTCGACGACATTCTCGGCGTGTATCAAGCACTCGAGACACTCAATGCGGCAGAGACTCCGGTTGCGTTGGCAACCGTGCAGGAACATGCAAACACAGTGAACGCCACGAAAGTGCGAGTTGTTCTGTCGTTGCTGAAAGAAATGAAAGTCGTCAGGGAGTTGCGTGGTCCACAGTTTCGTCTCTTAAGGGTTGACGTAAAGCAACCCGAACTCCAAGAACTTGCGCGCTTGTCGGAAGAGAAGGTAAATAAGGATAAGGAAAAGTTGGAGCGAATGATGCAATATGGGCAGAGCGCGATGTGCCGGTGGCATCTCTTGCACGACTACTTTGGAGAAGAGATGGAAGATGAGCGTTGCGGAAACTGTGATAACTGCGTTCATCCGTTGGAGGAGCAGATCGCATTGCCGGATCGCGATCGCGCGGGTGCGTACTTTTAAGCGATGCTTGATTTAATCCAATGGCCCTCCATGGTGGTCACTGTAATTGCCGCATGGATGGTTGGCTCCCAGAGAAAGTTCAAACGCAACTGGGGATTCTGGTTGTTCCTCTTCAGTAACGCGCTGTGGATCGTGTGGGGTTGGCACGACAGCGCTTACGCACTCATCGTTCTCCAGATTTGTCTTGCGTTTCTAAACATTCGGGGAGCATTGAAGAATCGCGATCCGGAAGCAAAGTCCGCCTAAAGAGTCGGAGAGAGCATGTCGATTTCACGTGTAGTTCTACCTCCAGGTTTCGCCTGCTTGTTCGCTTTGACGCTTGCGTGCTTACCTGCTCGTGCGCAAACGCAAGAAGTGTTCGATCCACAATCTCTGAAGGATTCAGGAACTTTGTCGGCGGCACAGGACTCCACGCTTCGAGCGAGGCGAGAGTTGATTATGAGCGAAGTCTCGATGTCCTCGGCGAATGAGTGGGTAGGCACGTACGTGGCGGCGGATGGTCTCACGTCCAGCGCCCAATTAGATTGGGCGCCGTCGACCGGTTTTCTCGTTTGGTGGAACACTTGTTCGCATTCATGGAGAGACGAAATAAATTTCGGCAGAGTGGATTTTCGTGGCGGAAGTCTACGCGTAACATCAGAGCTCGCAAGCGGTGGAAAAGTGTTCGTGCTGCCTCACGAACTAATTACCGTGAAGTGGGGCGAACAACATTACCTTGTTCCTCTAAGCCGGCTCATTGCGTTCTGTTATGCCGCGCGAAACGCGGGACGCACGTCGGAAATCGAGCAGTTTTTTGTAAAGCAATCGGATCGCGACAAACGGCGATTCGGAGTACCGGCAGTGCCGTCGCATTACAGGAAGTATCTTGTTGGTCCACCGGTTCAGGCAACTATCCTCGAGGTGACGTCGCAGCCGCAGGCCGCCTTTAAGTTCTTCACCTTGAACGTTGGTCGGACGGCGGGAGTCGTTCCCCGGATGAAATTCTTCGCGACGTCTCCAAGCAACGTCTATATGGTCGTGGAAGTCACCAATGTTGGCGAAGATAGCTCGGAGGCGTATGTGATAACGTCAGGATTTAAGAACCGCTCAGAAAGAAACGTGATGCCAAAGGCCGGATGGAACCTGACGAGTCGTGCACCTAAAAGAGCTGACGAATATTATCCGGGCTAGGTGAACTTTGGAGTTGATCCGGGATTAGCTACGCTGTGTGGTCCAGCGGCTCCTCATGCGCGCCTGCCATCTGCTGCGCGGTATGTCGAGGGCCTCAAATTGATCGCTCGCATCTCTTAAAGACTCACCGCCTGCTTTTCGAGACTTCAAGTAAAGCAACGATGCCATGATCGCAGACAAAGGAGTGATGAAGACATTCAACAACTGGTAGAGACTGGACCTACCTGACGTGGAAAAGTTGAAACCAAATTGTTTTGGAGACCAGTCGTCGTTCAACTGCAACGTAAGATCCATCGTCACCGCAGCTCGCCAAATCAGGACGGGCAACGCAAACTGCACGAGAGTTATGACGAGCGCGGTCCCGAATGCCCTGCCACTCAGCTTTCGACTGCGACGCAACGTGCCGAACACTCCATGCTGTTCCATGATCACTACTGGCCCGGAAAGAGCGAAGACGACCGCAACGATCACGCCGGGAACGACGAAAAGAATTGAGCCCAGCAGTATCAGAACCGTAACGAGCAGCGAAGTAACCGCAAAGATGCGCCAGCGTCGCTTCAAAGCGGCGACAGCTTCTTTGATTCGCACCGGACGCAACGGCGCGATCATCAGTTGGACCACCACTGGAACAGTGACAGCCGAGACGAAGAAAGACGCAAACAAAAGTGAAATCACCATCGCGAGAAACAGGACCAGGCCGTAGATCATCAATTGCGGTCGTGAGAATGTTTCTGGCCCAACGAATGCGTCCGATAAGCTCAAAAGCGCGAGCACGGTCAAAGGTGCGTATCCTAAGAGAGCGATCTTGATAAACGTGGGAAAGTGTTCGCTGTAAAGTGCGAACGCGTGTCGTAACAGATGACCAGGGCCTTCCCAACTGGCTCGTACTGCCGACGCAAAGCCTGCGGCACTCTGTGGACGTTGCGCGGGATCTTGCGCGAGCGCAGACATGACGATCCGCGCCATGTTCCGCGGCACTTTGCGATTCCGTTCACGGATGGGCTGTGGCTGTGCAGTCTTGTGAAGTTGAATCACCTCTTCAGGTGAACCTTTGAAAGGGGTTTCGCCCGCGAGCAGGCGATACGCAACGACGCCGAGGCTGTAAATATCTGATCGGTGGTCCAGACGTTCACCGCGGCATTGTTCCGGCGACATGTAATGAGGAGTGCCCATCACGGCTCCGACTGCCGTCAGATTCTCGTCAACCGTTGTGTCGGAGGTTTTTATGAGCGTCGGGTAATCTTCAGTGGGTGGACGGATGATCGTTTCTGCTTCAGTAGTTGCTGGATTCAGTGCGACTGTCGCTCGCGACGTTCGAGAGGCAGGCGCCAGCGGAGTATCTGGCGCGCCGAGTTTCACTAAACCAAAGTCGAGCACCTTGACGGTGTAACCACCGCGTCCGTTTGGTTCGAGCCAGATGTTGTCCGGCTTCAAATCTCTGTGAACGATCCCAGCGTGATGCGCTTCTTCAACGGCTGCACAAACTTGTTCCAGGATGTCGACGACCCACGGAATCGGAAGCGTGCCCTCTTCGGCGGCGATCTCAGCCAGTGTGCAGCCGTCGAGATATTCCATCACGAGGTAGGCCACTGGACCATTCGCGGTCTGAGCGAATCCGAAATCAGTTACGTCAACAACGTTTGGGTGCCGCAGTCGTCCGGCAGCTTCCGCCTCACGTCTGAAACGCGCTACAAACTGATCGTAGGTTGAGAGTTGCGGGTGGATAACCTTGATGGCTACCGTGCGTTTTGTTCCGAGGTGTGTAGCGCGGTAGACTGCGCCCATACCTCCCTGGCCCAGAAGTTGTTCGATCTGGTATTTATCGTCGAGTAGTTCCATCGAAGCGGTATCATATCGTGTGTCACCTACGATTCCGAGAAGAGGGGCTTATGAAAACCTTACTATTAACAATCGTCCTTCTATTTGGATTGATCGGTTCCGTCGCGGGTCAGAAGAAGAAGACGATTTTGGGCGATCTGGTGATCGGCGAGGTTACTGAAACGAATGAAGCGACTCGCGAAATCACGATCACGTATCCTGGCAAGGAAGGGCCAGAGGTTTTTACGGGGATGCTGACGGAGGGTTACGAGGTAAAGCTGAAAGACGGTAGCCGGCGCGAACTGAAGATCAACGAAATCACACCGGGCATACGCGTTAGAGCGTTCTACAAGAGTGGTCATGTGAACATAAGCGGGCAAAAGAAGAAGATCAACCGAATCGTTCGTTTCGAGTTTCTGGGCAAAGATGAATTTGTCAGATTACGTAACCAGCTAAAAATTTCTCCGTCCACAGCCGTTGCGCGTGCTGAAAACTACGACTTACCTTCCACTTCTCCGCTTAAAATATATGTTTCCTCCCCGTACCTCTCAGTTTACAAGGAGGTGGCCGACTGGATTATCAAGTGGAATGAGAAACACGCCGACTCTTTGGACAAGTTGGAACCCGTTTCTGAGATGGACCAAGCCGACGTGTTAGTGGTCGTCGCCAAAGGTTCCGATAGTATGGTGGGCGTCTTTAGGCTGGATCAGTACGGTGGAAACAACTCGGAAAAGACCGAGTGGTCTCAAGCCACGTTACACCTTGCGGTCAAAGATGGTGACGGGTTGAAAGTGTTATGGACGGACGTCGTGCAAGTCTTGAGCACCCAAAACGTGGACGTACTCTCCAAACGCCGCGCGTCGTCCTTCACCGATGAATTAGAAAAGAGGTTGAACGCACGCAATCGCAAACTAAAGCAGTAATACTGTCGCGTCCAACCTCGAATACAATTGCTGCAACTCTCAGCTAGAAGCTTCCGGTTGCACCCCTAAAGCCGTTCATGGCCTGCTTCAAGCCCCACGTGATCACGCGCATGTTGTCGTAGCAGTACCCAAGGATGTAATTGCACGTGGAGAGACAATGTTTCGAGCACTCCTTCTTCATTTCGTCCAGTTGCTTGACCTCGAACTTGTGGTCGCCCACCACGCCCCAATCATGCGTCGCCGAATACATCGGAAAACACGGCGCCAGTGTGCCATCAGTACGAATTATCAGTGAGTTCTGCCCCGCCCGGCACTGCCACGCTGGGACCTCGCCGCGCATCAGCTTCTTCATGTCTTCCATGTGTTGAATAGGATTGACCATCTTGTAGCCTTCGTTGATGCGTTTGTCGTTGAGATAATCGAGCAGAGCATCGACTTTGGGCCAATCTTCCGGCGTGAGATAAGTGCTGTTTTCGTCCAGGTGCTTGAAGTGCGACTGCTGCGTCATCGGCGTCTCGTTGATGTGGTAATCAGTGGCGACGCCATTGTCGTGTGCAATCTCCGTCAGTTCCTTAACATCGTCGAGGTTATTCCGGCAGATGTTGATATTGAGCATGATGGTGTAGCCGTAGTAACGATGACGCTTCACGAGGTAATCAAAGTATGGACGGATCGGCTCCATCGCCTTTGGCAGCGACTTTCGTTCCTTAACGGAGTCAACGGCGAGATTCACTGTCGCAAGGCCGGCGTCGCCGAGTTTGTCGATCAGATCCGGTTTCAACAAACGGCCGTTGGTTGGCAGGTAAACAAAGATGTCCTTCTTCGCACTGTAATGGACAATCTTGTGAATGAGCTTTGGTCTAAGCAGTGGCTCGCCGCCCATGAGGGCCAGCACGCGAGAACCGATTGAATGCAACCAGTCAATGGACCGCTTGGCCACGTCTTCTGTCATGCCCTTCACGGTATTGTCGTAGGACCAGCAATAGTGGCAATCAAGATTGCATTTCCATTCCGTGAACAGGTAGGGAATGATTGGACGCAACTCGCCGCTGTGCCAGCGCGACTTGAAATATGGCTTGCCCCAGGACGTCCAGGTTCGCCAGGCGCCAAGCTTTTGATAATCACGCTTGGACATTTCCTCCGGGTCCGGATGCTGCGGGTATACCGGCTCAGGCAGAAGCTCCTCCGGCTTCGGTTCGAGCTTCGGCGCGGCCGATTTTTTGTAAAGGATTTGATGGAGTTGCTGGTCAATACGAAAAGGTGCTGCAGACGTAACCGGGGCAGAATTCTGCTGATGCTCCGCCATTGAATTATTCCTTTCCGGTCGATCTAAGTACTAATCAAAACTGGCAGCGGGTAGTGGAGATATTGATCGATCCTGTTGGGATTCGCAAGCTAAATTTGGAGTATTGACGTTCTTTCGATAGCCGGCTCAGAGAATCACCGCCTTGCAAGTTCTACTCGCCGCCTTTTGTAGTGAACTACATGCCATCCGGGGCTCAGGATGTCGCGATCGTCGAGCGTGCGCGCGTCTTCGCCGCCGAACCACGGTGAGGGGCCGACGACTTGTTTTTCCGGATGATCGGCCAGAATCGCGGCCATCAAACTGTAGCTGGAATTCGAAATTATGAAGTGCTTGCAGCGTTTCATTAAACGAAAGTCGTCAAGATAATCCAGTCCTTCCGAATACTGGACCCGATCGCCAAACAAACCCTTCGCCGCTTCGAGATCGTCGCTGAACACAAGGTACTTTTGGTCTGAGCCAAACAACGCCATTGCGGGCTCGTAGTAATCCATATCCATGCGTGGATGAGCCGGGTTTCCTTTTGGTTTGTACTGTGTCGGCGCCGCTCCGTAGTCTCCCGCGCGCCAGTGTATTGCACAATAATCATTGAGCGGCGGCTCGTCTTTCATGCGAAAGTAATACCTGACTTCATCGACACAGTGCGTAAAGTACCGTTCCGATTGCATGTAACCGAGGATAGAAACGCTGCGCGTCAAGCGCACCTTGTGGTAACCGAAAGGAACATAGTGCTCGGGGAGACTTGGGCCGGTATAAAGCGGTAAGGGATGCTTGAACCTCGCTTGCACATCGAGATCGGGCTGTCCGAACTTTAGCGCGGCGTGGTTGCGCCACGGCGGGAAGGCGAAGTTGAACCCATTGCGCCGGGCAATTCCTATAGTTCCACTAATCTGGAAGAGTTGATTAGCAAATCGCCCATACTCGCCAAGATGGGCAAATGTAACAATCTTTTTCATGCACTAAACTCTGGCGGCAATCGCCGCGTCACTTCGAAGAGTTAGTGAAAAGGGGGCTGCTCCAAAGTATCATCTCTCGCTGCGGTTGAATAGGCGGAACTTTGAGATTTTGGCCGCACTTCGACGACAGACTTAAACGGTGGACTTCGTTATCGACCAAATGATACCGGGCGATTGGGAACAGGTCCGGTCCATCTATCTCGAGGGCATTGCTACAGGCCACACGACTTTCGAAACCGATGCTCCTTCGTGGGACAACTGGGATGCCGGCCATCTTCAATTTGCCCGGCTCGTGGCGCGAAAGGGAGACAGAGTTTTGGGTTGGGCTGCTCTGAGTGCTGTCTCTAAAAGAGACGCTTATCGCGGAGTAGCGGAGCTGAGTGTTTCGGTCGGCGAAGAGAGCCGAGGTCGAGGGATTGGCCGTGCGTTGCTTGAAGCTTTGATAGAACAATCCGAGAGAAACGGGATTTGGACGCTGCAGGCAGCGATATTTCCGGAGAACACAGCCAGCGTAAAATTGCATTTGCGTTGCGGCTTTAGAGAAGTCGGCAGACGCGAGCGAATCGGAAAGTTGAACGGCATGTGGCGTGACACGCTACTCTTTGAGCGTCGCAGCAGGACGGTTGGATCACGGTCTGACGCCGACTAGTGCGACGTTACTTGTTTTGCCTCGCACAGTGACAGTCACCCGCAAGTCTCCCGGCGTTACGATCCCGTCCGGAAGCTTAACTACGATCTGCGTAAATCCGGTGAACGTTGGCAGCCCGCCCACAAACTCAACTTGCAGTTGATGAACCATCTGCTGTGAGTCAACTGCCTGGGCCGTTATCACTAAACCTTGCTTTAGCTCGATGTTTGTAGCGAACAGTGAAACGCGGGTGCGTTTGTCTGGTCCAAAGTATTGCTGATTCGTGATCGGGAATGGGTCACGCGTAAAGGTCACAGTGTCGAGTGCGATCGCGCGCTGCGAATTCACTTCGGTTGCGAGCACGGGAGCATCGTCGTCAACAATCGTTCCGACACCCTGGCTGTCGCTAATCGTGACGTTTGTTGGCGAGGCCAGGTTTACATTGAACGAGACGTTATCCTCGTTCAGTTCGTCACCCCTGATTCCAACGCTCAGCGATTGTGAAGTTTGTCCCGGCGTGAACGTCAACGTGCCGGTTGCGCTTGTGTAATCGTCACCGGCGGTTGCGGTGTTGTTTGCCGTAGCATAGTTCACCGTGATCGTTTCGCTGCTGGCGTTTGACAGAGAAACCGTGAACCCGGCGTTTGTAGTGCCCGAGTCGCTTTCGGTTATCGACAGGTTGTTGATTGAGATCGTTGGCCGGGCATCGTCGTTTGTGATCGTGCCGGTACCCTGGTTATCGGCGATGGTTGCGTTTGTCGCGCCGGAAAGAACGATGTTGAAGGTTTCGTTTCCTTCGAACACAGTCTCGCCGTTGACGGTAATGTTAATTGGCCGCGTTAGCTGGCCGGGAGTAAAGGTCAAGGTTCCGGATGACGCCACATAATCATTAGCTGCCGTGGCCGATCCATCAGCAGTGGCGAACTTCACAGTCGTCGTTTGACCGCTCGAAGTCGACAACGAAACCGTAAAACTTGCCGTCACTGTGCCCGCATTTCCCTCGGTCACCGACACATTGTTGATAGAGATCGCCGGTTGGCCGTCGTCGTTTGTGATTGTGCCGGTAGCTTGAGCGTCGCTTATGGTTGCGTTGGTGGGACTCGTAAGGTTGACGAAGAACGTTTCGTTTGGTTCGAACGTCGTGTCCGAGTTGATGGTGACGTTGACGGTTGTGGATAGCAGGCCGGGTGCAATAATCGCAGTCCCACTCACCGCCACGAAATCGTTGCCCGAAGTTGCGGTATTACTCGCTGTCGCAAAGATAGTCTGACTGCTCCGGTTCGACAACGACATCGTGAACGATGCCGTTTTTGTTCCCGAATTGCCTTCAGCGACAGTTACGTTGTTGATCGAGATTGACGGTCGCGAGTCGTCATTGACGATCGTCCCAACGCCCTGAGCGTCATTGATTGTAGCGTTAGTCGCGTTTGCCAGGTTGACGAAGAACGTCTCATTTGGTTCGAAGGTGGTGTCGCCGTTTACGTTCACGCTGACCGTTCGCGACTGTTGTCCGGTCGCGAAGGTTACGGTACCGCTCGTAGCGAGATAATCAGTACCCGCGAGAGCCGTGTTGTTAGCGGTGGCATAGTTCACCGTCACCGTATTGGAACTTGGTCCCGACAACGAGACGGTAAAGTTCGCGACCGAGGTGCCGCTTGCGCCCTCTGTGATGGTCAAATCATTTATCGCCAGTGCCGGTGCCGGTCCGCCGACGAACTGCACGCGAAAGACAGAATTGCTGCCGCGCGCGAGGTAATAAAGACTACCGTCGTTCGCGACTTGTATATCAACCGGGAGATTGATTCCGGTCGCAAAATCCACTGCGGCTCCGGTTGCCGGTGGACTATGGGGGTCGAGAGTTTTTATCCAGCCGGCACAGAAATCAGCGAAGAAATACTTACCGACGAACTGCGCCGGAAACGTAGGTGTCGTCGGGTTGTAGAAAGCGCCGCCCGTGATCGCGCAGGGGGCGGCGACCGCCGAAGAATACTGGTACAGTGGATTCGTCATACCTGCCGTACCGCACGTTCCTTCACAAGTCGGCCAACCGAAATTCGCGCCGGCAGTTCCCACATTCACTTCTTCCCACGTGCCTTGCCCGACGTCGTTGATGTGCATACGACCGGTACCCGGCTGGAACGTGAACGTGAATGGATTGCGAAGACCTACGGCCCAGATCGCGCGATTAACGCCGGTGGGTGAACCCGCGATGTTTGGAAAACTGGTTGGATTATCCGGAGGAATGCTTCCATCTGAATTGATTCTGAGTATTTTGCCGAGACGGTTTGCTAACGACTGTGAGTTGGAAGGCAAGGCGTTCTCACCCGTCGCGATGTAGAGCTTGCCGTCAGGACCGAAATGTATGGCGCCTCCGTTGTGATTAGACGCACTGAGACCTTCCAGATCGAGAATGACGACTTCGCTGCCGGCTAACGCTACGTCTTCGTTCGACGGGTTCGCAGTGAAGCGACTTACGCGATTGTGAACTATCGGCGTTGTTGCCGTGTAATAAACATAGATGAAGCGATTGGTCGCGTAGTTAGGATCGAATGCGACGCCGAGCAGGCCGCGTTCACCCACGGAGTTAACGGGGAGTGTAAGAAACGGTGTGGGCAGTACCACGCCGTTCTTGATCACGCGTAGCTCGCCTGTCTGTTGACACACGAAGATCCGGCCGTCCGGGTGTAAGGCGATTGCGGTGGCGTTGGAAAGTCCGTTGCCGGTGATCTGGGTTTCGACAAAACCACTGGGCAGCGCGGCCATTACTTCGGCGTTAGCGACCGCTAAAAACGAAAGCAACGCGATAACGACTGTTTTTAACATTACAGTTTTGTGGAGGAGCACTGCCGCGGGGGAGCATAGTTTAGACAGCGAGGGCGACTAGAGCAATAGTTTTGTGAGGCTGCCCGATTTTTGCCTTTAACTACGTGCGCGACTAAACAAGCGCGACCCATACTCAGCCGGGGTTCACGACGGAACCCATAAACAGTATGACCTGGGTCCGATTATCGCGAATCGCGAAGAAGAAAGGGCGATCTACTTTCATGACGAACCTCTCTCGCGGCTGCTGAAACGAAGTCAGGCTCGCTCCGACGGATGTGACTGCGGCAGCCACTGTGCCCTCCTCGTTTACTTCGGCCCACGTCTTGTGTTTGACCTCAGAGATGTAGATCCTGTTCCCGGAGTTCACTTCCGCTAGTTGAGAAAAGTTCGCACGCTGCGGATCGAAAGCTTCTGTCATTCCCAAGGCCTTGAGCGCGTCGTTTAGTTCCGCCTCCCACTCGACTTTGAAGCGCGGCAACATCAAGTCACCGGGTGTTACCTGAAAACTGTTCATCCACGCGTTCCAATTCTCAGACGTGAGGTTCCGCTCAAACTGATCCAGGCTCGTTTGCTCGTCAGGTAAGAAGATGTACATGCTGACGCTGCCCGCACCATACGGCAGAGCGACTGCTTGAAAATCTTTGCCCTTGTAGTAGAAGTAGCTTTCGGATTGGGACATCATTGGGACTTCCTTTTGCTGGCCACCGGGAAGTCTAAACACGTCGGGTTTGGTCTTCTCTTTTTTGAATTCAAACTGCCATTGGCCTTTGAAGTAGATGGCGTTCATTAGATACAGGACTTTGTCCGGCCCGATCCGGTCAATGATCTTATCGATCTTGCCTTCCGTGTTTTTGCTGACCCAGGCATTGATAGTGTCCGGTGCTGCGGGATCGTCGAGATTGAGAGTTGCCAGCGTAGCTTGGTAATAGTCTTTGCTGCGCTTGACGAACTCAGGTTTCAGAGTGAAACCGTTTCGCGCCCAGAGTGAATTCGCGATTTTGAGCTGTATTTTGGGATCGCTTGGATTGAGCGCGGACTTCAAATCAGCGAAGGCACGGTTTACTTCGTCGAGACTCATACCTTCAAGCTCCAGAGCGCGAGCCATCGCGTCGCGAGTCGTTCCGTCTGCGCCGTTGTAAGTCATTGTCAGCGCCAGCATCACGCTCGCCGGAGAAACAAACGTGTTTTTGCCGGTCTCCTTTTTCCGGGCCTGGTCGTAGAGCTTGAACGCGAACCTGGAGCTGGCGGCAGTCAATCGCTCGTCAACCTCGCCCGTATTTGCGCTAAGGCCATGAAGAGCCAGGTTTGAGCACAAGATCGCTGCAATAACACCGGCAAGAACCACCTTCGTAGCTGAAGCTTTGACTAAAAGCCTGAGAAACTTTTGCATGGTAACTGTTCCTTTCAACGCGTTGTTTTGTGAGGATTCAAGGCAGGAACGCCATAGCCGGTGGAACTTGCAGGATAAGGTAAATTTTTCTGTCGCTTGTTCAGTAGTACGGCGTGTGTGCGAATTCTTCGAATTTCGGCTTTGCCTTACTTACCCGCCGGTATGTGCCTGCTGCCGTTACGTTCAAGCCAAAAGAGCATGACCCTTCCTGTTCTACCATTAGCTTGCCCTTCGTAAACCTCATCTTGATCTTGCACTCTTTCTCGGTCTCCAACTCCGAATCATTCGGTGTGAATATCGCAGTATCGCCTTCGATTCGCGCGAAGCCGTTAGCCGAACCCGTGTTGGCCATCGGACCGCTGGGAGTTTTGTACTCGTAGACGCCTACGAACTCCACCTTCAGTCGCTGCTGGCCCAACGCCCAGACGTTGAAGATGTTCCCCCTGTACTTCCACGTGCCATTGACTTGTGCCGCGGTAACGATTTTCTCCTGGTTGCCATTGGCTTTATGAGGACCGGACACGAGTGATGAGCTTGCGGTAAAGCAAAGTAAGAGGGCGAAGATCAGTCTATTCATATCTATCTTTTAACTAAGTGTTTGATCTTTGTCATCACAAAACTCTCGCCAACAGGTAGCCACTCCATACCATCAAGAGGCCGAGAGTATTTGACGCAACTATATTCAAGATCGCCAGCCCGAATTCGCCATCGCGCAGCAGCGCAAACGTCTGCAAACCGTAGGATGAAAACGTCGTAAAGCCTGCGAGCAATCCAATGAGGACCACCATCCGAAGTGTAGGATTCACGAGGAATCGTGCCTCGGTCAGAAAGAACACCACGCCAGTCAAGAGGCAGCCGATCATGTTGACGGCGAGGGTCCCCCACGGAAATGTCTCGCCATACTTTCTCGCGACGAATCCTGACAGCCAATATCGCAAGAGGGTTCCGAGCAAGCCAGCCACAGCAATCAAGATTGTTTTCTGCATCTGTATCAACCCAAAATGAAACTCCTAATCACAGAGTCGATCTTTCGACGCTTTGATTAGGAGTCATCAATCCCTTGCAGGATGGTTAACGGCGAACTCCATCGCCCAAGTTTTTGCTGAGCAAGTCTAATTCGGGAGGTTACGAATCACAAGAAACCACAGCCGGGTGCTGTATTTTTCATTCGACTGAAAGCTGCGTCAGGTCGTTATACTGTTGAAAAGGAGATCTAAGGCGCAATGGTGTCGGGCAACTTGGCAGCGAATAAAGTTCATAATTTCCCGTGCTCTTCGTGCGGCGCCGATCTTGTATTCGAGCCGGGAAACGGATTTTTGTCATGCCCCTACTGCGGCCACAAACAAGCAATCCCGCAAAGCGTTCAGCAGGTTGATGAGCAACCATTCGAGCGGTACCTGGAGATTCATCCCGAACAGATGGCGGGACTGGCAGCTAATGCGCTCGAAGTGCAGTGCCAAGGCTGCGGCGCCAAAACGATCTTCACTCCACCCGCGGTCGCAGGCAGATGCGACTTCTGCGGTGTGCAGATTGTGGTCCAACCCAAGTCGGCCGATCCGATTCTGACGCCCGCTGGTGTGTTGCCTTTCTGTGTGACGCAACAACAAGCCGGTTCAGACCTCAAACAGTGGCTTTCATCACGCTGGTTCGCACCCAACGATCTGAAACGCTTCGCTCGAGCCGAGACAATACACGGCGTTTATCTTCCGTTCTGGACCTACGACACTTGCACTGAGACTCACTACACGGGCCAGCGCGGTGAGCACTACTACGACACCGAGACTTACTACGAACGCGACGCGCAAGGAAATCAGGTGGCGCGCACGAGACAAGTGATGCGCACCGCGTGGTATAACGCCTCCGGCACGGTCCTTGGCGCCTTCGATGACATTTTGATTCCCGCCACGCGTTCGCTACCCGCGGATCGTCTCGTGGCCTTAGAGCCTTGGGATTTGGCGGAGTTGAAATCCTACGATCCCGCGTTCTTGTCCGGCTTCAGAGCACAACGTTATCAGGTTGATTTGGGAGAGGGTTTCGAAGAAGCGAAGAAAGTTCTTGTCCCGGTGATTAAGAGCAACGTACATCGTGACATTGGCGGCGATGAGCAGCGGATCAATAGCCTCAGCACAACTTATTACGAGACCACTTTCAAGCACCTGTTACTGCCGGTTTACGCCGGCGCCTATCGCTACAACGGAAAGCTTTATCAAATTCTCATTAACGGTCGTACAGGCGAGATACAAGGCGAACGCCCGTATAGTGTTTGGAAAATTGCAGCGTTGGTAGTGTTCGTGGCTATCGTGATCGCGCTGCTGGTGTTGGTGTTCGGCGATTCGATGGCTTAACGCTTTGTGGAGAATCATTGAGACCACGGCGTCGGCGCTAATGCATCTGACAACGGCAGGTTCTGCGGCGGAGGTGGTGGCCCTGAGAACTTTCCGAGTCCGACCTTCGCGCTGGTTTCTTCCTGCCGGTCGTCAATCAAATCAACAACCACATAGGCGAGGAGCGCCGCTACCACCGACAGGGCGCTCGCGAATATAGAGATGATCGTGGCGGTTTGCTGGGGAACATTCTCGTTGAAGGAAGCGCGCAGGGAGATGTTGCCGGCAAACGTTGAAAGGAGCCATAACAACCACCACAAAGGAAACCATGAGGGAGCACGAGGCTCGGCCAGAAGCGCTTCATCAGGTAGTCCACTCTTTTGCCACACCTCCTTTACAGCACGATAAGGGACCACGAGGTTGACGAACGGAATGAAAAAGCTGCCGACCGCCCATCCGGGAGAATAGTCCAGGCGACTCCAACCGTTAAATGCCCGCAGATTGTCATAGGCTCGGTAGAGCCACATAAGGAAAAAGACAACCGTGGCCAGGTAAATAATTGTCTCGAGAACTGCGAGCAGAAACACCAGGAGAACGATAGCGGCGCCCATCGGATTGTCGCCAAGCTCTTGGTCCTGCGTCAGTGGAGGAAATGCAAGCGAAAGCGCTTCAGCCAATAACGACATACCAGTGACGATCGCGCCCGCGATCAGCAAGATCTTAACTATACGGGCTCGGCCGTGCGCCGAAGTAAAAGGTGCAGGGTAGGGGGAGGGATTCATTTGTTTACCTGATGCGGTCTAATCTGAGATGCGCGAGCGGTACGTGTGAAACAATACCAAAAGAATCTGCGGGTGCGAAAGGCTTTTTTCTGGCCCAGTTGGTCTTTTATACTGAAACCAGATAATGAGTTGCGCGAGAGAAGGAGGGTCGGAATGATCGGTGTTCCCGTAGGGACGGAGCTGATGCGTCCGTTTATGCCGGCGAAAGATTTCGAACTTTCGAAGCGTTTCTACGAGGCGCTCGGGTTCGAGAAGGTTCTTGACGGTGAGGTCGCGATCTTCAACGCAGGTTCGGGTGGATTCATCTTACAGCGTTACTTTCAGGAAGATTGGGCCAACAACTTCATGATGCAGCTTATGGTTGACGACCTCGACCTCTGGTGGGCGCACATCGAATCGCTCGATCTGGCAACGCGGTTCGGTGTGCCACCGCCGAAACCTCCGGCCATGCAGCCGTGGGGACTGCGCGTCTCATATGTAATAGATCCTTCCGGAGTTCTCTGGCACATCTCACAACGTCGGCAAGACGCCAGACAAGATCAATGACACTATTCACAGAGCGGACCGTGTTCTAAAAACCGTTGCTCAAAGATGGGAAAGCCAAAGAAAAGATTCGTAGCAAAAGCGGAGAGTGAAAAGGGCTGGCGAATCTGGGATAACCTCGAGAAGAAGTGGTGGGGCGAGCGTTATGTCAGCTTTCCTGAGGAGTTGTTAGTTGAGTTGAACGGCCAAAAGCGCCCAGACACGTTGACTGAGTTGATCAGCAAACACCACGTAAAACTAATTAGTGTAGCTTCTGCCGGATGTACTTGAGAGCCTGCGTTCCATTGACTTGTGCCCACCTTTCGGCATAGAACATCTACCAAATCCAACAACGGAATCGAGGACCATCCAAAATGAAAAAGCGAATCCATGCAGTGGTTTCGTTCGCGGCGGTGCTTAGTTTCGCATTCGCATGTACAACTGCTCCGACCAACCTGAGCACGAATTCCAGTGGCCCAGCTAACAACTCCGCGGCGGCCGAGTTGAAGCCCGCCTTCGACTCAATCACCGCAAACGATCTCATGCAACATATCAAAGTGCTGTCAGGCGATGACTACGAAGGACGTGGCCCAGGAACCAAAGGCGAAGAACTCACCATCAAATATTTAACCGAACAATATCAACGCATCGGCTTGAAGCCGGGAAATCCGGATGGCACGTACGTTCAGAAGGTCCCGCTCGTTGGATTTACGGGCACGCCAACGGCTTCATTCACTGCCGGAAGCAAACAGATAAACCTGACATTTCCACAAGACTTCGTCGCGGTTTCACGCCGCTTCGTTCCGGAATCGAAGGTTGAGAATTCCGACATGGTCTTTGTTGGCTACGGCGTCGTTGCGCCGGAGTATGGATGGGACGACTACAAAGGGCTGGACGTGCGAGGCAAGACGATCGTGATGCTGATCAACGATCCACAAGTTCCAGACGCAAGCGATCCGGCGAAGCTCGACAACAAGATGTTCAAGGGCAAAGCAATGACGTACTACGGCCGTTGGACCTACAAGTATGAGATTGCGGCGGAGAAGGGAGCGGCGGCTGCGGTGATCATTCACGAAACTGGCCCTGCTGGTTATCCCTATGAAGTTGTTTCGGGAAGTTGGTCGCGTGAAAATTTTGATATTCAAACGCCCGACAAGAACATGGGACGTGCCGCTGTTGAATCATGGATCACGACGGACCGCGCTAAAGAATTGTTCACGGCCACCGGCCAGGACTTCGACGCGTTGAAAAAAGCTGCTCTCTCGAAGGACTTCAAGCCTGTTGCGCTCAATGCAAAGGCCAACATGACGGTCAAGAACACGATCCGGGAGATTAACTCGAATAACGTCATAGGCCGGCTCGACGGATCGGATCCGGCGCTGAAAAACGAGTACGTTATCTACACGGCACACTGGGACCACCTGGGCCGCGATCTAAAACTAACAGGCGATCAGATTTACAACGGGGCGCTTGATAATGCCTCAGGCACTGCCGCATTGCTCGAGATTGCCGAAGCCTTCACCAAACTCGCCACACCGCCTAAACGATCCATTCTGTTTCTTGCGGTTACGGCCGAAGAGAAAGGCTTACTCGGTGCAAAGTATTACGCTGAGAATCCTTTGTACCCGCTGAACAAAACACTCGCGAACATCAACATGGATGGCGTTAACCAGTGGGGCAGGACCACCGACATCACGATGGTGGGCGACGACAACAGCACGTTGATCGACTTGCTGCGTGAAGCTGCCACTGCACAGAAGCGCACAGTGAATCCGGATCCGGAATCAGAGAAAGGGTTTTACTACCGGTCGGATCATTTTGAATTTGCGAAACAGGGAGTTCCGGCGCTCTACACTGATTCCGGGGTTAACTATGAAGGGAGAGATTCGGCGTTCAGCAAACAGAAGCGCGACGAGTACACAAACAACGACTACCACAAAGTTTCCGATCAGATTAAACCTGACTGGGATCTAACGGGAGCGGTTGATGACGCGCAGTTGCTGACGACGATCGGTTATCGAGTGGCGCAAGGCGACAAGTTTCCGGAATGGAAAGCCGGATCGGAATTCAAAGCCAAGCGTGACGAGATGATGAAGGGCGCTGGGTCGAGTGGCCCATCGATGCCGTAAGCGGCGATATCTACGAGAGGTAAAGGGATGGGGATCGAGGCGCTGATTGGCGTGCTTGGTTTCGTAGGTACGCTGCTGCTGGTGCTGGTGGGTTTGCTGAACTTCTCTGTCTTCCGCAAACAGCTTCGGATTGCCAAGGACCAAATCGATACCGCTGTGCGGCAGTTGGAGATCGCGCAGAAGCAACCCGATCTATACCTGATCCAGCGTGCTGTTACCGAGACCTCAGACCATCTCCGTCTCTTCGTCGAGCGACCGAAACTGCGGCCCTATTTTTACAGCGAGGCCGAGTGGCACTCCGGCGATGAGGTCTCGTTAGATGAGATTCAGGCGATGGCCGAGCTCATCCTGAATAACTTCGCTTCGGCATTGATGCACTCAGCGGCCTTCCCGGAATACCCGGTCCGCGGCGTCGATCGAATTATCATGTTTCACCTCCGCCGCAGCCCCGCGCTGCGTGAGTTTCTCCTCGAGAACTTCGAGCGCTTCCCATTCACTGGTTTGACGCTGCTGTGCTTGAAAAACGAGACCGGAGATCAGGTTGAAGCAGATCTTCGGCAGCTCGTGGAAACACCCGGGGTAGACGATTCGGAGATCGAGCGCCGCAAGGAACTGTTACAACTCTACCAGAGCGGCGTGACGCGCGAGCCAATTGAGTTCACCTCGTACAGCATGAAGCGGCGGCGCTAGCTTGGTCCTTCATGCTTGCGCCGCCGTTTTTAGTAGGAGGTTAATGCCTCACCCTGAAAGCACCGTCCCCTCTCAACACGTCATCCTGGATGATGAACGGTGGTGACGAAACCGCATTCTGCCAATCAAGGTTTTCGCCTAACGACTTGAAGATGACAAATCTCGCGCTGTCACCTTTCTGAAATCCCTGTACCGCACCAGTGGCTTCCCCTTCCACGATTTGAACGTGCATACCGGGCCACAATCGTCTGGAAACGCGGTGCGTTTCGATCGTGCTTAGCGGCGCAGGGTGACAGAAATCATCTCCACTCGGCTCAACGATCGTCTTCCAGTTGTGCTCGCCACTGTCCCAACGTTGAACTGCATACGGATATTCCGTGCCGCGACCGAAAGCATCGGTCAAGTAGTCGCAAGCCTCCAGTGGAACAGGCAAAAACGAGAAGTTTGACAGTTCAGCTCTATACATCATTTTCTGGCCGGGTATTCCGATTGATATCTCGTCGCTCAGCACATCAACGTGCAAACCATAAGGCACAAAATGCCCGAAGTCGTATCGATGTCGAAGCTCTACATACGCGGTTGCGACAATGACCGCGCAGACCAACGTAAGTAGTATTCTTCTCAGCGGGAATCTTTTGTTACGCAGTATTTTCATGGAGGTAATTACTTCGCTTAGTTTTGAACAGTTTCTTAGACGTTCAGGTGCTCAGGAAGTTCCGGGTATTCCATGGTTGAGCTTTCAAAAATTCGACTCTAATTTCTATGAACAAGATTCCTCCTTTCGAAGATGCCGTTGCGTTGTTTCGACAATTTTTGGCCCAAGAGGGTTGTCCCTCAGAGATCTTATGGGTATTTCGAGAAGATATCTGGAAGCGGTCGCCTGGTGATGTAGTGCTCAGAGTTCCGTCGCAGGAAAGCAACCTGGCCCTTGCAAAAAAGGTTTTTGAAGAGGGACGACGAAAGGGTCTGGTCGAGGTCCACGCGATATCCACTATAGAGGACAAGGTCGCTGCAACGGTTTGGTTTCCGAAATTCACTGGCGAAGAAATTCAGGGTTGGAACCGTGGAATGAAACTATCGAAAGCGAACCCGTTGCCCGAGGCAAAATGTCTTGGCAAGTCTAGATGGCTTGCCGTTCGTTTGCAGCCACAGTTTCGACATTACCAGCGCTGCGAGGTGTGCGTCGGAACGAAAGCATGGGCCGCCGCGCAAAGCGTTTGAGCGATGGTAATGCAAGTTGCCGGTGATCACCCTTATTCCGCGCAGCCGCAGAGGCAGATGGTTCGGGTGTTGTTTCCAACCCTTGCTGGCGTGAACACCGTTCTTCATTTTCACTTGTCCCAAATAGAGCGTAGGCAGGCCGCGACGCGTTCAGCGCCTTCGGCGGCGAATTTGCTCAAAGGAGACGGTGTTCGCCAATAGCTTTTGAAGTCGGTACATAGAAACTTTGCCTGTCTGAGCTCGATACCAGCTATTGCAACCAAAAGTTTTTCATCAATTCTGGAGATTACAGGTTGACGAGTTCTCAGATGCTTTATCACCATTTCGTTCTTAGCTAGAAGATTAGAAACGGCCCGCATCACTGCATCAGCCTTAGGATCAGCACCCCGCTCAAAAACCAGCCCATGAACGCGATTCACGTATCTCTGTGCGAACCATTCTGCAAGCCCCTCTTCCAGGATCGTTGGCGCCGAACCAAATGCTGCGGGACTGAGCAGATGAACCGCTTCATGAGCAAGTTCCACTGAAGTTTTCCAAGGCTTAGTCCTCGTATCACGACTTAGATATATTCTGGTCATCCGTAAGGGCGGAAAAATGTAAGACCGTGAAGTGGCGCACTCGGTGATCCGAGGTGTAGACAGTTGATAGGAAGCATCTCTCGGCCCAAACAGAAGCTCAGCCTCTTTGAATATCCTCAACAGTTCCTGCGTCAATCTCTGTTCAAACGAACGATTGCCTGCAGCTAACAAATATTTTGTTTCTGCTTCGATCGCTAACAGCTGTTCAATGAAGCTCACAACTCGCATGGCCTAACTGGTCTGCTGGAAAAGTCTCGTTTTCTTGGACGATAGTCGCGCAAAGGCGCAAAGAAGCAAAGCGCTACTGCGTTCTAAAGGATTTCTTTGCGCCTCAGCGCCTTTGCGGGAAAAGACCTCCTGCGCTGACGTACTTTTCGGGCCAAGCTGGCCCTAACTATAAGACTAGCCGATAGATCTCGAAAAGTGCGCGTCGCCCAAAAGTAGGGGGATAATATAGTTGACTGACCATTAGATGTGGGAACTAAGTTCGCCTGCATCAAAGACATGTTGGGTGTATTCGGTAAGTCCGCAAGAACGCGCTTACGACCACCGAGGCAACTGGGATAACCCAATATCGATCCTTCGCCACAGTGTGCACAGTCTGATCCTCATTAATTATCTCGGGTCGTGTTTGTTAATTGGCCCTAACAGCAGCATCACGCCGACGGACGCATCAGGCAATCTGACTGGTCAGATTGATTAGCTGAACTCACAAACTGACCTTAGCATCGCAAATTCTCGCCTCTTTTCACCCCTGAACGCGTGGCTCGCAGTTTGCTGAAAACCCTGCGGAGACCACCGTGCGCTAGGTTCACCGTTATCAAAGGTACTCTAAAGTCCGTGCGCTGTCGGTAGTTTTGCCTCACAGGGCTCCCTCCTTACTTCAAGCGGCTAAACATTGTTCTGATGAGATTCAGTAAAGGAAGACTCTTTCTAATTACCGCGTGTGCGGCGTGGGCCCTCGTGATAGTGACGGGGCTCGGCGCCCTTTTGCGTTACGAAAATGCCCCTGGTCCAGCCGCGCTCCCTCCTACCGGTTGGCCTTCCGAAAGCCGCATCCAGCTAGCAAGCGATCGTGCCACGTTAGTCATGTTGTCTCACCCGCATTGTCCGTGCACGCGCGCGAGCATCGAGGAGTTGAACAGGCTGATGGCCCAGGCCCAGGGCCGCGTTGTCGCATACGTCCTCTTCCTCAAGCCGGCAGGCTCTTCCACCGACTGGGAAAAAACGGATCTCTGGCAAAGTGCCGCGCGGATCCCAGGCGTTAACGTCGTCGCCGATGACGACGGTATTGAAGCCCGTCGCTTCCATGCCGTGACGTCCGGACAAACTGCACTTTATGACAGCGACGGACACTTGCTTTTCAGTGGCGGGATCACGAGCGCACGCGGCCACTCCGGCGATAACGCGGGACGCAGTGCCATCGTGTCGCTGCTAAATACCGGAGATGCAGACCGGACAGTGACTTCCGTTTTCGGCTGCCCGCTTTACAGCAACCGCTCTGAATGCCTGGAGGAGGCAAATGACGGACACAAGCATTGATCCAAAGATATCCGTGGCGACCAGCGCGCGCGTCGCGGAGATCTTCGACGAGCACAAACAACTTGTTTATAGACGGACGGACCGCATGTTCGCGGCGTTGATGACGCTTCAGTGGGTAGCTGGCCTGGCGGCCGCACTGTGGGTCTCACCCAAAACGTGGGCCGGCACCGAGAGCCAAACACATCCGCACGTTTGGGCCGCACTGTTTTTGGGCGGCGCGATCAGTTCACTTCCGATCGTGCTAGCGCTTACGCGTCCGGGTCGTCCCTCAACCCGTTACGCAATCGCGATCGGCCAGATGCTTATGGGGGCATTGTTGATTCACCTCACCGGTGGCCGAATCGAAACGCATTTTCACGTCTTCGGCTCACTCGCTTTTCTCTCGTTCTATCGAGACTGGCGCGTGCTCGTGCCGGCTACTGTTGTCGTCGCGGCGGACCACTTCCTGCGCGGTCTGTTCTGGCCTCAGTCCGTTTACGGCGTGCTCACGGCGGGCGAGTGGCGCTGGCTTGAACATGCGGGCTGGGTGCTCTTCGAAGACACATTTCTTTTCATCGCTATCAGGCATGGTATCGGAGAGATGTACAGCATTGCTGAACGCACTGCTCAGATCGAAAGCTTGAACGAAGGACTCGAAGCTCACGTCGCAAGTCGCACTGCCGAACTCGTCGCCGCCAACCGTGAACTGCGTCAGAGCGAAGAGAGGTTCCGTCAGATCGCGGAGAATATTCGCGAAGTTTTCTGGATAACGGAACCTCCGAATAACAGGCTGATCTATATCAGTCCGGCATACGAAGAAGTATGGGGCCGGACTTGTAACAGTCTTCCGGCGGTTTCACAGATGTGGCGCGACACTGTTCATCCGGACGATCAGGCGCATGTATTTGCGACTGCTGAGCGTGTGCAGGCCGGAGGCGACTGCGATCTGGAATATCGCATCGTGCGGCCAAACGGTGAGATCCGTTGGGTACGCGATCGTGCCTTCCCGGTCTTGAACGATTCCGGCGAGGTATATCGCATTGCCGGAATTATGGACGACGTTACCGAGAGCAAGCAGGCGATCGAGCAGATCAAGGATTCACTCCACGAGAAGGAGGTGCTTCTCAAAGAGATTCACCATCGCGTTAAGAACAACATGCAGGTCATCACCAGCCTGCTCAGCCTGCAAGCAAAAACTATCGGCGACACAAAGGCGCTCGCAGTCTTTGAGGATAGCCAGAACCGCGTCAAGTCGATGGCGCTGATCCATGAAACGCTTTACCAGTCGAAGGATCTGTCGCGTATCAATTTCGCGGAGTACCTCCAGAAACTGGTCGCCCACGTATCACGCTCGTATCGCATACGTCCTAATGCCGTCAGGATCAATCTTCACGTAAACGACGTCACATTGCCGATCGATACAGCAGTGCCCTGCGGCCTCATTATCAATGAACTGGCTTCGAATGCGCTCAAGTATGCGTTCCCGGCGGATACCAAAGGCGAGATCAACATCACGTTTGGACGTGTAGATGACCAATACACTTTATGTGTAAGTGACACAGGCGTGGGCCTGCCCCCTGATTTTGATCCCGAGCAGGGCAAGTCGCTCGGCATGAAGCTCGTTCGTATGCTGACCAGCCAACTGAACGGAGAGATGGAGTGCCGCAACGGCGTGGGCACAACTTTCCAAATCACATTCCCCGAAGAGAGAGAAGTGCGCGCATGACACAGACCCGAATACTTGTGGTTGAAGACGAAAGTATAGTTGCGTTAGACATTCAAGAACGACTGGAGTCGCTGGGCTACGACGTACCGGCCACCGTCGCCGCGGGTGAGAAGGCGATCGAGCAGGCTGGTTTGCTGCGTCCCGATCTCGTTTTGATGGACATCCAGTTACAGGGACGGATGGATGGGGTCGAAGCCGCGGATCACATCCGCCGCCAATTCGGAATCCCGGTCATCTATCTCACCGCTAACGCCGACCACCCGACAGTCGAGCGCGCAAAATTTACCGAGCCATTTGGTTACGTGATCAAACCGTTCGAGGAAAGGGAACTGCACACGACGATCGAGATCGCCCTTTATAAACACCAGTCTGAACACAGATTGAAGGAGAGCGAACAACGATACCGGCTGCTAGCAGAACTGTCGCCCGAAGCCATCATCGTGCAGACAGATGAGGGAATTGTGTATTGCAACGCGGCGGT
>Ga0196977_1000241_pt1 | contig 32628 bp, 41 predicted proteins | sample S3v_1013CmetaG_FD_148634 | JGI IMG/M metagenome (GOLD analysis project Ga0196977, IMG submission 148634) | Soil microbial communities from Anza Borrego desert, Southern California, United States - S3+v_10-13C | ecosystem: Environmental > Terrestrial > Soil > Desert | place: USA: California... | reverse complement strand
GTGATGTGCGGCGCCACGATGACGTCATAATGGTTGATGTCGACCGCGGAGGAAGCGGCCTGCTTCTTCGCCTTAGCCATTGAAGCGGCCCTCCAGCTGCTCGACCGCGGCGCGGGTCAGCACCAGGGTCTCGTGATTGAGAATGTCGTAGACATTGGCGCCGACCGCCGGGAGGAGGTTGATCTCCGCCAGGTTGGACGAAGCCAGCGCGAAGCCGACGTTCAGCGCGTCGCCGTCGATGACCAGGGCGTTCTTGCCGAAGCCGAGTTTGGCAATCTGCGCCTTGAGGGCGGCGGTCTTCGCCTCCTTCATGTCGAGATTGTCGAGCACGACCAGATTGCCGGCCTTCGCCTTGGCGGAGAGCGCCATCTTCAGGCCCAGCGCGCGCACCTTCTTGTTCAGCGACGGATTGAAGTCGCGGACCCGGGGGCCGTGCGCCTTGCCGCCGCCGACGAAGATCGGGGCGCGGCGGTCGCCGTGACGGGCGGTGCCGCCGCCCTTCTGCCGGCCATACTTCTTGCCGGTGCGGGCGACGTCCGAACGCTCACGCGCAGCGCGGGCGGTGCCGCGGCGCTTCTCGAGCTGCCAGGTGACGACCCGGTGCAGGATGTCGGCGCGCGGCTCGAGGCCGAACACATCATCATTGAGCTCCAGGTCGGAGCCCTTGCCCTTGCCGTCGAGGCTTTGAACCTTGACCTTCATGATTAGCCTTCCTTGCTCTCGTCGGCGGCCGGCGCTTCGGCCTCAGCCTCGGGCGCGGCGGTTTCGGCAGCGGTCTCGGCCGGGGCGGCCTCGGGGGCAGCAGCCTCCGGGGTCTGGGCCTCGGCGGCGGGAGCCTCGTTGACCGCGGCCTCCTCGATCACCTCGTTCTCGATCTCCTCGGCGGGCGCCTCGGTGACGGGCGAGGCGGCCTGCTTCAGGCCGGCGGGGAACGGAAGGTCGGCATGGGCCGGAACCTTCACCGCGTCCTTGACCAGCAGCCAGCTGCCCTTGTGACCGGGCACGGAGCCCTTCACGAAGATGAGGCCGCGATCGGCGTCGGTGCGGACGATTTCGAGATTCTGCTGGGTGCGGTTCTTCGCGCCCATATGGCCGGCCATCTTCTTGTTCTTGAAGACGCGGCCCGGATCCTGGCGGTTGCCGGTGGAGCCGTGCGAACGGTGCGAGACGGAGACGCCGTGGGTGGCGCGCAGACCGCCGAAGCCCCAGCGCTTCATCGCGCCGGCGAAGCCCTTGCCCTGGGTCACGCCCTGGACGTCGACCAGCTGGCCGGCGACGAAATGGTCGGCGCTGAGCTCGGCCCCGACGTCGAGCAGATTGCCCTCGTCGACGCGGAACTCCACGACCTTCGCCTTGGGCTCCACCTCGGCCTTGCCGAAATGGCCGCGCTGCGGCTTGCTCAGATTCTTGGCCTTGGCCGAACCCGCACCGAGCTGGACGGCATTGTAGCCGTCATTGTCGGCCGTGCGCTGCGCGACGACCTGCAGATTGTCGAGCGCCAGGACGGTCACCGGCACATGGCGGCCATCGTCCTGGAACAGGCGGGTCATCCCCACTTTCTTCGCGATCACGCCGGTACGCATGACCAAACTCCTTATGCATAGGCCCCCGAAGTTACCTCCGGGGGCGTGCTGACCCTTAAAACGATGCGTGCCCCGTCTGGGCCAATTCCCCGCCGGAGCGGGGAGGACGGGGGACGCAGACCCGGAGCAGGCTCCGGCGGTATCCCTTATCTCTCGGGAAGAGCGGGCCCTTCCCTTTCCGTCATGCCAGCGAAGGCTGGCATCCAGGCGGCCTCGGAGACCGTATGGACCCCAGCCTCCGCCGGGGTGACGTAAATTGGCTCAAGCCAATTTAATCTCGACGTCGACGCCGGCGGCGAGGTCGAGCTTCATCAGCGCGTCGACCGTCTGCGGCGTGGGCTGCACGATGTCGAGCAGCCTTTTGTACGTCCGGACCTCGAACTGCTCCCGCGACTTCTTGTCGACATGCGGCGAGCGGTTCACGGTGAACTTCTCGATACGCGTCGGCAGCGGAATCGGACCGCGAATGAGCGCACCCGTGCGCCGAGCGGTGTCGGCGATGTCCCCGGTGGCCTGGTCGAGCACACGATGGTCGAAGGCCTTCAGGCGAATGCGGATATTCTGCGTTTCCATGTCCACTACCGATGCGAAAGAACCACCCCGAAGGGCTTAAGCTTACCTGCAAAAACCGAAGCCGCCCGAATCTCTCCGACCCGGGCGGCTCGCGGCCCTTACTACTTCGTGATCGTCGCGACAACCCCCGCGCCGACCGTGCGGCCGCCCTCGCGGATCGCGAAGCGCAGGCCCTGGTCCATGGCGATCGGCGCGATCAGCTTCACGGTGAGCTGAACGTTGTCGCCGGGCATGACCATTTCGGTGCCCTCGGGGAGGACCACCTCGCCGGTGACGTCCGTCGTCCGGAAGTAGAATTGCGGACGATAGTTGGCGAAGAACGGCGTGTGACGGCCGCCCTCGTCCTTCGACAGGACGTAGACCTCCGAGGTGAACTCGGTGTGCGGCGTGATCGAGCCGGGCTTGGCCAGAACCTGGCCGCGCTCCACCTCTTCACGGCCAACGCCGCGGATCAGCGCGCCGATATTGTCGCCGGCCTGGCCTTGGTCGAGCAGTTTGCGGAACATCTCGACGCCGGTGACGGTCGTCTTCTTGGTGTCCTTGATGCCGACGATCTCGACTTCCTCGCCGACCTTGATCACGCCGGTCTCGACGCGGCCGGTGACCACGGTGCCGCGGCCCGAGATCGAGAACACGTCCTCGATCGGCATCAGGAACGGCTTGTCCAGCGGACGCTCCGGCTGCGGGATCCACTCGTCGACGGCGGCCATCAGCTTCAGGATCGCCTGCTTGCCGGTCTCCTCGTTCGAATCCTCGAGGGCGGCGAGCGCCGAACCCGAGATGATCGGAATGTTGTCGCCGTCGAAGTCGCGCTTGGAAAGCTCCTCGCGGATCTCGAGCTCGACCAGCTCGAGCAGCTCGGGATCGTCGACCTGGTCGACCTTGTTCAGGAAGACGACCATGGTCGGCACGCCGACCTGCTTGGCGAGCAGGATGTGCTCCTTGGTCTGCGGCATCGGGCCGTCGGCGGCCGACACGACCAGGATCGCGCCGTCCATCTGGGCGGCGCCGGTGATCATGTTCTTCACATAGTCGGCGTGGCCGGGGCAGTCGACGTGCGCATAGTGGCGCTTCTCGGTCTCATACTCGACGTGAGCGGTCGAGATGGTGATGCCGCGCTCGCGCTCTTCCGGCGCCTTGTCGATGTTCGCATAATCGACATAGGTCGCGCCGCCCGTCTCGGCGAGCACCTTGGTGATCGCGGCGGTCAGCGAGGTCTTGCCATGGTCGACGTGACCGATGGTGCCGATGTTGCAGTGCGGCTTCGTCCGCTCGAATTTAGCCTTAGCCATTTTCCCTAACCTCTTTCTTTCAAATTGTCCTGCGGAGCCGGCCGGTTAGGCCAGCTTCGCCTTGACCTCTTCAGCGACGTTCGCCGGCACCTCGTCATAGTGCGAGAACTGCATCGTGTACTGAGCGCGTCCCTGCGTGAAGGAGCGAAGCTCATTAACGTAGCCGAACATATTCGCAAGCGGCACGAGCGCCTCGACCGCCTGGGCATTGCCGCGGGTATCGGTACCCTGGATCTGCCCGCGACGGCTGTTGAGGTCGCCGATTACGTCGCCCAGATAGTCGTCCGGGGTCACGATCTCAACCTTCATGATCGGCTCGAGGATCGTGATGCCCGCTTTCTGCGCGGCCTCACGCATCGCGCCGCGGCCCGTGATCTCGAACGCGAGCGCCGACGAGTCGACGTCGTGATACTTGCCGTCGATCAGATGCACTTCGAGGTCGACGATCGGGAAGCCGATCACGCTGCCGGTCTCGGCAGTCTCGCGCATGCCCTTCTCGACCGAGGGGATATATTCGCGCGGGATATTGCCGCCCTTGACCTCGTCGACGAAGACGAAGCCCGACCCGCGCTCGCCCGGCTTCACCTGCACCTTGACCTCGCCGAACTGGCCGGAGCCGCCCGACTGCTTCTTGTGCGTGTAGACCAGCTCGACCGGCTTCTTGAGATACTCGCGATAGGCGACCTGCGGCGCGCCGACATTGGCGTCGACCTTGAACTCGCGCTTCATGCGGTCGACCAGGATCTCGAGGTGGAGCTCGCCCATCCCCTTGATGATGGTCTGGCCGGATTCGTGATCGGTCGACACGCGGAAGGACGGATCCTCGCGGGCAAGACGGTTGAGGGCGATGCCCATCTTCTCCTGGTCGGCCTTCGTCTTCGGCTCGACCGAGAGCTCGATGACCGGATCCGGGAATTCCATCCGCTCCAGGATGATCGGGGCCGACGGCGCGCACAAAGTGTCGCCGGTGGTCGTGTCCTTCAGGCCGGCCAGGGCGACGATGTCGCCGGCATAGGCCATCTGGATGTCCTCGCGCTCATTGGCATGCATGAGCAGCATGCGGCCGACCTTTTCCTTCTTGTCCTTGACCGAGTTCGTGACCTGCGAAGAGGTTTCGAGCTTGCCCGAATAGATGCGGGCGAAGGTCAGGGTGCCGACATAGGGGTCGTTCATGATCTTGAACGCCAGCGCCGCGAAGGGCGCCGCGTCGTCGGACGCACGCGTGTCCTCGTCACCATTGGGCAGCACGCCCTTGATGGCCGGGACGTCGAGCGGGCTCGGGAGGTAGTCGACGACGGCGTCGAGCAGGGGCTGCACGCCCTTGTTCTTGAACGCCGAGCCGCAGACGACCGGCACGAACGCCATCGCCAGCGTGCCCTTGCGGATCAGCTGCTTCAGCGTCGCGGTGTCGGGCTGGTTGCCCTCCAGATAGGCTTCCATCGCCTCGTCGTCCTGCTCGACGGCGAGCTCGACCAGCTTCTCGCGGGCCGCGGCGGCCTTGTCCTTCAGGTCGTCCGGGATCTCCTGATATTCGAACTTTGCCCCCAGGCTCTCCTCGAGCCAGATGATCGCGCGCTGCTCGACCAGGTCGACCAGGCCCTTGAACTGGCTCTCGATGCCGATCGGCAGATAAAGGACGGCCGGCGTCGCGCCCAGGCGATCGATGATCGACTGAACGCAATATTCGAAGTTCGCGCCGGTGCGGTCGAGCTTGTTGATGAAGCACATCCGCGGCACGCCATATTTGTCGGCCTGGCGCCACACGGTCTCCGACTGCGGCTCGACGCCGGCGACGCCGTCGAAGCAGGCGACCGCGCCGTCGAGGACGCGCAGCGAACGCTCCACCTCGATGGTGAAGTCGACGTGGCCCGGCGTGTCGATGATGTTGATCCGGTGCTCGGGGCCCTGGCCCTCGTCGGCCTTCCAGACGCAGGTCGTCGCCGCGGACGTGATCGTGATGCCGCGCTCCTGCTCCTGCTCCATCCAGTCCATCGTGGCGGTGCCCTCATGGACCTCGCCGATCTTGTAGGACTTGCCGGTATAATAAAGGATGCGCTCGGTCGTCGTCGTCTTGCCGGCATCGATGTGCGCCATGATGCCGATATTGCGGTAGCGCTCGAGCGGATGGCTGCGGGCCATGACAATTTACTCCATTCCGGGATGACGCCCCCGGTAGGCGATGATTGTTACCAGCGGTAATGGCTGAAGGCGCGGTTCGCTTCCGCCATGCGGTGCGTGTCCTCGCGCTTCTTGACCGCGTTGCCGCGATTGGCGGCGGCGTCCATCAGCTCGCCCGACAGCCTTCCGGCCATCGTCTTCTCCGAGCGGCTGCGCGCCGCCGAGATCAGCCAGCGGATCGCCAGCGCCTGGGCGCGCTCCTGGCGCACCTCGACCGGGACCTGGTAGGTCGCACCGCCGACGCGGCGGCTGCGGACCTCGATGCCCGGCTTCACATTGTTGAGCGCGTCGTGGAACACGCCCAGCGGATCCTTCTTGGCGCGGGTCTCGATCGTCTCGAGGGCGCCATAGACGATCCCCTCGGCGACGGACTTCTTCCCGTCGAGCATGATGTTGTTCATGAACTTGCTGAGCACGACATCCCCGAACTTCGGATCGGGCAGGATTTCGCGCTTCTCAGGGCGGCGGCGGCGAGACATCTGACTCTATCCTCTTCTTATTTCGGGCGCTTGGCGCCGTACTTGGAACGGCTCTGCCGGCGGTCCTTCACACCCTGGGTGTCGAGGACGCCGCGCAGCACGTGGTAACGGACACCGGGGAGGTCGCGCACGCGGCCGCCGCGGATGAGCACCACGCTGTGCTCCTGGAGGTTGTGGCCTTCGCCGGGGATGTAGCTGATGACCTCGCGCTGGTTGGTCAGGCGGACCTTGGCCACCTTGCGCAGCGCCGAGTTCGGCTTCTTCGGAGTCGTCGTATAGACGCGGGTGCAGACGCCGCGCTTCTGCGGGTTCTGCTCCATGGCAGGGACCTTGGATTTGGCCTTCTGCGGTTCGCGACCCTTGCGGATCAGCTGGTTGATCGTCGGCATGAAGCCCTTCACTTCCTTAAGTTACTCTACTGCAATGCAAAATGCGCAAGATTGCCGGGGCGGCCTTTTCGGCCCCCCAGGCCCTTGCTTCACATGCAGCAGTGTTCAGCTCAAAAAACGCCCTTTGGGGCAGCGTCTGGCTTGTCAGCCACCACCAGCCCTCGGGCGCGGCGGCCTATAACCGCCACGCCTATGTGGGTCAACCGGGCGGATTTGCAAGTTGATGAGCCGGGTGCCGGCCGGTTCAGGGCCGCGGCGCCGCCTGGTTGGCGGGCGCCGGCGGAGGCGGCGGCGCGGCGGTGGGCGCCGGCAGCCGATTCGGTGGCACGGACGGAAGCAGCAAAGCCGCGCGGATCCGGCCCTCGCGGACGGCGCGGAGGGCGGCGTGGACCTGCCCGAAGGTCGCCTCGCGCGCGGGCCGGATCTCGAGCTCGCCCGCCGGCGCCTCCATCTCGGCCGCGCCGGCGCCGCTCAGCTGGCGCACCCGTTCGGCAAGCGCGCCGAGGGCGACCGCCTCGCCGTTCCAGGTCAGGCGCCCGCCGGCCCCGATCGCGAGCACGACCGAGGGCGGCGGCGCGCCGATATCGCTCAAGGTGAAGTCCGCAAGCGCCGCCTCCGGTCCGCCCTCCACGCTCAGCAACAGGGTCGCGACGCCCGCGCGGCGGACCGGCGCCAGGAAGCTGTCGGCGCAGGCGAAGGCGAGATCGGCCGGGGCCGTGACCGCCAGCGCGGGAAGCGTCTCCTCGGTCAGGTTGGCGATGCCGCCGGCCCGGTCGATCGCCTGCCCGACCGCTGCGGCGCTCCGGTCCAGCACCTGCTGGGTCGTCGCCGGCTGGCCGTCCCAGCGGGCCGAGCAATTGCCGGGGCCGCTCGCGGCCAGGGCGAGGGTCGCCGCCGTGTCGTGCGCGTCGCCCTCGGCGGCGAGGCCCGCGCCATTGCCGGGGCGGCCGGCGCGGCCAGAGTCAGAGCCGCTGTTGCAGGCCGCGATCAGCATCGCCAGCGCCAGTGCGCCTGTCCGCTTCATCCCTTTCTCCCGTCTGTGCCTTTAGTCATCCAGGCCCGTGCGGAGCAAGGCGGTGCGCGGCCAGACGCTCGTAATAGGGCCGGCAGCGCTCTGTGAGCCGCTTCGCCTCGTCGGGCAGGCCGGCGGGCGGCGGGTCGGGCGGGCCGAAGCCGGTCGAGGCCTCGACCGCCTGGTACCAGTGCGGCGCCCAGGGGCCGTCCGTCGCCCGACGCCCCGGCGGCCAGGCCAGCATCGCCGGGTCCCAGCCAATCCCCAGCGCCGCGCAGAGCGGCCTCAGCACCCCTTCGGGATCGGCGAGCACGTCGGAGGCGTCGACCACGGGCGGCGCCCGCCCCAGCCGGTCCGCCTCGCGCTCGAAAAATTCGGCCTGCCGCTCGAGCCCGAAATCCCCGAATTCCGCCGCCTCGCGCTTGCGCAGGTAGGAGGCGATCATCCGCGCCGGCTCGCGGATCAGGAAGGCATGGGTGAAGCCCGCGAAATCCCGATAGCCGACCGGCCCGACCATATGGTGCCACATATGCTTCTGATACCAGACCGGCTTGCCGCCCGGCGCGGGCCCGGAAAGCGTCCGCGCCACGCTTGCCCAGTCGCAGTCCATCGCGGCGATCGTCTCGGCCGCCATCGGATGCGGCGCGCCGCTCGTCTTCAGGAAGGCGCCGTAATAAGGCTCGTCGCTGACCACCGTGTCGGCCCGGTTGCCGAAGCTGCGCATCATCGCCGTCGAGAGGTTCCGCGGACCCGACCACATGGCGATGCGCAGCGTCATGGGCGCGCGGCTGCTCCCACGTCCGCCTCGACCAGCGCCCTGTAGAGCCCCTGCAGCCTTTCGGTCATCGGCCCGCGTCCGCCGGTCAGCGCGCGCCCGTCCACCACCCGCGCAGGCACGACGCCCGCGAAGGTCCCGGTCACGAACGCCTCGTCGGCGCCATAGACGTCGGTCAGCGAGAAATTCTTCTCGAACACCGGGATCCCGTTCTCCCGGCAGAGCCGGATCACGTTCGCCCGGGTGATCCCGCCGAGGCAATAATCGCCCGAGGAAGTCCAGACCTCGCCCCTGCGCACGATGAAGAAATGGGTCGAGTTGCAGGTCGCGACGAAGCCGTGCGGGTCGAGCATCAGCGCCTCGTCCGCCCCGGCCTCGATGGCCTGGATGCAGGCGGTGATGCAGTTGAGCTTGCTGTGCGAGTTGAGCTTCGGGTCCTGCACGTCGGGAAAGCCGCGGCGGACATGGACGGTGAACAGGGTGATCCCGGTCTCGACGATTGCCGGCAGCGGCTCCTTATATTCCGGCACGATCACGATGGTCGCGCCCGAGACGACGACACGCGGATCCTGATAGGGCGTCGAGCGCAGGCCCCGCGTCACCATCAGCCGGACATGGACGCCGTCGGTCATCCGGTTGGCGTCGAGCGTCTCGTAGAGCCGCCGGGTCAGCGCCGCCCGGTCCAGCCCGATGTCGAGCGCGATCGCCCTGGCGCCCTCGTAGAGCCGGTCGAGATGCGCCTCCAGAAAAGCGTACCGCCCCTTGTGGACCCGCAACCCCTCCCAGACGCCGTCGCCAAGCACGAAGCCGGAATCGAACACCGAGACCGTCGCCTCGGCCCGCTGCTTCAGCGCGCCGTTGACGTTGATCAGGATGTCCGCGTTGCGCGGATCGCCCTGGCTGTCGTGCATGCTCTGCGCCATGGCCGCAGCGTGAAGCCGCTTCGCCCGCTTGGCAAGCCGTCCCTCCGCGCCTTAAGGTCCGGACCATGCTCGCGTTCAACCTCCTGGCCGCGCTGCTGCAGCCCGCGGCTGCGCCCGAGGCCGTCCGGCTCGACCTGCCCGGTCTTTCCAGCCCGCTCTGGGAATCGCATCCCGCCGTGGATCCGCTGACCGGCGACCTCTGGTTCGTGCGCAGCGCGCGCGACTTTTCGGGCTGGCGGCTGTTCGTCAGTCGCTGCGGGCCCGGCGGCCGCAGCGAGGCCGTGCCCGCGCCGCTTGCCGCGCCCGGGCTGGAGGCCGATCCCTGGTTCAGCCCGGACGGTCGCACGCTCTGGTACATCTCCAGCCGCGCCACCGGCGCCATGGCCGCCGAGGCGCTCGACATCTGGCGCGTCCGCCGCGGCCGCGACGGGCGCTGGCTGGCGCCCGAGCGCCTGCCCGCGCCGGTCAATTCGGACCGGGTGGAGTGGTTTCCGCGGCCCGCGGCCGACGGCTGGCTCTATTTCGGCTCGCGCCGCGAGGGCGGCCTCGGAAGCGACGACATCTGGCGGGCGCGTCTCGTCCGCGGCCGCTGGCAGGTCGAAAATGCCGGCCCCGAAATCAACAGCGCCGGCGCCGAATATGAATTGCAGCCCTCGCCCGACGGGCGCTGGGCCCTGCTCGCCACCGACGGCGGCATCTTCCGGCTCGAGCGCGGGCCGCGCGGCGGCTGGACGCACAAGGTCCGCGTCGCCGGGGTGGACGGGATCGGACCGATGATCACCCCGGACGGCCGCGCCTTCATCTTCTCGCGGCGAGGGGGCGACGGCCGGTCGGGCGAGTTCTTCGCTGTGCGCCTGAGCCCCGGTCCCGCCTGGCCGCCGCCCTGCCCCGCTACCCGGCCCGGCAGGCGCCCACCTCGCCGATGAACTGCCAGACCGCCATCGAGAATGGCGGCTTCTGCTGGCCCTGCCATTCGTCCATGCGGTTGTAGAGGTTGGTCGCGCCGGCCATCATCGCCGGCGTCGCCACCGCCCTGAAGGGCGCGAGCAGGGCCTGCCACTCGTCGTAAAAGGCCCCGGCTTCCGCGCTCTTCGGGTCGAGCGGCAGCGCCGCCTCGATCCGCGCGGCGAGCTCCTCCCACTGCCTGTTATAGGCCTGCATGTCGAAGCCCTCGGGCAAGGCCGGCATCCGGCTCGCCCATTCCTCTTTCTCCGCCTCGCTATAATAGCGGTCGGTCACTTTCTTCCAATTTTCCTCGGCCATGACGGCATCTCCATTCCGGATCAGCGAGCAGAAGGTCGCGGCATCGACGGGCTCGCCGCGGTCGATGCGTGACTTGACGTTGAGCAACAAGGCCTTCGCCTCGGCGAGCTCCGCCTCGCGGCTCGCCACCGCCTCCAGCTGCGCCTCGATCAGCCGCTTCAGGTCGAGCGGCCGCTTCGCCGTCAGCCGCTGGATCTGCGCGAGGCTCAGGCCCGCGCGCTTCAGCGCGAGGATCTGGGCGATGCGCTCCAGCTCGCCCGGCCCGTAGAGCCGGCGTCCGGTATGTGTGCGCAACGGCGCGATCAGCCCGCGCGCCTCGTAGAAGCGAAGCGCGCGAGAGGTCAGGCCGGTGCGGCGCACGACGTCGCGAATGTCGATCAAATCGTCCATGGCCCGGCCCAGTAGCGCTTGACGCTGCGTCAACTTCAAGCGGGAAATTTGCGTCCCGCGCGGAGCCCGCTACCACAGCCTTCCATGACCGAGCTGCTCACCCTGTTCGCGATCGTGCTCGGCGTGAACCTGCTGCCGGCCTTCGGCCCGCCGACCTGGGCGATCCTCGTCCTCTACGTGCTGAACACGGACATCCATCCGGCCCTGCTGATCCCGGTCGCCGCGACCGCCGCCGCCTCCGGCCGGCTGCTGCTCGCCCTGGCCTTCCGCCTGCTCGGCAACCGGCTGCCGGAAAAATATCGGCGCAACCTCAGGGCCGCCCGCGAGGCGCTGGAGAAGAACCGCCGCAACGCGATCCTCGCCCTCGGCCTGTTCGCGCTCTCGCCGGTCCCGTCCGCGCAATTGTTCGAGGCGGCGGGCCTGGCCGGCGTGCGCCTCCTCCCCTTCATCCTAGCTTTCTTCCTGGGCCGGACAATCTCCTATTCGCTCTACGTCTTCACCGCCGCCGGCCTCCGCGCCACCAGCATCGGCGACGCCTTCAGGGAAGGGCTGACCAGCCCCTGGGGAATTGCGCTCCAGGTGATCATGCTGATCGGCCTGGTGCTCCTCGCCAAGATCGACTGGGCGAAATGGCTGGGCGGGAAGAAGGAAAAGAAGCGGCGCTCTACGAATTAGTCATCCCGGCGACAGCCGGGACCCATGAACACAATCCCTGGAGGGCAGGCGAGGCAGCTTTCCCATACCCGGTCGCACAGAGTTCATAGGTCCCGGCGACTGCCGGGATGACTAATCAGGGATCGATGCGCCGCCCTGCCTACTCCGTCGTCTCGCCGGTCCACTCGTCATTGTCATGGTCCCGCTCGGCCTGCTCCTTGTCCCGGTGCACCACCCCGTCCTTATGTTCGGGCGGGCCGTAGATCGTGTAGAGCTTGAGAGGGGCGTCGCCGGTGTTGATGACATTGTGCCGCGCGCCCGCCGGCACGATCACCGCGAAATCGTCCTCGACCCGGTTGTCGACGCCGTCGATCCGGACCACGCCCTCCCCCTCCTCGATCCGGAAGAACTGGTCGCGGTCCTCGTGCACCTCCTCGCCGATGTCGCAGCCTGGGGGCAGCGTCATCAGCACGAGCTGCAGGTTCTTCCCCGTATAGAGAACGCGGCGGAAGTCCGCATTGGCGAGGGTCGCCCGCTCGATATCGTCGACATAGCCTTTCATGCGTCTGCGTCCTTCCACTGCCGGGTTCGCGGCTGTTACGCGGCGAGGCGCCTTTCCGTTCCACGGGCCCGGCCTGCCGCTCCGATTGCGACGGTCGGCCCCGGCAGCCGGGCGAAATTGCGCCGGCTGAGGCCGGAGAGGTTCATCGCCAGCCTGCGCTTGAAGGCGGGCACATGGTTCAGCACGCGCAGGATCAGGTTGCGCAGCGCCCTGCCCGGAGCCGAGCGCAGGGTCGCCACCCTGGTGAGCATGCCCGCGAGCGAGAGCACCTTCGCCGCCGCCGGCCGCCGCGCCGCCGCATAGCCGTCGAGCAAAGCGTGGGGCTCGCCGCCCTGCACGACGCGGACCAGCGCCTCGCCCAGCAGGATCGCGTCGACCAGCCCGGTGTTCATGCCCTGGCCGCCGGCCGGGCTGTGGACGTGCGCGGCGTCGCCCATCAGCAGGAACGGGCCCTTGCGATAGGCGGCGGCCAGCCGGTGGCTGACGCGAAAGCGCGAGCCCCAGATCACCTCGTGGACCCGGCAACTGCCGGACCGGGGCCCGCGCATGTCCAGCAGCTGCTGAATGTCCGCCAGGCCCGGCTCCTCGGGCGCACCGTCCAGCTCGGCGACGATCCGGAAGGCTCCGTCCGGCAGCGGCGCCACGACCACCATCCCGGCCGGCGCGAACAGGAAGGAGACTTCCTCGACGCCCAGCGGCCAGTCCATGCGCACGTCGGCGAGCACCATGCTGTGGGCGTCGTGAGCGCCGTCGAAGGGGATCCCGGCCGCCTCGCGAATGCGACTGTGCATCCCGTCGGCGCCGACCGCATAGCGCGCCTCGATCTCCTGCTCGCCGCCGGCCGATTTCACGCGGACGATGGCGCCGCGGCCGCCGGCCCGGGCCGAGACGGCGGAGACGCCGCGTCTGATGCTGCCGCCGGACGCCGCGTGCCGTCCGGCGAAGATCGCCTCGGTCGTGGACTGCGGGATCATCAGCAGGTTGCGGAACAGGCTGGGCAGCCCGGCAAAGTCGATGCCGAGCAAGGCCCGGTCGCGGTCGCGGATGGTGAAGCGGGAGACCGGCCTGCCCTCTGCCATGAGCGGCGCGGCGAGGCCCGTGTCCGCAAGCATTTCCAGCGTGTGGGCATGGATGACGGCGGCGCGGCTCTGATTCTGCCCCGCCTCCAGCGCATCGATCAGCACATGGTCGACCCCGTGCTTCTGCAGCTTGTTGGCCAGCGCAAGCCCGGTGGGGCCGGCACCCACGATCAGCACGTCAACATAAGCGGGCAACATGGCGAAAGCTCCTTTTCAGATTTGCCAACGAGCGTTGACTAATTTGCCCGCTTGAATTTGTCAACAGGTGTTGTCAAATAGCCCGCATGACCAGACCCCGCGGCAGCACCCCCAAGGCAATCCGGACCCGGCAGGCGATCGAAGACGCTGCCAGAAAGCTCTTCGCCGACAATGGCTTCGAGCGGACGACGGTGCGCGACATCGGCGCCAGGGCAGGCATCGATCCGGCCATGGTCATTCGCTATTTCGGCAGCAAGGAAGCGCTCTTCACCCTGGTCGCGATGCCCGATCTGCGCCTGCCCGACCTCGGCGCAGTCGCGCCCGATTCGGTCGGCGAGACCCTGGTCCGCCACTTCCTGCTGCAATGGGAGGGCGAGCAGGGCGGCGGCGGCATGCCGGTGCTGCTGCGGTCGGCCGCGTCGAACGACAAGGCGGGGGCGCGCCTGCGCGACATCTTCCGCGCCCAGGTGCTCCCCGCCGTCGCCGCCGCCGGTCCCCCCGAGACTGCCCCGGCGCGTGCCGGCCTGGTCGCGAGCCAGCTGCTCGGCCTCGCCCTGACCCGCTACGTGCTGAAGCTGCCGCCGGTCGTCGCGCTGCCGCTCGACCTGATCGTCCGCGAGGTCGGCGCCACGATCCAGCGCTACGCCACCGGCCGCTAGGTCATTCCTTCAGCGGATCATGTCCCCAGTTCATCAGGCTGTAGCGCCAGCGCGAGGTCACCACATTTTCGGGCCGCTGCGCCCTGTGGCGGGCGACATAGCCGACGACCTTGCGCATATGCGCATAATCCTCGTCGGTGAGCGCCGCCTTCTGCGTCCGCAGCAGAGTGACGATCCGCCGCCCGGAGGCATGGCCGATGCTCTCGTCCCGCCCGTCGGCCTTCCAGCCGACCGCCCGGCTCTGCTTGCTCTGCAGCCAGTCTTCCAGCTCGGCCGGCGTCATGTTCACCGCGCGGGCGAAATCGCGATAGACCCTGTCCCTGTCGAGCGCCGGCATGCGGTCCGACAATTGCCAAAGGCTTGCGGAGTTCAACCCCTGAGATAGGGTGTGCCGATGATCCGCCCGACCCGCGCGCTCGCGCTCCTCGCCCTCGCTCTTCCCATCGCCTTGCCGGCGTCGGCGCCCGCCCAGCGTCCGGCGGAGGCCGGCCTGCTCGGCGCGCGCCCGGTCGAGCGCCGCTTCCAGGACTGGCTGCTGGTCTGCGACAACACGAAAGTGTGCCGCGCGCAGGCGACCGGGGCCGGGGGCTCGCTGATGGTCCGGCGCGATCCGGGGCCGAACGGCACGGTGCTCGTCGTCCTCGACGGCCAGGAACCGACCGCCGACACCTCCATTCCCGACATCGCCTCGATCCGGGTGACCGGCGGCGTCGCGCCCGGCGGCTGGCGGCTGGACCGGCCCGGGGAGAGCGCGAGGCTGCAGGGCCAGGCGGCGTTGACCTTCCTCTGGGCGATCGCCCCCGCCCGCACCGTCAGCTACCGCGCCGGCGGCGAGACGCTCGAAGTCTCGCTGGCCGGGCTGACCGCCGCCTTGCTGGCGATGGACGAGGTGCAGGGCCGCGCCGGCACGATCAGCGCCTCCGTCCGCCCCGGCGCGCGCCCCGCCACCGCCGTGCCGGCGGCCTTGCCCGTCCCGGTCCTCCGGGTGCCGCGCCCCGCGACCGCGCCGGTGCCGCGCGGCTTCGCCGCCGCCGTCCGCCGCGCCAGCGCCGCCGCCTTGCGCCGCGGCGATTGCGAGACGACCCAGCATGCCCGGGCGCAGGACAGCGCGGTCGCGCTGGGCCGGGACGAGGTGCTCGTCTTCCTCGGCTGCCGCCTGTTCAACACCGGCTTTGCGACCCTCCTGCTCCGCGCCCCGCGCGCGGCGCCGCACCGGGCGAGCGCGGTCGTGCTGCCGCGGGCGCCGGGCGAGGATGGCGGCGACAATGGCGACGGCGTCTATACGGACCTGGAATGGAATGCGCGCACCGCGATCCTGTCCTCGGGCGGCCATAGTTGCGCCGGCAGCTGCGGCTCGAGGACCGACTGGACCTGGGACGGCCGCGCCTTTCGCCTGGCCAGGCATTTCACCTATGAGGGCGGCGGCGCCGAGCTGCTCGATCACTATCGGACGGTGGTGCGCATCCGCCGCTGAACCAGGCCGAGGAACGGATGATGGACGACTGGAAGCTCCCCTGGGACGGCGGCTGCCGCTGCGGCGGCGTGCGCCTCAGGGTCACGACGCCGCCTTTGCTCGCCGCCGCCTGCCACTGCACGGGCTGCCAGAGCATGAGCGCCAGCGCCTATTCGCTCTCGCTCGCCATTCCCGCGGACGGCTTCGAAGTGACGAAGGGCGAGACCGTGCCAGGCGGGCTCAGCCGGGACATGCATCATTTCTGTCCGGACTGCCTGACCTGGATGTTCACCCGGCCGGTCGGCCTGGACTGGTTCGTGAACCTGCGCCCGACCATGCTCGACGAGCATGGCTGGTTCGTGCCGTTCATCGAGACCTTCACCGCGGAGAAGCTGCCCTGGGCGACGACCCCGGCGAAGCACAGCTTCGCGGCGGTCCCGGACCTCCCGGACTTCCAGCCTCTGGTCGAGGCCTATCAGCGCGAGGGCGCGCGGCCCTAGGCCGCGGCGGCGGCCTCCTCCGCCTCGCGGCGGCGGCGCCGGTGGAAGCTGGCGATCCGCCAGGCGCCCAGGGCGGCGATCAGGGCGCCGACGCTCAGCAGCACGACGCAGGCGCTCTGCCCGACGATCCAGGCGAGGGGGCCCGGCAGGCCCGGCGACAGGGGGATGCCGATCTCGGTCAGCATCTTGCTGAACGGATAGGACGGCCAGAGCCCCGTCCCCACCAGCGCGTAGAGACCATAAGTCAGGAACGCGACGCCGACCACGATCAGGCCCGCGCCGATGAACAGGATGATCAGCCCCACGAGCGGGGGATTGGGCTCGTTTTCCTCCATGACGGCGCCTTAGCACGAAACTTTGATGCTGGTTAGGGCCAGCTGCTTATGGGGCATTCCGCCGGTCGCTGGCCACGGCGCCGCCCTTGATCACCACCGCGACATTCTCGAGCAAGCGGACGTTCTGCAGCGGGTCGCCGGCGACCGCGACGATGTCGCCATAGCGCCCGGCCGCGATCGCGCCGACATCGGCCTCCCGCCCGAGCGCCTGCGCGGCATTGCGCGTCGCCGCCTGGATCGCCTCCATCGGCGTCATCCCGTACTCGACCATCCAGCGGAACTGCCGCCCGGCCAGGGCATGCGGCATCACTCCGGCGTCGGTGCCATAGGCCAGGCGCACGCCGGCCCGGTGGGCGGCACGGAAATTGTCGCGCTGGAGCTGCGCGATCTCCCGGTCCTTCCTGAGATTGTCCTCGAGGATGCCGTTCGCCCGGCCATGCTCCTGCGTATATTCGCTGTTGTAGATGTCCATGACGAGCACGGTGCCGCGCTCGCGCGCCAGCCGGATTCCCTCGGCGTCGACCAGACTTGCGTGTTCAATGGTGTCGATGCCGGCGCGGATCGCGGCGCGGATGCCGGCGGCGCCATGGGCGTGGGCGGCCACCTTCAGCCCCCACATATGCGCCTCCTCGGCAATCGCGCGCAGCTCCTCCTCGGAAAGCTGCTGCTGCCCTGGCTCGGTGTTGCGCGAGAAGACGCCGCCGGTCGCGCAGACCTTGATCACCTGCGCGCCGTTGCGCCTTTGCTCGCGGACCTGGTCGCGAAGCCCCTGCGGACCGTTCGCGATGCCCGGCACTTGCCGGCGGTGGCGCGGCGGCAGGAAGGTTTCGTCGCAATGGCCGCCGGTCGCGCCCAGCGCATAGGCGGCGGGCACGACCCTCGGCCCCGGAATTCGCCCCTCGTCGATCGCCTGCATGTAGGCGACATCCGAGAAATCGGACGAGCCGACGTTGCGCACGGTGGTGAAGCCGGCGGCAAGCATGTCGCGGGCATGGCCCGGCCCCATCACGGTCATGAACAGGTCGGTATACTGCAGTGCCTGATAGGGCCCGTAAAAAGGCGAGCTGTCGAGATGGACGTGCATGTCGATCAGCCCCGGCAGGATCGTCATCCCCGGCAGGTCGATCCGCCGCGCCCCCGCGGGGATCAGCGGCCGCGCCCCGCCGCGCCCGACCACCGAGACGATCCGCCCGCCGGTGATCACCACCACCGGCTCCTCGACCACGCGGCCGGCCAGCACGTCGATCATCCGGTCCGCGGTGACGACCACGGTCTCCGGGCTGCGCGGAACGGGCGTTTGCGCGGCCGTCGCGGCAGGAGCGAGGGCCAGGAGCAGCCCGACAAACCATTTCAGCATATCAGCCCCTCGTCATTCCAGCGGCAGCCGGAAACTCGTTTGTCCCTTATGCGGCAACGGCAGGGGGATTCCAGCTTTCGCTGAAATGACCGGCGGCGTTAACCCGAACACATAGTCCGCGGCGCTACATACCCTACCGAACCCCGGAGAACACCCGCCGCGGCCGCCGCCGTGAGATTCCCCGTCTTCGCCAGGAAGGCGAGAAACGCCTCCCGCCGCGGCGCCGTGAAGCGCCGCACCTTCCGCCGCCGCCGCGGTTTGTCCTGTTGCGCCATTGTCCCGTCCCGAGGTCCAGTCGAACCCGGAACAAGCGGGGAACATTTCCGACATTGCAAGAGGGGCAGGAATATCCGCAAGGGGTGGAACTCGGTCATTCAGTCAGATAGGCTCACGACGTGGCGAGGACGCAGCAGACCTTCGAGAATGACAGGGACGATCCGATATACGTTTCGGTTGAACCCTGGCCTGAGTGCTTCGAACTTGAACCCGGCGACAAGCTAACGCTGATCTGGAATGCCCCTGCGACGGGCGATGCCTCGCAGGTGAATTTCATCAATGAACGCGAGCTTGTCGTCTGGCCGAACGGAGACATCGACAAGATTGTAATCCTCTTCAACGGCGGCCCATCCGATGGTCGAAGCTGGAAGTTCAAGCACTCCGTGACCGGCTGATGGGAATGTCCGCAATGGGTAGCAGACACCCACCGGTTCACCGATAGCGTCAGATGTGCAGCACCCGCCCGTACGCATCGAGCACGCTCTCGTGCATCATCTCGCTGAGCGTCGGGTGCGGGAAGACCGTCTCCATCAACTCCGCCTCGGTCGTCTCCAGCTGCCGCGCCACGACATAGCCCTGGATCAGCTCGGTGACCTCGGCGCCCACCATGTGCGCGCCCAGTAATTCCCCGGTCTCCGCGTCGAACACCGTCTTCACGAACCCCTCGGTCTCGCCCAAAGCGATCGCCTTGCCGTTGCCGATAAAGGGGAATTTGCCGGTCTTCACCTTGCGGCCTTCCTCCTTGGCCTTGGCCTCGGTCAGGCCGACGCTGGCCACCTGCGGGCGCGAATAGGTGCAGCCCGGGATGTTCCAGGTTTCGAACGGGTGCGGCTTCTGGCCCGCAATCGCCTCGACGCAGACCACGCCCTCATGGCTCGCCTTGTGCGCCAGCCAGGGCGGCCCGGTCACGTCGCCGATCGCGTAGATGCCCTCGACACTGGTGCGGCCATAGCCGTCGGTGACGATATGGCCGCGGTCGGTCTTCACGCCCAGCGCCTCGAGACCGATATTCTCCGTGTTCGGAACGATGCCGATGGCGACGATGACGTGGCTATATTCCTCGGCGCCGACGCCCTTGACGGTCGCCTTCACGCCGGTCTTGGTGACCTCCAGTGCGTCGACGCCGGCGCCGACATGGATCTTCATCCCCTGCTTTGTGAGTGCCTTCTGCACGAAGGCGGAAACTTCCTCGTCCTCGACCGGCAGGATGCGCGGCAGCATCTCGACGATGGTCACCTCGGCGCCCATGTCCGAATAGAAGCTGGCGAATTCCACTCCGATCGCGCCCGAGCCGATCACCAGCAGCTTGGTCGGCATCTCCTTCGGCACCATCGCATGGCGGTAGGTCCAGATCCGCTCCCCGTCCGCCCTGGCGAAGGGCAGGTCGCGGGCCCGGGCACCGGTGGCGATGACGATATGCTTCGCGTTGAGCTCGGTCTTCGCCCCGTCCTTGCCGGTGACGACCAGCTTGCCTTTGCCGGTGATCGCGCCGTCGCCCTCGACGACAGTCACCTTGTTCTTCTTCATCAGGCCCTTGACGCCGGCGTTGAGCTGCCCCGCCACCTTCCGGCTGCGGTCGACGATCTTTGACAGGTCGAAGCCCGGTTTCTCCGCGCTCAGCCCATAGGCCGCGGCATGGGTCATGTAGTGATAGATCTCGCTGGTCCTGAGCAGCGCCTTGGTCGGAATGCAGCCCCAGTTGAGGCAGATACCGCCCAGTTTCTCGCGCTCGACGATCGCGGTCTTCAGGCCGAGCTGGCTGGCCCGGATCGCCGCCACATAGCCGCCGGGGCCCGAGCCCAGGATGATGAGATCGTAGCTGTCCGCCAATGGAGCCTCCGGGATGATAGGGTCGCCCCGGCCTTAATCACGTCGCGCGCCGATGTGCAAATACGGCCCTATTCGAAGGTCCCGGCATAATTGTCCGGCGCGGGCGGCAGGTAGGACCACCAGACCAGGGCCGTGGAAACCGGCACGAGCGCGAGGATCGCATATTCGAGGATCGCGTCGGCGCCGAAGAACAGCTCCCACTGGAGGACCACGCCCATCCAGATGATCGCGATCGCGGCGGCGACGACGATCCCTGCGCCGAGCCAGAAGCGCGTGCGCTCCGCTCCGGCCGCCCGCAGGCCCAGATCGGCGAGCGCGGCCGCAATGAAGGCCGGGATCACCAGATAGATGAGGATGATAGGGCCCGCATAGACGAGGAGGAAGGGGACAAGGATCGCCATCGGCCCGCCGAAATAGAGGAGGAAGCCGAGGATCGAGACCAGACCGGACAGGAGGACGCCGCGCACGCGCCTCTCCTCCTCCCCGGCGGCCCAGCGGCGGCGCGCGAAGAGGGCGACGACGACGAACAGGGCGAGCACGCTGCCGTAGCGGAGCAGGAAGGCGCCCGGCGCAAAGGCGAATTCGCTGCCCAAGTCAGCCCGCGATCACCGTCAGGTAGCGCGACGCCACCCAGCCCTGCCGGCACGGGCCCGCATAGGGCCGGATCGTCGCCACCGGCGAGCCGACATTGCACTCCTGGTCCGGCTCCGCCGCATAGACGATGCCCGTCCAGCCGGGCACGGCGTCGCCGTCGCAGACCCAGACCTGCCGCCCGGGCCCGAGCCGGTCGAGCGCCGGCGCGACGCGCGACGGGCGCGCGCGGACGGAGAGGAAATTGTCGCCGTTGCGGTCGAGCCCGCGCACCTCGGCCAGGCTGAGGCAGGCGTCGAGGTCGTTGCCCGCCAGGCCCACCCGCACCGGCCTGATCCCCTGTCCCGGCTGCGCCACCGCGACCGTGGCCGCCGCCAGGGCTGCAGCCGCGCCTGCTGCTCCGATCCAGCTCATCCGCATCCTCCCGCTCCCCGGCTCAGCCTGCAATCGCTCTGATGAAGCGGTTCGACACCCAGCCCGAGCGGCAAGGGCCGCGATAGGCCCGCGGCCGCGGCACCGGGCTTTCGACGCCGCAGCCGGTGCTGCCCCGCGGTCCGTAGACGATGCCGGTCCAGCCGGGCACGATCTCGATCTCACACATCCAGACGCGCTGTCGGGGTCCGAGCCGGTCGAGTTCCCGGGTGCCGGTCCCGGGCCATGCCCGCACGCTGAGGAAATTGTCCCCCCGCGGGTTGAGCCCGCTCACCTCCGCATAGACCTGGCAGGCGTCGAAGTCGCTGCCGCCCAGCCCGATCCGGACCGGCCGGCTCCCCGGCTGCGCGCTCGCCGCCGTCGCCAGCAACGTCGCCCCCGCGCCCAATGCCGTCAGCGCCGCAATTCCCATGCTCCGCATCTTGCCTCTCCCTGCTGCCTGATGGAAACAGCCTATGCTCCCCGGGGCCGCCCGCCAAGCTCAGTCGAAGACGGCCGGTTCGGCCGGCTCCGGACTGGGCAGCTCCGACCACCAGACGAGCGCCGTGGCGGCCGCGACCAAAGCGGGGACGAGGATGATGGGCGAGCTGCCGGACGCGCGGCGCAAGCGCTGGGTCAGGTCCGCCCCGCCCAGGCGATCAGCGCCCAGGCGAACAGGGTTACAATGCAGAAGATCGGCCAGGACCAGATCAACTGGAGGCCGGCGATGTTGAAATGGACCGCGCCGGTCTGCACCCAGTCGGCGAGCTGGCCGTCGCCGCCCCGGAACGCCCAGGGCAGGCCGAGGGCGGCGACGGCGCCGGCGATGGCGGCTTTGCCGACCGCCACCTCAGGCGCCCCTCAGCATGAAGTCTTCGAGCGTTCTGGCCACGCGCTCATCCTCTTCCCGCTCTTGCTGCGCCTTTTGCCAGCAGAAAGCGAACGGAAAATGAACGTGCGAGGGGCCGGTTCCCCCCAAAATTCCTGGCTTGGCGCTCAGGCGAGCATGGCGAGGGGATTCTCGACGAGCGTCTTGAACGCCTTCATCAGCCGCGCCCCGTCGGCGCCGTCGATCGCGCGGTGGTCGAAGCTGCCGGTCGCGCTCATCATTGTCGCGATCTGCAGGCTGTCGTCGACCACCCAGGGCCGTTTCTCGCCCGCGCCGATCGCCATGATCATCCCCTGCGGCGGGTTGATCACCGCGGCGAAGTGCGAAATCCCCATCATCCCCATGTTGGAAATGCTCGCCGTCCCGCCCTGATATTCGTGCGGCTGCAACTTGCCTTCCTTCGCCCGGCCCGCAAGCTCCGCCATCTCCTTCGAGATCGCGGAGAGCGACTTGCTCCCGGCGTCCGCGATGATCGGCGTGATCAGGCCGTTCGGGATGGAAACCGCGACGGAAATGTCCGACCGACTGTATTTCAGCAGCTGGTCGCCGGAGATCGAGACGTTGCACTCGGGCACCTCAACGAGGGCGACGGCCAGCGCCTTGATCAGCATGTCGTTGACGCTGAGCTTCACGCCCCGCGCCTCGAGCCCCTTGTTGAGCTCGCCGCGGAGCTTGAGCAGCGCGTCGAGCCGGATCTCGACGGTGAGATAGATGTGCGGGATGGTCTGCTTCGCCTCGGTCAGGCGTCGCGCGATCGTCTTGCGCATGTTGGAGAGCTTGACCGCCTCGTGCGGGATCTCGGTCTCGACCACCGCCGGCGCCGCATGGGCGGGAGCGGGTGCGCCTGCCGGCGCCGCCGCAGCCCGCGAAGGCGCCTTGCCGACCGCCCCTTCCACGTCGGCCTTCACGATCCGGCCACCGGGCCCGGACCCGGTCAGCCCGGCCAGGTCGACGCCCTGCTGCCCGGCCATGCGGCGGGCCAGCGGGCTCGCCTTCACCCGGTCACCGGCGGTTGCCGGAACGGGGGCGGGAGCTGGAGCGGGAGCAGGGGCAGGCGACGGTGCCGGAGCGGGCGCCGCTGCGGTCGGTGCGGGCGCCGGGGCTGGGGCAGGAGCAGGAGCAGGCGCCGGTGCGCTGGCCGCGGCGCTTGCATCCTCGCCCTCGGCGGCGATCAAGGCGATCACGGTGCCGACCTTCACCTCGTCCGTGCCCTCGGGCACCAGAATTTTCGCGATCGTCCCCTCGTCGACCGCCTCGAACTCCATCGTCGCCTTGTCCGTCTCGATCTCGGCGAGGATGTCGCCCGAGGCGACCGTGTCGCCCTCCTTCACCAGCCATTTGGCCAGCGTCCCTTCCTCCATCGTCGGGGACAAAGCGGGCATCTTCAGTTCGATCGGCATGAAAGCGGGCTTTCCTTTTCGCGAACGGGGGACGCCAGCCGCTCAAACAGCAAAGGCCCGATAATGGCAAGCCTGTCCTGAGCCTGTCCCTCCCGGCTTCGTCGAAGGGCCGCTTGCGCGAAAGCGCGTTCTGGCGCAGGCGTGGCGCGAAGGAGAGCCGATGCGGTCCTATCTGGTAGTGATGGACGAGACCGAGGAGGCGCGCACGGCGCTGCGCTATGCGGCGCGGCGCGCTGCGCGGACCGGCGGCGCCGTCGAGCTGCTCGCCCTCATCGAGCCGCAGGAGTTCGTCCAGTGGGGCGCGGTCCAGGAGGCGCTGGAGGAGGAGGCGCGGCTGCGCGCCGAGGCGATGCTCGTCCAGGCCAAGGATTCGATCGTCGAGGAGGCCGGCATCAGGCCCGCCGTCACCGTCCGCCAGGGCGACCGGATCAAGGTCGTGACCGAATTGCTGGCCGAGCGTGACGATATCGGCGCGCTCGTGCTCGCCGCCGCCGCGGAAGGCGGTCCGGGCCCGCTGATCAGCCATTTCGCGGGCGCCGCGGCCGGCAGCCTGCCCTGCCTCCTGATCATCGTGCCTGCGGCGCTCGACGAGGCTGCCCTCGAGCGCCTGACCTGAATCGAAAAGCCCTCCCCGGTTTCCCGGAGAGGGCCTTCCGATCCCCCTGAAAGTGTCGTCTAGCCGCGCTCGCCGGGACGCGGACGGGGCGGAGCCGGACGCCGGATCACCGGGCGCGGCGCCGGACGGCTGCAGGCGCAGCGCGCCCGCGGCCGGCGGGCCCGGCGGCGCTGCCGGGTCTCGACATATTCCTCGACGATCTCCTCGGTGTAGCCGCTGCTGCCCGTGGTGGTGACCGTCTCGATCACGATCGGATAGGCGTAATAGCCGTAGCCATAGCCGCCGCCATAGACGCGCGTGCCCGGAGGAGGCGGGCCATAGCCCGGCGGCGGCATCATCCCGCCATGCCCGCGCATCTCGACATGATGCTCGCGCATGTCGCCGCCTTCCTCGCCATAATCCTCGCCATGATCCTCGGACGCATAATCCTCGGCATAGCCTTCCTCGTCGCTGCTCTCGCGCCACCGTCCACGATAGCCGGGAACGCCGTCATGCTCTTCCCACTCTTCGCCATAGCGGTTCCAGTTCACGCCGTAGCGTTCGTCGATCACCCGGCCGTGGGCGTCGATCAGATAGGCATCGTCATAATAGCGGACCCACCGCTGGTCGTCGCCCGGCGCATAGAAGCCATAGGCCTGCCAGTTGCCGATATGGAATTGCGGGGCGAACCAGAAGAAATGGATATTGCCGCCGCGGCGCAGGCGATGATGCCGGAAGTTGCGGCCCGGATGCCGCCCCCAGCGATGGAAGCCGAAATTGTGGCCGCCGCGGACATGGCCGCCGCCCCGGAAGCGGAAATTGTTCCCGCCATGCGCCCGGAAGCCGCCGCCGGTCCGGACCTGGCCGCGCATCTGCATGTTGTGGCCGCCGCGCATCTGGACGTGGCCGCCCATATTGCCGCCGCGCCAGGTGGCGCCGGGGCGCGCCCCGGGTCCGGGCTGGGCGATGGCGATGCCGGCGATAAGCATCGTGCTCGCTGCCAGCAGGGTCAGACTCAACTTGCGCATGGAGGTAATCCCCTTGTTCGCATTGCCGCTCCGCCTTGCGGACCGAGCGCCGTGAACCGGTCTTTTACCCTCTCGTTCCCTCTTCCGCCATGCTGGCCAGTGCCGTTTCGAGACGCTGTATCAGTTTGACACAGCCCTCGACGTCTTCCTGATCGAAGCGGCCCGGCGCGGGGCTGTCGAGGTCGAGCACGCCGAGCAGCCGGCCCTCCGCCACGATCGGCACGACCAGCTCGGAGCGGCTGGCCGCGTCGCAGGCGATATGGCCCGGAAAGGCATGGACGTCGGCCACGCATTGCGGCTCCAGCGTCGCCGCCGCGGCGCCGCACACGCCCCTGCCGAAGGGGATGCGGATGCAGGCTGGACGGCCCTGGAACGGGCCGAGCACCAGCATGCCGCCGACATTGCGGTAGAAGCCCGCCCAGTTCAGTTCCGGCAGGCTCTCCCAGAGCAGGGCCGCGACATTGGCCATGTTGGCGACCGCGTCCGGCTCGCCGTCGGTCAGCGCGCCCGCCGCTGCGATCAGCTCGGCATAAAGCGACGCCTTGTCCGCCGCCTCGATCCTGAAGTCGTACATCAGTCCAGTCTTACCTTCCCGCGTCCCTGCTTCACACTGCTCCGCGCCTTCTTCTCGTCCACCCGTTTCGCCCTGGCGGCCCGGCTCGGCCTGGTCGGCCGGCGCTTCGCCTGGCGGATGTGGGCCTTCTCGATCAATTCCGCCAGCCTCGCCCGCGCCTCGGCGCGATTGCCCTCCTGCGTGCGGTGCGAGCGGGCGGTGATGATGATCTCGCCGCCCCCGGTCATCCGCGACCCGGCCAGCTCCTTGAGCCGCTGACAGGCATGAGGCGCAAGCCCCAGCTTGAAGACGTCGCAGCGCAGCTGGCAGGCGGTCGCCACCTTGTTGACGTTCTGGCCGCCCGGCCCCGACGCGGCCAGAAACGTCTCGGACAAAGCCTCCTCGGGCAACTCATAGGGCATCGCCGAATCCCGCCTGGACGAAGGTCGGCGGCAACGGCGCCCTCGCCTCGACCGGCGGCTTGGCGCCGCGGTCCACCTTCAGCGACAAGGCATGGAGCAGCATCGGCCCCTTCCCTCTGCCATAGACCGGGTCCCCCGCGATCGGCACGCCGATCCCCGACGCCGCATGGACGCGGATCTGGTGGGTGCGGCCGGTTTCCGGCGTGAACAGCACCAGCGCCCGCCCGTCGCGGACGGTCACGACCCGCCAGTGCGTCACCGCATGCTTTCCCCTGGCGTCCTCCACCATCCGCCAGCCCTCTGCCGCGGTCGAGATCTTGCCCAGCGCCATATCGACCGTCCCGCTCTCCGCTTCGGGCACGCCATCCAGCACCGCCACATAGGCCTTCTCGACCCTTTTCTCCTCGAAGGCGTGCTGGAAGGCCTTGTGCGCCTTCGGGTTGCGCGCAAGCAGCAGGCAGCCCGACGTGTCCCGGTCGAGCCGGTGGACCGGCTGGGGCAGACGGTGAAATCCGAAACGAAGATGGTGAAGATAGTCTTCCAGGCTCTCGCGGGTTCGCGCACCGGGATGCACGGCCAGCCCCGCCGGCTTGTCGATCACGATCGCCTCGCCATCGATGAAAAGCACACTGTCTTCCCGGAAGCGCATCGGCGGCGCCCTGCCACGACCGTGGCGGATAAGCAACGAGTCCGGCTTAGTCCCGGATTCTACGGTATTAATACCAAATTAACCTTTTGCCTTCACATCGGTAAAGATTAATGAGCGTCGAGGGGGCCGGGGCGTTTGGCTCCTCGCGACAGGAGGCCATCCATGCGCGTTCTGCTGATCGAAGACGAGCCGACCACGGCCAAAGCCATCGAGCTGATGCTCACCAACGAGGGCTTCAACGTCTACACCACCGATCTGGGCGAAGAGGGCCTCGATCTCGGCAAGCTCTATGATTACGACATCATCTGCCTGGACCTGAACCTCCCGGACATGCACGGCTATGACGTGCTGAAGAAGCTCCGGACGGCCAAGGTCGGCACGCCCGTCCTGATTCTCTCCGGTGTCGCCGAGATGGACTCCAAGGTCCGCGCGCTCGGCTTCGGCGCCGACGACTATGTCACCAAGCCGTTCCACCGCGACGAGCTGATCGCGCGCATCCACGCCATCGTCCGCCGCTCGAAGGGCCACAGCCAGTCGGTGATCAAGACCGGCAAGCTCGCCGTGAACCTCGACGCCAAGACGGTCGAGGTCGACGGCGCCCGCGTGCACCTGACCGGCAAGGAATATGCGATGCTGGAGCTGCTCTCGCTTCGCAAGGGCACGACGCTCACCAAGGAGATGTTCCTCAACCATCTCTATGGCGGCATGGACGAGCCCGAGCTCAAGATCATCGACGTCTTCATCTGCAAGCTTCGCAAGAAGCTCAGCCTCGCCTGCGGCGGGGACAATTATATCGAGACCGTCTGGGGCCGCGGCTATGTGCTGCGCGAGCCCGAGGACGGCCAGGCGGCGCAGGTCGCCTGACCACGGGACTTTTGCGAGGGGCGAGCCGGCGTCCGCAGCAATGCGGGCGCCGGTTTCTCTTTCGGGGCGCTAGAACAACAGCTTCAGCGCCGGCAGCATCACCATGATGATGCCGACCAGGCTGGCGATCCATGCGAAGCTGCGCAGATAGGGCACGCCGAACGCATAGAGCGGCAGATAGGCGACGCGGCCGGCCAGCCAGACCCAGGCGCCGAGCCGGGTCCACTCCGTGCTGCCCAGCGTCAGCGCGAGCACGACCGCGGCGATGAAGATCGGGAAGGTCTCGAAGAAATTGGCCTGCGCCCGCGCCAGCCGCCCGGCGATCGGATCGAGCGGCGGCAGCTCCTCGTCCCGCGCGCCGAGATTCCATTTGGTCCCGTATTGCCGGGTCTTCGCCTGCACGGCGACGATGATGTGGATGAAGGCCAGGATGCAGCCCCAGGTGAGGACGACGAGTTCCGTCGGGAGAGTCGTTGGCATGACGGAACGATAATCCTCCCCTTCCCCCGCGTCACGCCGATTAGTTGCTGCGGCGCGGAATGGATTGGCCCGAATTTGCCTTTCGTGCATTGTCGCCCTGCGCCGCACGATCCCGTGCGGCGGACGAGCGAGGGGCGATGGCGAAGGCGCGGCCGTTCGACGAGCTGTGGGGCGACACCGCCGGCACCGCGCGCCCCGATTTCGAGGCCGTCGCCGCCTGGCTCGCCGACCTCAGCGACACTGAGCTGCTCCGCCGCCAGCAGGCCGCCGAGGCCGCCTTCCGCTCGCTTGGCATCACCTTCGCCGTCTATGGCGAGGAGGAAGCGGCCGAGCGGATCATTCCCTTCGACATCGTGCCCCGGGTCTTCTCGGCGCGCGAATGGGCCAACCTCTCCGCCGGCCTCGAGCAGCGCGTGCGCGCGATCAACCTGTTCATCGACGACGTCTACGGCGCCCGCAAGATCCTCGCCGACAAGATCGTCCCGGCCGACATCGTGCTCGGCAACAGCCAATATTGCATCCCGGTGGCCGGCGCCCGCGCGCCGCACGGCGTCTATGCCCATATTTGCGGGATCGATCTGGTCCGCACGGGCCCGGACGACTTCTTCGTGCTCGAGGACAATGCGCGCACGCCCTCGGGCGTCTCCTACATGCTCGAGAACAGGGAGGCGATGCTGCGCCTCTGCCCGGAGCTGTTCGACGCGCTCCCGGTCGAGCCGGTCGATTCCTATCCGGAGCTGCTGCGCGACACGCTGCAATCGGTCTCGCCGCGGCCCGGCGACGCCTGTTGCGTGCTGCTCACGCCGGGCCATTTCAACTCGGCCTTCTACGAGCACAGCTTCCTCGCCGACAATATGGGCATCGAGCTGGTCGAGGGCTCGGACCTGGAGGTGGACGACGACCAGGTCTGGATGCGCACCATCCACGGCCGGGTGAAGGTCGACGTCATCTACCGGCGGATCGACGACGCTTTTCTCGATCCGCTCGTCTTCCGCCCGGACAGCGCGCTCGGCGTACCGGGGCTGATGGCCGCCTGGCTGGCCGGCAACGTCACGCTGGTGAACGCGCCCGGCACCGGCATCGCCGACGACAAGGCGATCTACTCCTACATGCCCGAGATCGTTCGCTATTATACGGGCGAGGAGCCGAAGCTCCCCAATGTCGAGACCTTCCGCTGCCGCGAGCCGGACGCGCTTCGCTACACGCTCGACAATCTCGACAAGCTCGTCGTCAAATTGGTCGACGGCTCCGGCGGCTATGGCATGCTGGTCGGGCCGACCGCCTCGAAGAAGGAGATCGAGGCGTTCCGCGCGGCGCTGAAGGCCGAGCCGCAGCGCTACATCGCCCAGCCGACGCTCGCGCTCTCCACCGTGCCGACCTTGACCGACACGGGCCTCGCCCCCCGCCATGTCGATTTCCGGCCCTTCGTGCTGACCGGCAGCGAGGGCGTCACCATCGTCCCGGGCGGGCTCACAAGGGTGGCGCTGCGCGAAGGCTCCCTGGTGGTGAACTCGAGCCAGGGCGGCGGCACCAAGGACAGCTTCGTGCTCGCCCCCGAGGACGCCGGCTGATGCTCTCGCGTACCGCCGCCAACCTCTACTGGATCGGCCGCTACATGGAGCGGGCGGAGTTCGCGACCCGGCTGGTCGAGGCGACGATCCGCCTGGCCGCGCTCGGCGACCACGAGGAGAGCGACCAGGCCTGGCGCAGCGCGCTGTCCGTGGTCGGCGCCGCGCAGGCCTTCCGCACGACGGGCGAGAGCTTCAACCCCGCCAATGTCCGCCGCTATTTGACCCTCGCCGCGGAGAATCCGGGCTCGGTCCGCTCCTGCCTCGCCGCCGCGCGCGACAATGCGCGGGCGGCGCGCACCGCGCTCACCGTCGAGGTCTGGGAGGCGATCAATCGCACCTGGCTGGTCATCCGTGACCGCACCAGGCCCGGCGGCGTCCAGGCCAGCCTCAACCTCGTCGACAGCCTCAAGGCCGAGATCCGCGGCTTCGAGGGCGCGCTCGGCCGGATGCTGCGCTCCGAGGGCAGCTGGTTCATGCAGTTGGGCGCGGCGATCGAGCGCGGCGACAACACGGCGCGCCTGCTCGACGTCAAATATTATCTCCTGCTGCCGCCCGGCCAGGAGGTGGGCGGCGCGCTCGACCGCGACCAATGGTCGACCCTGCTGCAGATCGTCTCCGCCAAGACCGCCTATCGCCACATCTATTCGGGCCCGCTCAAGCCCTGGCGGGTCGCCGACTTCCTGATCTTCCGCGCCGAGATGCCGCGCTCCCTGGCCGCGTCCGCCGAGCAGACCGTCGACCTGCTCTCCGCCTTCGCCAACCGTTCGGGCCGCCAGGGCGCCGCCGACCGGCTCGCCCGCAAGCGGCTCGACCGCATCCAGTCCCTGAAGATCGCGCATGTCGTGCAGGAAGGCCTGCACGAATGGCTGCACGCCTATGTCCGCGACAATGCGGCGCTCGACCAGGCGATCGCCCGCCAGTTCCGGTTCGGCTGATGCGCCTCTCCGTCCATTATTCCACCACCTATACCTATGCGGAGCCCGTCCGGCGGGTGATCCAGCTGCTCCGCGTCGAGCCGCGCAGCTTCGCCGGCCAGTCGGTGCTCGACTGGCGGGTCGACGTCGATCATGACGCGAAGCTGCGCGAGGGCCGCGACGGCTATGGCAACGTCACCCATATGCTCTACGTCGACAGCCCGACATCGAGCCTCACCATCTCGATCGCCGGCCGGGTGCTGACCGAGGACAAGCACGGCATCGTCCAGGGCCTACCGCACGATTTGCCGCCCGAAATCTTCCTGCGCTCCACCCCGCTGACCCAGCCGGGCCCGGCGATCCAGGCCCTGGCCGACGCCTGCGACGGCCGCGGCGGCGACATCGAGCGCCTGCACCGGCTGGTCGGCCGGATCCATTCGGGCCTCCGCTTCGACACCGCGGCGACCGAGGTCGAGACCGGCGCCGAACAGGCCGCGGCGGAAGGCCATGGCGTCTGCCAGGACTTCGCCCACATCTTCATCGCCACGGCCCGTCTCGGCGGGATTCCGGCGCGCTACGTCTCCGGCCATCTTTTCCGCCGCGACGGGCAGAAGGACCAGGAGGCGGCACACGCCTGGGCCGAAGCCTGGATCGACGATCTCGGCTGGGTCGCCTTCGATCCGGTCAACGGGATCAGCACGGACGACGCCTATCTGCGCGTCGCCTGCGGGCTCGACTATCGCGACGCCGCCCCCATCGTCGGCGCGCGCGCGGGTGGCGGCGACGAGCGACTCAGGGTAGAGGTGCGCGTCAGCGAGGCGACGGGGCAGAGCCAGTCCCAGATCCAGGGCTGAACAAGAGGATTGCGGCGCGGATGACCTATTGCCTTGGCATGCTGCTGGACGCTGGCCTGATCATGATCGCGGACACGCGCACCAATGCCGGCGTCGACGACATCTCCTCCTTCCGCAAACTGCACTGCCTCGCCGACACCGAGGACCGGGTCATCTACGCGGCCTCGGCGGGCAATCTCTCCACCACCCAGACCGTCATCTCGATGCTGCGCGAGGGCATCCCGACGGGCGAGGACGGGGCGATCATGCGCACGATCGCCGAGCCGACCTCGATGTTCCGCGCCGCCCAGCTGGTCGGCGACGCCATGCAGCTCGCCAATGCCACGGTCGGCAAGGCCCTGGCCTCGATCAAGATCTCCGGCACCTCCTCGCTGCTGCTCGGCGGGCGGATCGGCAATGCGCCCCCCGCCCTCTTCCTGATCTACTCGGCCGGCAATTTCATCGAGTGCAAGCCGGACATGCCCTTCTTCCAGATCGGCGAGACCAAATATGGCCGGCCGATGCTGGACCGGACGATCAAGCCGTCGACGCCCCTGCCCGAGGCGATGAAGATCGCCTTCCTCTCCTTCGACGCCTCGATCCGCTCCAATCTCGCCGTCGGCCGCCCGCTCGACCTGATGGTGATGCCGGCATCGCCGACCTCGAAGGTGCTGACCCGGCGGGTCGGCGAGAACGATCCCTATTTCAACGATCTCTCCGCGCGCTGGGGAGACCTGCTGCACGATGCTGCGGCGACGATCCCGGATCCGCCCTTCATGGCGGATCTCATGCAATGAGCGGCGCTTTCGCGGCGCTGCGCGCCCATGGCCTCGCCTTTCCGGAGGCGGAGGAGGATCACCCGTGGGGCCACACCGCGCTCAAGGTGAAGGGCAAGACCTTCGTCTGGCTCGACGAGACCGACGGCCTGTTCAGCCTGACCGTAAAGCTGCCGGTGAGCCGCGACTTCGCCGAAATGTTCGATTTCGCCTCCCCGGCAGGCTACGGCCTCGGCAAGTCGGGCTGGATCAGCTGCCGCTTCGCGCCCGGCGAGAAGCCCGACCTCGACCTCATGAAACGCTGGCTCGCCGAAAGCTACCGGGCGGTCGCGCCGAAGAAGCTGGGCGCGCTGCTTTCCGCGGACGAATAGCCCCGGATTTGCGATTTTTGGCCTGAGCGCCTATGTTTAACCCATTCTCTTGGAATCAGGATTCTCGATGTCCACCCATCACGATTTCTATTTGGAGCGCGCCGCCGAGGCGCGCCGCGATGCTGAAGCCACCCCTCTCCAGAATGTCCGCGACCGTTGCCTGCGCGCCGCCGAGGCGTGGGAGCAGATGGCGGCCCGCGTCGAACGGACCGGCCGCATGCGTGCCGAGACGGAGGCCCGCAAGGCCGCGATGAGCGAGCTGCAGGTCACCGAATAGCCTGAAGCGCGCCTCCCGCCCCCGGGCGGCAGGGACGCTCCTTTCTAGATCACCACGAAGTCGCCGGCGCCGAGCGTCGGTGCACCGCTGGCGATGGCGAACAGCACCGCCGCGCCGGCGCCGTTTCCGTCTGCGTCGTAGAAGAGCTGCCCGGTGAGGCTGTTGTAGATGATGCGGTCCGACGCGTCCGCGGCGGCGGCGCCGGTCACGAACGCATTGGCATCGAGCGCGCCCGGGGCGCCGA
>Ga0196977_1000240_pt1 | contig 32664 bp, 24 predicted proteins | sample S3v_1013CmetaG_FD_148634 | JGI IMG/M metagenome (GOLD analysis project Ga0196977, IMG submission 148634) | Soil microbial communities from Anza Borrego desert, Southern California, United States - S3+v_10-13C | ecosystem: Environmental > Terrestrial > Soil > Desert | place: USA: California... | reverse complement strand
GCAGTTTACTTATTCTTTGATCGCTGTCGATGCTTTTTTCCGACAGGCTCTGAAAGGGTTCGGCGCGAGATAAACCCTTTCAGGGTTTGGTCCGTTTTATCATATTGTTACCCGGCGTTGTCGCTGCGCTCCAAGCCTGGGCTGCAATTAGCGAACGCCTTCGGCGTTAATCGCTCTCAGAAATTCAAACTGGCCCACTAACTGGCTGTTTTGGATATTTTATTGACGCCCTAAAGAGCGCCACGCTATAGTAAAGCCCGGCGCTCCTCCTACCAGCGCAAGCTTCCAGACCCCAGCCTTTTACGCAGTCCAAAAGGTTCTCAGGATAATTCATGGCCGTTAAAATCGACGATCTGCTACGCATTGCTACCGGTCACGGCGCGTCCGATCTGCACCTGAAGGTCGGCGCGTTCCCTGTTATGCGCATCGGTGGCGAATTGCACCCGATAGCCGACGCACCTCGTTTGCGGCCGGAAGATACGTTGGACATGGCGTTTTCAATCATGTCTAACCGCCAAAAGCAGCGCTTTAAAGAGGTCTCGGAAGTCGACATCGGTTACGGCGTCTCGGGTCTGGGCCGTTTCCGCGCAAACATCTTTCAGCAACGTGGCACCGTCAGTATCGTGCTGCGCGTGATTCCCGATCACAACAAAAGCGTCGCTCAACTCGGACTGCCACCCGTGATCGATAAGATAGCGGAAGAACGACGCGGGCTGATTCTCGTCACGGGCGCAACCGGCTCTGGAAAGTCAACGACGCTCGCCGCAATGATCGACTGCATCAACTCAACACGCAGCGGTCATATCGTCACCATTGAAGACCCGATCGAGTTTCTGCATCGCGACAAGCAATCGTTTGTGACTCAGCGCGAAGTTGACGTCGACACGCGCTCGTTTGCCGAAGCGCTGCGTGGCGCACTGCGCCAGGATCCGGACGTGATTCTCGTCGGCGAAATGCGCGACCACGAAACGATCGAAACCGCTCTAACAGCGGCTGAGACGGGCCATCTAGTGCTTTCTACTCTGCACACACTCGACGCAACCGAAACGATCACGCGAATCGTCTCTTCGTTCCCGGCGCACCAGCAGAGATCGGTGCGCATTCAACTAGCGGGAATTCTAAAGGCCGTGATCTCGATGCGACTCGTGCGCGCGGCGAAAGGCGCAGGACGCGTTCCGGCAATTGAAGTATTAGTCTCAACGGCGTTCATTCGCGATCACATCATCAACGAAGAAAAGACGTACATGATTCGCGAGGCGATCGCGGCCGGCACTTCACAGTACGGCATGCAGACGTTCGATCAGTCGCTCTTTCATCTCCTTCAGTCGCGTCTGATCACGCTCGAAGAAGCGTTGCACAACGCGAGCAATCCCGACGAGTTCAAGATGCGCGTGCAGGGAATCTACTCGGCCGACGACACGCTCGCTCACATGACAACGCCCGCGATAACGCCACCGCCCGCACCCGCCAAAGCCGCGCCACCCACAATCAAAACCGAACCCGAAAGCATCTTCGTCAAGCACTAGTTCACGCGCTCGCGACGCATGACGCGCACACCCGCGCGCCAGTCTTCGTTGATATCGAAGCGATAGATCTCGATGTCGCTCGCGATGCACTGCGCGAGTTTTTGGAATGACGGATGCACCCTAAGCGTTGGAGCGACGAGGTAGACCAACGGCGGCTCGTCGCGGATTTTCAGATCGCCGAAGAGCTTCGCGCGCGTGATGTGACCGCGGCGGCGATGTGCTTCCACGCGACGCCAGTAATCGGCGCCTTGCAAAACGTGCTCGCGATCTTCGTAGACCTTCAACTCGATCACCACGAGTCTGCCGTCTTGCCGTAAGGCGAGCAGATCTATTGGGCGGATGCCAAGCCGGCCTCCTCGCGCGGTGCGAAACTGAGCGTGCAGCGGCGCGATGATCAAACCCGGATCGAGTTTGGTGATGTCGCGGCGCAGCAGTGATTCCAGCCATGCTTCGGCCGCGGAGCGGTAAAACGCGTGACGGTGATCGGTCGCGAATGCCGAGCGATGTACACGCAGGTCGTGAAGCAGATTTTCCCATTCGCGTTGCGTTGAGTGATCCAGCAAGCGCCGGTGACCCACGTCCAAGCCAAACCAGACGTTTTCCGCGCCAAGCAACGTGCGAACACGTGCGAACGGTAAACCGAAGTAACGCAGCGTTTCGCCGTGACGCGCGTGGACCACGTCGATCGCGTCCGACGCCTCCGCAACGATAGCGCTGGTTTGTGCGGTTATCGTGGCTGCAGGCACCGGCGGAAATGAGGCGAGTTTCTTGTTCCATAGTTGCCGCCGTTCGAGAGGTTCGGCGGGCGTTAGATCGATCAGATCGTTATCGACGACAAAAACACGAATCTGGTCTCGCAAACCGTCACGCAACAACGCCACACGATAAAGCAGCGGCTTGAGTAGTTCGTCAGATACAAGCAACCAGAGTTGTTCGATGTAAGGCGGCTTGACGCGATCGGCTGTTCGTTTGAACCACAACAACGTTGACGACAAAAACGCGTCGACAGAGGCCGGTTGGCTTGCGACCACCGGACCACTGACCGCAATTCGCGCCTGCTTGCGGTGCACGATGATGCGCGCATAACGTCCCGGCTGACTTGGTCTCGTGCCGCGATTCAGTGCGCAGCGTTCAACGCGTGTTTCAGGTTGGGCGGCGCACGCCAGTTGGGCCAACTTCTCGCAGCGAGTCTGCCGCGCCGCACGAATGGTCGCCGCCACGGCCAACGCCGACGCACGCGGAACCAGTTCAATCAGCGGCAACTCGGCGCCGAGGCGACGCGACGCTTGCAACAGCAGCATCTGGCCGTTCCATTCCCAACCGAGAATGCGCCACGAACGACTTCCCTTCTCCGTCCAGCACGAAAGCATCAGCCGCCCGTGCGCAACGGAGACGTCCATCTCGTCGCGACGCAGGGCGTAAGCCTCACCGCGCCCGGCAGTGCAAAACCATTCAGCATGTTGGCGAAAGAGACCAGCGATCTGCTGGCGCGCAGCTTCAATTGAAGCGAGAGATGTGAGGTGTTCGAACATAATGTGAGGTTTAAGACTCCAGCAGAATCCACCTGGCCCTCAAAGCCTTCTGACACGGCTCTGCGCCAGCTCATACGGCTCTGCACCACTCATACGGCTCTGCCGCCGGATGTGAGGCAAGGCTATGCCTTGCCGTTAGAAACTAAATCAACGGGCTTCGCCCCCGGTTCGGGCTCGGCCCGAAATAGATGGGCCAAAGGCCGTACCAGGGGCACAGCCCAACACCTTTTACTCGACTGCACCGGCGAGGCGTAGCCTCGCCTCATATCCGGCGGCGGAGCCGTACAGAACCACATCCCGCGGCGGAGCCGCGCAGAACCACCTCCCGCGGCGGAGCCGCGCAGAACCACATCCCGCGGCGGAGCCGTGCAGAGACACATCCCGCGGTGGAGCCGTACAGAGAGCTTTATGCGCGCGTTGAAGTACGCTGAGAGAGGGCTTTTGCAGGAAAGCTTCTACTCTGTGCTACCATTTTTGGTCAAGTGATGAAGAACATTTATCTCGCAGGTGCAGTAAGAACACCAATCGGAAAATTTGGCGGCACGCTGCAGGCGTGGACGGCCGCGGACATGGGCGTCGCCGTTGCCAGGGAAGCGTTGCGACGCGCAAACGTCTTGCCAAATCAGGTCAACGATTCGATCTGGGGCTGCGCACGGCAAGCGGGCGGCGGTCCTAACGTGGCACGTCAGATCACTTTCCGTGCGGGCGTTCCCGAAACCGTACCCGCCTTCACAGTCAATCAAGCCTGCGGCTCGGGTCTGAAGGCGATCATTCTCGCCGCGCAGGAGATCATGTTGGGCCGTGCCGATGCCGTGCTCGCGGGCGGCACGGAGAGCATGTCGCGTGTTCCGTACTTCGCTGAAGGCGCACGCTGGGGCATGCGCATGGGAAATACCCAGCTCATCGACGGCATGTATCGCGACGGCTTCAACGATCCGTTGTCCGGTTTGATGATGGGCCAAACCGCCGAGAAACTCGCGCGGCAATACGAGATCTCCCGCCAAGAGCAGGATGAGTTTGCGCTGCGCTCGCAGCAACGAGCCGAAGCCGCGATCAAGTCGGGGCGGTTCAAAGACGAAGTGCTGTCACTCGAAATCGCGGGCCGCAAGAACGAAACGACGAGCTTCGCGCAGGACGAACACTGCCGCGCCGGCACCACGCTTGCTGATCTGGCAAAATTGCCGCCCGTCTTCTACAAAGACGGCAGCGTCACTGCCGGAAACTCCTCGGGTATTACTGACGGCGCGTCAGCGCTCGTCGTGCTGAGTGAAGCGGGTCTCGAACGCGCGGGTGTCAAAGCACAAGCACGAATCGTCGACTACGAGATCTCCGGCGTCGCTCCGGACATCATGGGAATCGGTCCAGTGCCTGCTGTTCGAGCGCTACTCTCGCGGCAAAACCTGACGTTGGACCAGATCGATCTCATCGAACTCAACGAAGCCTTTGCAGCCCAGGTCATTGCGTGCGATCGCGAACTCAAATTTGACTCAGAGCGACTGAACGTCAACGGCGGGGCCATCGCGCTGGGCCATCCGATCGGCTGCACAGGCGTGCGCATCACCACCACGCTGGTCCACGAGATGCAAAAGCGCGAAGCGAAGCTCGGACTCGCAACACTGTGTGTCAGCGGCGGCATGGGTTTCGCCCTGTTGCTGGAACGAGTGTGAGCCGGATATTGACATACCGGAAGACGTCGAAGCAGTTGACGGCTGTCGTTTTCCTGCTCGTTATCGCAGCGTCATGTGCACCAAACCAGAAAGTCGTCACCGAAACCAACAGTAACGAGACCGTTATCTCCGCAACTCCACCTTTCCAAACAAAAGAACCTGAGCGCTATCGAGCCACGCGCACGATCACAACCGTAACGGCCACCGGAGAAACGACAATCACCAGGAACACGATCGCCCGCGACGGCGAACTGCGCCGCGATGAAACTGAAATGTGGCAACGGCGCGTGGTCTACCTCTATTTACCGGAAGGTAAGTTTCTGCTTGTACCTGATGAAAAGCTGTTAGTAGATCTCACTAAAACCGACGGCGCGGAGGCACCCGGCATTGACGACGCATCGGAAAGTTCGCCCGATCGCCTGCTGCACACTGATCCAATCGCTACGACCTATCAACAAATCGCCACTGAAACCATCAACGGCCGCACGGCGCAAAAGTATCGTGTGGTTGTTAACAGTTCGACCGGCACAAACGTCAGCGTCAATGAGACTCTGATCTGGATCGACGACGCTTTGCACATGCCCGTCAAATCTGAAACTACGTCGAGCGACGGAAAGCGCGTGATGATGGAACTGTCAGAGATCTCGCTCGACGTCGATCGCGGTGTTTTTCAAATCCCGGAGGGTTACGAAAAGATTGCAATGCGCGACCTTCTCGAGCGGTTGAAGGTCTCTGAATGAAAGTCCCAAGGTAAGCCAAAGCGAGCCAACCTGAGCAACTCTTTCGGGCATCGCAGTGCGGGCTTCAAAGCTACCAAACTTCTTCTCCCAGTACAGCAAATCCCTAGAAAGGCATTCGTAGTGAAAAGAAAATTTCTTAACCTCGCAATCGTTATTTTGGCCGTTTGCTCGTCGCAGGTGCTGGCGCAAACACGTAAACGCAACAACGCTCCAGCTCCCACGGGTCTGCTCGCCTCGTTGCCACAATCCGACGCGGTCGCGCAGGTGAAGATGCGCCAACTGCTGAGCGAGGCGATGCCGCGAATACTCGCCAGTAACCCCGCGAAGTTGGCGGAGGTTAATGCGAGTATCGACTCATTTAAAACCCGCACCGGTCTCGACCCGCGCACGTTCGAGCAGATCGCGGTGGGGTTTCGGTTCACCTTTCCCGCTGAAGGCGTGACTAAGACGCAGACGATCGCTTTGGCAAACGGTGCGTTCAGTCCGGCAGCGATGGTTGCAGCGGGAAGAGTCGCTGCAAACGGTGCGTATCGCGAGGAGAAGTATCAGGGCAAAACCATTCACATCTTCAAACTCGATCAGAGTATTCGAATGCTCGGTGTGTTTGACGTTCGCATCGACGAGCTCGCGGCGTCGCCACTCGACGCTAACGTGCTCGCGCTTGGCGATCCCGCGGGCGTTCAGGCTGCAATCGACGCCGCGCGTTTGCGCCAAAACGCGAATGCTGAATTGATTGCTTTGGCCAACCGCGATCCGAACGCACTCATTGGCTTCGGCAGCAACCTCTCGGAACAACTGATTCGCAATCTCGACATCGGTAATGCGCCGATCGCCGCTGACTTGAGCAGATTGCGACAGGTCTACGGCTCGGTTGGTTCCACTGAAAGAGATCTCGAACTGTTTCTGGCTGCGCGTGCCGTGAATGCGGATGCGGCGAAGAGTCTCGGCGACACGCTCGAAGGTCTGAAGCAGTTTGGCGCTTTGCTTGTTGGTCGTTTGTCGGGAGCGAAAGGTGTTTTGGCGAAGAGTGCCTTGGCTAATATGAAGATCGTGACGGCGGCCAACGAACTCCAGATTCGCACCGCGGTGCCGCAGGCTGATGTTGGACCACTGATGGGTGGTAACTGAAAGAATAAGGGGTGGCCAACACGCTGACCACCCCATTAGTTTTACGGCTCTTTAGTTTACTTGGTCGGGAAGTTTAAACCCGGCGGCAGTGCTGGTTCAGGCGCAGACGCGGCCTGCACTTCATCGAGTTCTTTCAGCACGTTGTCATAGATCTTGATCTTGCCGTCCTCTCTCATCTTCTGCTGCACTTTGGCAATGTAATCCTCGAAGACCTGGTTCTGACGCGCGCCGAGCAATTGCTGTTTCAACCGGTCACGTTCGCCTTCATTGAATGCCTTGAAGTCCGGTTCGATTCTCTTCACGATCCCGACGATCACCCACTTGTCCTCGACTTTAATCGGAGTCTTGCTGATCTCGCCTTGTTTCAGACCGTAAATCGCGTCGTCGATCGCGGTGCTCGTACCTGCTTTTCCTAACGTCGAACTCAGCTTGAAGCCTTCTTCGTAACCGGAGTCGAAGCCGTCCTTCTCACCAGCGGTTTTAACCGCGTCAGGACTACTCAAACTTGCGGCCAGCTCCTTAGCTTTCTGCTCGATCTGGTCCTTCGCGCGCTGCTGTTTGATGTTTTCCGCGACCTTTGTCTTGACTTCGTCAAACTCCGGAATGCGCGGTTCCTTCTTGTCGACGAGCATCGGAATCGCGAAACCATCCTTAACTCCGATCTGATCGGCTACGTCGTTCGGATTGTTGAGCGACGCCAGCGCCTGCTCAAACTGTTGATTAGCGCCGATGTTCGGCACGTCGTCACCCGGTTTCATATATCCAGTTTCGCGCACCATCTCGGCGGGAGACATATTGGCTTGAGCGGCAAACTCCTGGGCCACCTTTTGCGGATCTTTCGTCTCTTTCAGACGAGCCGCAGCTTTCTTTGCGATGTCCAACGCAACGCCGTATCCCCGTTGATTGCGAGCCGAAACCAACAGTTCCGGCTTGGCTTGTTCGAACGTCTTGGGAACGGATTCGCCGCGACGCAAGATGTACCAATTGCCGCTATAGCGAATCGGAATGTCGAAAACTTCGCCGACTTGCATGGTCTCGGCACGGTCGTACAGACCGTGCGGTTTGGTGGGGTTTGACTTAAACGGAGTGGCGAGAAAACCATTGTTCCCCGCCGTTGCCGGATCTTCCGAGTTTCCCTTTGCCGCTTCGGCAAACGCCTGCTCACTGACAGTGCGACCGCCGCTCGTGAGCTTCGCGATCAGGTCCTTCGCCTTCTGCTCGACTTGCGCATCGAGATCGGGGCGCGCAACTTTCAAAACAATCTGCTGAATCTTGACGCCCGCTTCTTTGTACTTGGGATCGAGTTGATCGAAGTTGGCTTTGAGATCCGCGTCCGAGATATTCAACTTCGAACCAGCTTTCTCGATGTTGATAAAGAGGTAGCGAACTTTGCGCTGCGGTTCGAGATAGCGATATTCAGTCTTGTGACTCTCGTAATAGCTGCGCAACTCTTCGTCGCTGGGCTGGATTTTCTCCGCGAGTTTGTCCGCAGTGAGCGAAATGTAATTGACGTCAAACGCCGTGTTGCGTCGCTTGTACTCTTCCTGCACTTCGTCGTCAGAAACGTTGACGCTCGCGGTAACGAATGCTCGTAACTTCTGCTGCGCGATCAAATTGCGCATCTCGTTTTCGTAAGTATCGGTGTCGCCGTAACGCGCGACGACTGACTCTTTGTAACGATCGTATCCGATAAATCCGCCAGATGCGTCAGTGAACTCCTTCATCAGCCGATCTTTCAGTTCCGCATCACTGGCGCCGAGACCGAGCCGCTCCGCTTCCTGCACGATCACGCGGCCCTTGATCAAACCGTCCAGAAACATCCGGCTGGTACCGATAGAAGCGATTTGCGGGCCGTACGCCTGCAGCATGCTTTCTCGCCGGCGAGCAAGTTCAGCGACAGTGATGTAGTCGGAGCCGACCTTGGCCACGGATTCCGTGTTCTTGGTTGGGTCGATACTGCTGGCGGTGCGGCCGGGGGCGTAGAAGAAAATCAAGCTGACGGCCATCAGCACCGCAAAGCCGAGGATGACAATGTTACGTGTTCGTTCGAGACGTCCTAATTGTTTGAGCATTATTTATTACCTTTCGAGGGCGAACCGCGGATTGTAAGGGAGACACGGGACAACTGACAACCTACAAACCCTCGTTTGCTAGGATGAAACTCAGATGCTATTTTCTGCCGTGCATGGATGCATTCAGCGGTTCAACCGGGCTGTGGCTTGGATTCAGTATCTTTATCGTCACGATGTTGAGCCTGGACCTCGGGCTCTTTAATCGTAAAGCTCACACAATCAGATACCGTGAAGCGTGGATCTGGAGCGGCGTTTGGGTGACGTTGGCCCTGATTTTCGCCGGCCTCGTCTTTCACTACCAGGGATCAACGCGCGGCCTGGAGTTTCTGACCGGCTATCTGATCGAGTTGTCGCTCTCCGTCGATAACCTGTTTGTCTTCCTGCTGATCTTTTCCTACTTCAAGGTACCCGCTCAATTTCAGCATCGCGTGCTGTTTTGGGGCGTGATGGGTGCGCTGATCATGCGTTTGACGATGATTTTTGTCGGCGCGGCGCTGATCAACCGCTTTCACTGGATCATCTACATCTTCGGCGCATTCCTCGTTTACACCGGCATCAAGATGTTTCGGCACGACGAGGTCGAGATTCACCCCGATCAGAATATCGCCGTTCGCATCGTCACGAAGTTTCTGCCTATCACTCGTCACTACGAAGAGGAGAAGTTTTTCACAAAAATCAACGGCAAAACCACCGGTACATTGCTGTTGCTGGTTTTGATGGTCGTGGAAGTGACGGACCTGGTTTTTGCGGTCGATTCGATTCCGGCGATCTTCGCCATTACGCGGGATACGTTTATCGTCTACACGTCGAACGTGTTCGCGATTCTGGGGCTGCGGTCGATGTATTTCCTACTGGCGGGCGTGGTGGAAAAATTCCGCTATCTGCGCACGGGCCTCGCGATTGTCCTGACGTTTATCGGCCTAAAGATGCTGATTGTGGCTGTCGGTTTCTATATTCCGATCTGGGTTTCGTTGGTATTTGTGGCGTTGGTTTTGATCGGATCAGTGGTGGCGTCGCTGCTGATCCCGGCCAAACCTGACCTGACCATGAAGGTCGATTTGCCGCCGGATTACATGGGCGACGGCCCAATTTAACCCCAACGCCGACCCGTTCGGATTAAACATGCTTGAACGTTCTGGCTCCCTGTGCTAAATTCCTCAACTGGTAGTGCCTGAAACAGGCGGGTTTCCACTCGCCGGCGCCTTTACGGACTCACACCTAACAACGTGCGGCTCAAGCCTTTAGCCGAACCGCGCTGATCTCAACCCGAGGTTCGACCCCCCTTTACGAATAGAAATGTCGGCAAATAAGACCAGTCGCTTTGCCTATGATTGGTGGATCATTCAGAAGCGTTTCGTTTATCTGGTGATCGCCATATTTGTCCTCTGCGCCTCCGCTGCCGGCGCTGCGCTCTACGTCTGGAAATATGGAAATCCCTTCAAAAACGTAGCAGAAACGAACTATCCGGCCGGTGCGCGGTTCATCTCTTTCGAAGGCGACGTCCGCGTCGTCCGGGCGGCCACGCGCGAGACAATTCCCGCTAATGCCGACACGCAGCTTTATCCCGGCGATACGGTGCAAACGCAGACCAATGGCCGTGCCCGAATCGGTCTGGCCGACGGTTCGACGCTCGTCGTCAAACCAAACAGCACCATCGTCGTGCGCGACAACGCCCGCGCCGACGACGGCAAACGAACCAACGTTCACGTGCGGGTCGATAGCGGACAGCTCTCCGTGCGCACTGAGCAGCAGGCGGACGGCACCACGAATGTTGTCGAAACGCCGAAGACCAGGAGCACGATGAGCGAGCGCACGAACGCGAGCTTCGGCGTCAATCCGGAAGGCACTGAAGAGATCCGCGTCTCGACTGGTGCAATCGAAACGACTAACGGCTCCGGCGAGAAGACTTCCATTCGCGGCGGCGAATACGTTTCAGTTAACAACTCCGGCCGTCTCTCAGCAGCGCAGAAACTACTCGACGTGCCGCTACCCGCCACGCCGCACGACCTCGAGAAAGTTTACGTTGGAGGAAACGGCGCGGCCAATATTGCTTTGAAATGGCAAAGGCCGCAGTCAGGAACACCTGCTTACTATCGCGTTGAAGTCGCCACATCTCCGTTCTTCGTCGCGGACGGCAAAGTCATGGAACGCGATCAATTACAGGCGACTGAGTTAGCCGCCAACGATCTGCGGCCGGGAGTTTACTTCTGGCGCGTGCGCGCAACGGCGGCGACCGGTCAAGCCAGCGACTGGAGCGATCCGCTGAAATTCATCGTAGCGACACGTGGAACGGGATCGCAGGTCGGTGCTTCCAATCTTACGGCCGAACTTCTCGGCGGTAATCTCTATCTGGTTCGCGGTCGCGCCGAGCCCGGCACCACGATCAGAATAAGCGGCCGCGAAACGATCGTTAATCCCGACAGTTCGTTCCAGATTCAGTTAATCGTACCCGCCGGGACGCGCGATATCACTGTGGAAGCGCAGGACCCGCAGGGCAACAGCAGTCAATACAAAGTTTCACTTTCCGGCCGCGCTGCGCGCCGAACCTGAGTCGGAGATCTACGAGCGTGTCGAGTCACGTAATTCTATTGACTGATGCTCATGAAGCACCGGCCTACGAGTTAATCGAGGCGTTGCGACAGGCTGGCGTGAAGACTCTGATCGAAGGTCTGCGCGAAGTGGAAGTTGAAGTCGCGCTGGCGCGACAACAGAAGAACCAGGGCGGACTTTCCGATCTTGATGGTCCACCGCCGCTGGCCGTGCTCTACGAAGTCGTACCCGGCGCGGACATGGTTGAACTGCACACAGCCATCAATCACGCGAAAGCGTTTTGGCCGGGCGCACCATTGGTTGCGTGCCGCCGGCAGATGAACGGATATCAGAGCCTGAACCTTCGTAGTCTGGACGGTGCAACGTTAAAACGGCTTGGTTTTCTCGCGATTGCCGACAAATCGGCACAACTGCCGGCGTTATTGCGAGAGATTGAAGGGCAGGGCGCTTCAGGTGAACTCAACCTGCCGGAGATCGTCGAAAGACCTGCCGGACGCGGTTGTTCCTCGTTACCGCCGAAGATCAAATTCAACGATTTACGCGCGGCGTTCGATCTCGTCGCATCGCTTCACTTCATCGGCGATCAAAGCGGCGCCGCAAATACAGCTCTAGCCGGACTTGAACAACTGATCCGCGCCGATCGCTGGGCCATTTATCTGTTCTCCGAAGAGAAAGGCGTCGAAAGCGCAACACTCGAAGCGATCGCCGTTCGGCGTCCGGGCCAACACGGCAGCGGCAGTCGCAGCGAAGAAGAGTGGCGGCGCGTGTTGACCGGCGAATCCGATTTACCCATCGGTTCCGAAAGCAAAGCCGCGAAACGTGCGGCCGCGGGAATGGGAATCATCAAGCGGAAAGAGCGCGGGCAGTTCGTGCTGGCCGTGCCGTTGATTTGTGGTGAACGTATCCTCGGCGTGATTGAAGGCGTTCGTGAAGGTGCTGCGGCACGCGCGTTTAAGAAAACCGACGTTGCGTTACTCGATTCACTTTCGTTACCGATCGCTTCCGCACTTGCGAATGCAGTGCGCATCGCCGAAGCCGAACGTCTCTCACAAACAGACGACCTGACCAAACTGCACAACGCGCGCTACCTGCGCCAGTTCCTGCTCAACGAGATCAGGCGTGCACGGCGTTACGGTTCGAGTGTGGCCGCACTGTTTCTCGATCTTGATGACTTCAAACGCATCAACGACGAACACGGTCACCTGGTCGGCTCGCACGTGCTGATGGAGATGGCGGGCGTGATTCTCTCTTCGATCCGCGACACTGATGCCGTGGCGCGTTACGGCGGCGACGAATTCGTTATCGTCTTGCCGGACACCGGGATCGAACTCGCGGGAACGGTCGCCGAGCGCATCCGGCAAAAGATTCTGAGACATCAGTTTACGGGCGGACGCCGGTTACAGCTTTCCCTGACGGCTAGTTTTGGCGTGGCCGCATTTCCGAGACACGCATCCTCGCCGCAGCAACTCATTGCCTGTGCCGACACGGCGATGTACGAAGCAAAAGCAGCGAACAAAAACTGCGTGCGCTTTGCGGCGGATTTGGCCCAGAACGAACCACCCCAACACATCATCGAGATGCTCGAGGTCGACGCCGGAACGGCGGTCCAGGGTTAGTAAAAACATTTCGCTCGGTCCAGAGATCGAAGTACAAAGAACAAAATACAAAGTTCAACGAACAAACCAGTTTACGGTTCGTGCGTTAACGGTGTATCTTAGGAGGTCGGACGTGTTTGGTGCGTCTAAAGAGGTATGGAGCGAAGGGGATTCTCTCCCTACTGTTATTTTGCCGCCGATCCCACCCGAATTCCAACTTACAACCACGGGAAGTGAATAAGTCTAGATGGCTTTCAAATCTATCTTCAGTCTGTTTTCCAGTGATCTGGCGATTGACCTCGGGACGGCAAATACTCTCGTTTACGCCAAGGGGCGCGGCATAGTCGTCTCTGAACCTTCTATCGTTGCAATCAACAAAGTAACTAATCAAGTGGAAGCCGTGGGACGAGACGCCAAGGACATGTTGGGCCGAACCCCCGGTAACATCGTCGCCATTCGTCCGATGAAAGACGGCGTCATCGCAAACTTTGAAGTCACTGAGAAGATGCTTCAGCACTTCATCCGTAAGGCCCATAACGGAAAAACGTGGGTCAGCCCGCGCGTCGTCATCGGCATCCCTTCTGAAATCACACAAGTCGAACGGCGGGCTGTCGAAGATTCCGCTTATCGCGCTAAAGCATCTGAAGTTTATCTGGTCGAAGAAGCGATGGCCGCGGCTATCGGTGCCGGTCTGCCGATTACCGAACCACACGGCAACATGGTGGTAGACATCGGCGGCGGCACGACCGACATTGCGGTGATCAGTTTGAGTGGTATCGTTTACTCGCGCGCCGTGCGCGTCGCCGGCAATGAGATGGACGAGGCGATCATTCAGTACATCAAGCGGAAGTACAACTTGTTAATCGGCGAACGCACCGCGGAAGCAATCAAGATCGAACTCGGCTCGGCCTACCCGATCGACGAGCCGCTGTCGTATGAAGTGCGCGGCCGCAACCTGATCGAGGGAATTCCCAAGACCATCACCATCACCGACGAGGAAGTGCGCGAGTCGCTCGCGGATTCGATCTCGACGATCATCAACGCCGTCCGCGTGGCGCTCGAACGAACGCCGCCGGAGCTTTCGGCAGATATCGTCGAACGCGGTATTGTATTAACAGGGGGCGGCGCTTTACTGAAAAATCTCGACAAGCGCCTTTCAATTGAAACGGGTCTGCCGGTTTCGCTGGCCGACGACCCGCTTGCTTCGGTCGTTCTGGGGACCGGAAAGATGTTGTCTGACTTCGACCTCCTCAAACGCGTGAAGTGGGAAAACACAATGACCAGCGGGATGTAAGTAAGCAGTGGCTTCGGTTCGTACTCAAAGAGAAATCCGTCAACGAGCGCCACTCTGGCTCGTGACGTTGCTGATCACCAATCTGGTAATCATGGCGGTTGACGCGCGCGACGCTACCGGCGAGCAAAAAATCCTGCGCATCTGGACGCAGACACTGGCTTCGCCTCTGCAAAGCACATCGTCGAAAGTTAGCGGCGCCACCTCCGGTTTCTTTCAACAGATCTGGAACTTCCGCAGCACCGCGGCAGAAAACGAGCAATTAAAAGAACGTCTGGCCAAGGCCGAGTCGGAACTCCATGCAGCGCGCCAGGCGGAAGCAGAAAACGAACGTCTGAAGACGCTGCTGGATCTCCGCGAAAAGAGCGACATCAAGAGTATTCCGGCCCGCGTGATTGCTCGCGATCCCTCGATCTGGTTCAACACGATCACGATCAATCGCGGCAGCACGTCCGGCGTCGAAGTGAACATGCCGGTCGTTACTGGTGGTGGAGTTGTAGGCCGCGTGATCACTGTCAGTCCGTGGGCGTCCCAAGTCATGCTGCTCACGGATGAGAAAGCCGGCGCCGGCGCGGTCGTCGGACAGTTAGGACAATCGGGCGCGCTCGGCTCCGTACGCGGACGCGCGGATCTTGGCGTCGGCGTGATCGAGATGCGTTACGTCTCCGGTCTCGAGCAAGTCGAGGTCGGCGACTACGTGATGACCACGGGCCAGGACGGGATTTATCCGCCCGGTTTGAATATCGGCAAAGTTGTCGATGTGAAAAAAGGAACAGCTACCCAGGCACACCAGATTTTGATCCAACCCGGCGCTCAGTTGGACCACTTGGAGGACGTGGCGGTGCTCTTGTACCACCCTCCGCAACGACCAACCCCCCAACCCACTTTGCAGGATGCGGATAGAACACGCTGAGATTTTAATTTTCGGAGATGTCGCAGCTTAAGATCGCCGCAGTTTTGCTTATCTCGATAGTGCTGCAGCTTGCGCTCCGCGAGGTTTGGAGGCCGCTCGCATATATCGACTTTCCCCTCGTAGTAGTTGTTTACATCGCGCTGCAACGCGAAGCCTGGCAGGCGCTGGTGGTGGGAACACTGGCGGGTTTGATAGTCGACGCGCGCAGTGGCGGCCTCGTCGGCGCGGGCGGATTTTCCAAGACGCTAACGGCCTACATCATCTTTTTCGCGGCGACGAAAGTAAACCTTGAAAACCCATTGTTGCGGATTCCGGTACTGGCGGCGGCAACTGTGCTCGACTCCGCAATCTATGTCTTCTGGCACCGGGTGCTCGGTTATGCGCCGGGCGTTCCGTTCGTGCAGACGATCTCTTACAAACTGATCGCGACGACGGTGGTCGGTACTCTGGTTCTTTACATGCTCGATTCGGTGATGTCCGGCCAGTCGGCACAGCGGCGGCAATTTGCCACGCGACGGCGCGTCGCGCGGCGTTCGACAGGGCCGTTACGGCGAAGATAAGGAGCTTTGGACTTTGTACTTGGTTCTTTGTACAACGCGGCAAACGAAACAAAGCACTAAGCACTAAGAACAAAGGGCAAAAGAAATGAAATTCGAAGACTCATCGCAAAACCTTCGCGCTCGACTGCGTTTTGTCCAGATCCTCGTCGTGTTGATGCTGGGTGTGCTCAGCGTCCGTCTCTACGTTTTGCAAGTGGTGCGCGGCGACCGTTACTCGGAGATCGCGCAGAACCAGCGCCGTCGCCGGCTTCCGATTCCCGCCCCGCGCGGTGTGATCTTCGACCGTAACAAAAGACCGATCGTTGACTCGCGTCCCACTTACAACGTGATTCTTTCGCGCGAGGACGTGAAAGGCAAAGACCTCAACGCGCTCGTCGAGCCACTCTCGAGCGGTATGAATATCGACCCGCAGATGCTGACCGAGCGCTTCGAAATGGTGAAGTCGCTGCCGGCGTTCGAGTCGATCCTCGTGAAACAGGACGCCTCGCCCGGCGACATCGCGTGGGTTGAGTCACACAATCTCGAATATCCCGAACTGCGTGTCGAGCAGCAGCCGCAGCGAACGTATCCTGCAAACGGCTCCCTTGCGCACGTCGTCGGCTACGTCGGCGAGATCAATCCCGAACAACTCAAGCAACAGTCTTACAAAGAGAAGGGCCTAAAACCCGGCGACATCATCGGCCTTAGCGGTCTGGAACAGATTTACGACGACTACTTGCGCGGCACGGACGGTTACCGCGAAGTGGTGGTTGACAGCCGCGGACGCATTCAGGACGAGATCGAAATCGTCGATCCGATTCCCGGCCGCGACCTGATCACGACCATCGATCTCGACCTTCAACACGCCGCCGAAGATCAGCTCGCGAATTCTGCGACGCAACGCGGCGTGCTGATCGCGATGGATCCGAACAACGGCGAGATTCTCGCGCTCGCGTCGTATCCGACGTTCGATCCGAATCTCTTTTCACAACGCATCACGACGAAGGAAGGCAAAGCCGAATACGCGGCGTTGCTGGCCGATCCGGAAACGCCGTTACTCAACCGTGCGATTCAAAGCCGTTATCCGCCGGGTTCAACGTGGAAGATTCCGATGGCCATTGCCGGACTTCAGCAAGGCGCGATCACTCTCGACCATTCGAATCTCGTCTGCGGCGGTGGTATCCAGGTCGGCAACAAGTTTACGCGTTGCATGGGCAACCATGGTTCACCCGATATCAAAGCCGCGATTACGCACTCCTGTGACGGCTATTTCTACCGTCTCGGTTTGAAGATGGGGATCGACGGCATCGTCAGCATGGTCGACGAGTTTGATCTGAACAAACGCACGGGCATCGACTTGCCTAACGAAGTGGTGAGCTGGACGCCGTCGCGAGAGTTCAAGCGACGCATGCAACCGAGAGATCCGGAGTGGCGCGACATCGACACGGTTTACGCGTCGTTCGGACAGGTTTACGACATCATCACACCGATCTCGCTCATCAGAACGATCGCCGCGGTGAGCCAGGGCGGCCGGATGTTCATTCCGCACTTGCTCAAGGAAGTGCCGGCGTACGGCGATAAGCCAGCGGTTAAGTTTCAACCTTTGGACGCCGCCCGGCCAAACCCGAAGGTGATCCCCATCCCGGAAGACATTCATCACAAGGTTGTGGAAGGCATGTGGAGCGTGGTGAATGCCGGCGGTACCGGGGCGCGTATTGCGATGGCGGGATTTGATATCGCCGGAAAGACCGGAACGGCGCAGGTGGTCGGCCTTGGCAAAGACACCGGCAAGAACAAAGACCACTCTTGGTTTGTCAGTTACGCACCGGCTTACAAACCGGAAATTGCAATGGTTGCCTTGATCGAAAACTCTGGCTTTGGCGGCCAGCACGCGGCGCCTGCGGTGCGTGGCGTTTACGACGTCTACTATCGCAACACGCGTCACGAGGAACCGCCGGGAGCCGTGCAGCAGATCGCGAAGAAGGAGACAATCGCCAGGCCCGAACGCGCAGCCGCTACGGCGCGGGCTCAGCCACAGCAAGCGGTGGTCAGTAACGATTAGTAAACCCGATTGACCTCGGACGCGCTCTTCCCTGGGACCGCAGGCGTCTCGCCTGCAACTGGTTGAATAGGGCTCCTTGCGTACACGGCAGGCGAGACGCCTGCGGTCCCAGGGAAGAGGGCGTCCGGGGTTCAGAAAACCCAGCAAGTAGATGGTCGCAATCATTCACAAACGCAGTTGGCGTGACTTCGACTGGATCCTCGCGCTCCTGGCAATTGCGATCGTGCTGTTTGGCACGGTCCAAATCCGCAACGCACAACCGACCGAAACCTATTGGGTCAAACAACTCATCGGGCTCGGTATCGGTATCGTGGTGATGCTGGCGATCGCGTTCACCGATTATCGCAAACTGCTAAATCTCGCGCCGGCGTTCTACATCTTCGGCCTGATCCTGCTCGTTGTCGTGCTGGTGCCGGGCCTCGGGTTGAAGATCAACGGGCAGCGAGCGTGGATCAAAGTGCCGGGCATCGGGCAGTTTCAGCCGTCGGAGTTTGTGAAAGTGACGACCGCCATGATGTTGGCGCGTTACTTCGGCAGAAATCGCGTTCAGGCACTCGCGCTCAAAGAGATGATCGTCGGCGGCATTATTCTCGCGATGCCGATCGCGCTGATTTTGCTCGAGCCTGATGCCGGTTCGGTGCTGACGTATCTTCCGATTCTTGCCGTCGTTCTGTTTTTGTCGGCGATCAAGTTGCGGCTCGTGATTGCCGCGGCGGTTTTGGCGGTGGTGATGATTCCCTCCGCGTACTTCGTTGGAGTTAAAACAGGTTACGTTAAAGCGTACCAGCAGGAACGCATCAACGTGATTCTCGATCCGGAGAATGCGGATCGACGCGGGATCGGGTACCACACGTGGCAATCGATCCTCACTGTTGGTGAAGGCGGATTACTCGGCTCGCGCTCGTCAATTGAGTACTCGCAGAGCGGGTTGAAGTTTCTGCCCGAGCCACATACCGATTTTATCTACGCGGTGCTGGCGGAGAACACGGGTTTTGTCGGCTGTATTCTGGTGTTGCTGGCTTACGTGGTGCTCGTGTCGCGTTTGATCACAGGCGCGCGGCGTGCGTCCGATCGCATGGGAATGCTCTTCATCATGGCGTTCGTCGGCGGCCTGTCGTTCCAGGTTTTCATCAACATCGGCATGGCGCTCGGCATCTCGCCGGTGATCGGTGTGCCGTTGCCGTTGATGAGCGCCGGCCTCGCCTCGCTGATCGCCACGTTCATCGCGATCGGGTTTGCGATCAGCGTCCAGCTACGTCGTTTCGTGAATTAAGCCACGGATTCAAACGGACTACACGGACATTTCTTCAGAAGATTTCTTGTCCGTGTCTCCCGTGTTGGTCTGTGGCTCATTTTTTTCGCGAATCAAATATTTGTCATAACCTGCCTCAACCAACTGCTCGAACGCGTTCCAAACGTCGTCTGGAATCTCCTGCGCGATCTGGTAGCCGAGTTCCGGATAGAATCTTATCCGCTGCAGATCGCCGGCCATTATGCCGACCACGTCGTCGGGCGTTAATGAACTGTGCGTGTACTCAGCGAGGTAATCTACGAATGAGGCCTGCGGCGAAGTCACAAGGACCGGCTTCTCCGGCCAGTACCGGCGAAACGTCGCATAACTGCGCCGCTCCATGTACGGCTTTTGCACGACGATAAAACTCTGCGGATCGATTCCCCGTTCGGCGAGGAGCTTGCGTGTGAACTGAACGTTCTCCCCTGTGTTGGTCGACTTCGACTCGATCAGGATCGAATCGTGCGGCACGTGCATGCGCATCGCGATCCGTGCGAAACGCTCGGCTTCAGGTTCATTCCAGAGTCTTTGCGTGATCGCGCCTTGCCCGCCGGAGAAGATCAGTAACGGCGCGAACCCTTCGAGAAACAACTGCGCGCCACGTTCCGCCACGCGTTCATCGTGACTACACAAAACGAGAATCGCGCCCGCCGGCGCGAGTTGATGTCTCATTAAGTGGTAATTCCAGAGTTTTTCGGCGAGAGCCAGCGTTCGATCATTCATAGACTACGTAGGAATCTCCTCACATGCGGTCGGGAACGCAGCCAGAAGATCTGCTTCGTTCCGGAATGTTCGCGCAAAAGTTTTAAGATTTTGGGTCTTGACCGGTGCCGGTAATTCCAAACCCAACGGACAAACTCCCAATCAAGCTTTTCGTGACAACCCTCAGCCATGTCTGGCCGCGAACGGCCGCGATAGATTAAACGCCGCTTCGCGATTCGCCAAAGACACAGTAGCCGCGGCAAGTCGAGGAAAATAATCGTATCGCAATGCTGGATTCTGAGTTCGAGTGTGCCGCCGAAGTTGCCGTCCATGATCCAGGAGTCTTCGCTCGCCAACTCCTTCACCTTGTCAAGCCATTCTTCTTTAGACGGTTCCTGCCATCCGGCTCGCCAATAAAAGCCGTCGAGATGTTTGACGTCGATATCGAGTAATTCACCGAGCCGCTTGGCGAATGTAGATTTACCCGAGCCGCCAGACCCAATCACCAAAACCCGTCTCATCCTCTTTGCGCTTCGATTTTCTTATCCGTGCTCATCTGCGTTAATCTGTAGCAATACCCGGACCGGGATGGTAACTATGAAACGGACAATCTGCCTACTTCTCTCATTCGTCTTTTCTGCTTCTTGTGCCTCTTTGTGGCACGTATACTTTAGGCAAGCACAGAAATGATTACTACTTTTCCCACATACCTGGCGGCGAGCACGGCAGCGCCGGAGATCGAAGCACACTTCAAACGCCACCTGGCGGAGGCGCGCCGGCAGGGCGAAGGCGGACTTGCGCCACAACCCGATGCGCACTCGATCGCCGCGATTATCGACGCTACGTTCTGGGCCAGTTTTCGGCCGGAAGAAGGCCGCTTTCCAAAGATCTCGATAGCCTACCTGCCACCCGACGCCGCAGGTCAACCGTTAATGCTCGATCGCCCGCTGCCGTTGACGGCCAGCGTTCTCAGGAAACTCGCGCCGGCTGTCGAACGGCCGGAGATTCATCTCGGTGTTTGGACGTTTGATAATGAACTCCGCGTGTGGGGCGCGACACGCACGATTCCGAGTTTCTGTTTCGTGATTGAAGACGTCGAGCCTGGTTTGCTGGTTGTGAAGCACCGGCGACTCGACGGCTTTGGTAAATACGCAAACGTTGCCGTGCTTATAGGCGAGCGCGTGAAGATCATCGACGAGGAAGGCACGAGTTTGCCTGACTGCCCTTCGTTATTGAAAGCGCTGCTGGCGTTCACGGCTGCAGCGACTAATGGTCCCCATCACTCGCTAAACGTGCTGGTCCAACTCGCCGCTTCGATGCGCGCACAAGGCCACGGTGGCATCCTGCTCGTCGTCCCAACGGGTCACGATCGCTGGCGCGAGTCGATTGCGCAGCCGATCCTCTACTCGGTGGCGCCGGCGTTCTCGGCGCTTGCCGATCTCGTGCGTCACGAAGTAGACGTGAATCACGAAGACCGGCGGCAGTGGGAGAGTGCAATGCGTCGTGCGGTGGACACGATCGGCGGGCTCACGGCGGTTGACGGCGCAACCGTAATCAACGATCAGTGGGAAGTACTCGCGTTTGGCGCGAAAATCCGGCGTCACGAACACAGCGTGCCGGTCGACAAGTGGGTAATTACCGAACCCGTGGTAGGAAATGTCGGCGTTGTGGTCCAACCGACGGAACATGGCGGGACGAGACACCTGTCAGCGGCGCAGTTTGTCTACGATCAGCACGACACGCTGGCGCTGGTGGCGTCGCAGGACGGGCGCTTCACGGTCTTCGCGTGGTCGCCGTGCGAGGAAATGGTCCACGCGCATCGCGTCGAGTCGTTGTTGATGTAACTGGTTAGGGCGTGCCCATGCGGCGGAACGGAATGCCGGAGTAGTTCAGGACCATCGCGCGGCCGTCGACGATCGATTCGAAATTGATCCAGTCGGGCGCTTCCGAATCGCCGATGCCGAACTTGCCGTCACCACGCGGGATGAGCGGCTGCACGTCGTCGATGTAAAGCTGGCCTTTGCGCAACACGATGCGCGTGTCACCGTACCAGGGACTGTCGTTGTAGTAGTGGCCCACGAGTCCTTCCCAATCTTTGCGCGCTTCGAAGGTGCGCGGGCCAGTGTAGCGCGCGCCCATGTACCAGTCGGGCCCGTGAAAGACTTGCGTCACTGCTCGGTTCTCGCGCACAAATCCGAGTACATACAGATCAAACGCCGGATGCTTCACGATGAAACGATCGCCGGCCATGTGCTCCAGCACGATCTTACGGCCGTTGTGATTGAGTATCAGCTTGTCGACTTCCGCGGAGAATTCGAGTTTCTTGCCGTCGGGTGAAGTGTAAGTGCCAACATAATCGGCGGCGTTCTTCACTTCATCAGGCGCCGGCGCAGGCGCAGGCGCTTCGGGCAGAGACTTGTTCGCCAGCGAAGCATTGAAGAGTTCGATCGCATACTTCGTCACCGCCACCGGACGATAGCCGCGAAGGTTCGCATTGACGGAAACAAACGCACCAACACCGTCCGTCAGATCAACATCCAGCGATGAACTGAAGGCCACCATGCCGCCGGTGTGACGAAGGCGCGTGTGACCTTCGATGTCGCTGATCCACAAGCCGTAGCCATACGACGCCGGCTCGCCGCGATACGGTGAATTAATCGCGGGTTTGATAAACGAAGCGAATGCGTTTTCCGAAAGCAGTCTTCCTTTCGGCAACGCCCCGCGATTGAGCAGCATGCGCATGTACTTCGCCATGTCAGCCGGTGTCGAAGCGACACTTCCAGCAGCAATATCGACTTCGAGCCACTGCGCTTCCGCCAGTGTTCCACCATTCGGAAATGGCTTGCCTTCGTCGAGCGGTTCGTAACCAACTGCCATCTGACCGCGAATGGCGTTCGTGATGATCGGCGCGCTCGCAGTCATACCTAGCGGCGTGAACATTCGCGCGCGCATCGCTTCGGCAAACGGCCGCTTGTCGAGGGCTTCGATCAGGAAACCGAGAATGTTGTAACCGGTGTTGCAGTAAAGAAAACGTTTACCCGGCGCGTAGGCGGCCGGCAACTCGTGCAGCAAGGCGTCGAGCAGCAACGGCGCAGCGGGCAGTCCGGCGCTGTGACTCAGCAAGTGATGCGTAGTGATCGGGTCGAACTTCGAATTGATCTTCAACCACGGCAGGTATTCGACGATCGGTTTGTTGAGATCGAGTTTGCCTTCGTCGCGCAATTGCAAGAGCGCGAGTCCGACAAACGACTTTGAGACCGATCCGATCTCAAACATCGTCTCGGGTACGACGCGCGCCTTTGCTTTCGTATCGGCAAAGCCGTAGGTCGACGCGCGAATCAGACCGGTGCGATTCGCGAGAGCAAGTGTCATTCCCGGCGCGCCGGTTTCGCGCATGTGACGCGCTATGAATTCATCGAGTCGCGCGAACAGCGGCTGCACCGCCGCGGATTGGCCCAGCAGATTTCGAGGATTTATGAAAGCCGCGACGCTCACCATCGCGGTGCTCAGGACGAACTGTCGTCGTGAAAGACTGTTTGTCATCAATTTAGTCCGAGAGTTCTCGCCAACTCTATAAACCTTTCTTCAGATCGCAAACTCTTGAAGACCGGATCAACCTGCAGGAACGGCAACCAGTTAAACCGTTCTTCGCGAGACTTTTCCAATCCATCGAGGGCCATTTTTCGGTTGTCGAGTCCGGCGTAGACCACCGCCGCCTGGAACGGGGAGACGTACTGTTGTTTTGAAAGTTCCTGCAAACGCGCGATCACACGCTCAGCTTCGTTCTTCCTTCCGGCCACGGCCTGCGCATGGCCCAGCGCCGTTAGCACGGCAACATTATCCGGAGAAGTCTTTAGCGCGCTGCGAAAGGCATTTATAGCCTCATCCAACTTGCCTCGCTCCTCGAGCACTAATCCCAATTCGTAGTGAGCGCGTGCGAAACTGCGATCCATCTCCAACAGTTTCATTGCTTCGTTATGCGCCTGGTCCAACTGGCCGGCGTAATACAGACTGCGAATGTAGTCGCTGTAGATCGTCAACGAAAACGGTTCGAGTTCGTGCGCGGTCTTTGCTTCGGCAACGGCCTCGTTGAGCCGGCCTGATGCCGCGAGATAACTCGCGTACCACTGGTGCGCCGTAGCATAACTCGGATTGAGTGAAATCGCTTTCTTGAAGTGCTGCTCCGCCTCTTTCCACTTCAGATGGTAACGATAACTCACAAAACCAAGCGATGTGTGTGCTTCTGCGAGGTTCGAGTTGATCGACAATGCCCGGTTAGCCGCCGCTTCGGCCTTGGGATACGAATCGTTCGCGGAGGTGACGTTGTAAACATTCAGCAGCAAATAACAGTCAGCGAGTCCGGCGTAGGCGAGGCCGTAATCCTGATCGCGCATGATCGCCTGACCGAAATACTCGATGCCGCTTTGCAAGCCTTCTACTGTTCGCTTGTTCCAGTTGTAGCGGCCGAGAAGATAAAGACGATAAGCCTCGGAATCTGGCGAGAAGTTGCGCGTGATCTGCGGATCGTGACTTCCGTCGGCGCGAGCACGCAGTTTTTGCGAAAGGTCGCGCGAGATCTGTTGTGGCAAAGCGACCACTTCCGAAACCTTGCGGCCGTAACGTTCGCCCCAAATGTGACTATCATCGCGCACGTCGATCAGTTCGACGCTGACCGCAAGTTCGTCGCCGCGCTGCACGATGGTGCCGGAAAGCAGGGCGTGCACGCCGAGCTCGCGTCCGATCTGAGCCGGATCGGCCTCGCGATTTTTGTAGTGAAAGACCGTGCTGCTCGATTTGACTTTCAGATCGGGTAACCGTGAAAGACTTTCTATCAAACTCTCCGTGATGCCGTCGGAAAGATACTCTGTGCTCGGGTCGCTGTTTGAAAACGGCAACACCGCGAGTGAATTGATAGTGACGTCTGTCTCGATAGCCGGACTACGAGAACCGCGAAAAACAATTACCGACAACCCAAAGATTAAAACCGCTGCTGCCGCAATCACCGCAGTGATACTTGACCTGGTCCAGAAGCCCGGTGCTCTACGCAAAGGCGTGGGTGCAATCGTCTGCGTTGCATCTGTCAACGTGTTGCCAAAACTCGAGTCACCTTCGAGCTCGCGCAATACCTCTTGTAGATCGCTGCGCATGTCTTCGATGCGTTGATAACGATCGACCGCTTCCTTCGCCAGCGACTTGTCGAGTATCTGTTGAATGCGCTGGATCAGCGGCGAATCTTCACCGCGTGCTTCCGCGATCGGTTTGGGACGGTGATAGACCACGGCATAACGCACGTCCAGCGCAGTCTTGCCGCGAAACGGCCACGTGCCCGCGAGCATTTCGTAAAGCAATACGCCAGTTGAGAAAATGTCTCCGCGATGGTCCACTGGCAGACCTTGCGCTTGTTCGGGCGCCGCGTAGGTCGAAGTTCCGTAAGGCACGCCGACTTCGGTGAGTTGTGGATCGCTCGAACCTGCGCGAGGTGGCTCGATCAGTTTTGCGAGTCCGAAGTCGAGCACTTTTACAGTGCCGTTGCGTGCGACCATGACGTTGCGCGCTTTGATGTCGCGATGGACGATGCCCTGCGCGTGCGCGGCGGCGAGTGCGTTAGTCACCTGAATCGCGATCGAGAGCGCCTGGCGCAGATCGAGTGGACGCCCGTTCACGAGATCGCGCACGTTGCGGCCTTCGACAAACTGCATCGCGATGAAGTGAATGCCGTCGACTTTGTGCAGGCCGAAGATCGTGCAGATGTTCGGATGGTCGAGCGACGAGGCCAGCTTTGCTTCGCGTTCGAAACGGACCAGATTAGACGGGCTGTCAGTCAGATCCGGCGGCAAGACCTTGACGACGGCAGGCCGATCGAGTGTAGTGTCCACCGCACGGTAAACAGTCCCTTGTCCACCTTCACCGATTTTTTCGACGATGCGATACTGGAGGAGGACTTGCCCGATCATAGGTGTGTGTGACTATCGAAGCGGGCGCATTATAACAACTTAACTGCTGGAGGGCAGAAAGATGATCCTGCGCGTTTCCTTACTGGCGGCGATCCTTGCGTCGCTCACGTTTTCACCGGCCGCTATCAACAAACCTCTCGACCCCTCGACTGTTCCCGACAGCGTTGCGAGCACGTCTAGTTTTTACAGTTTTCGGCGCGATTTGCGGCGTTGTGCTTCACCGCGCTGCGGCGGTTACTTCGTAAAACTCGTGAACCAGTCGCGCACGCGTTGTGCCGATAATCGCTATCAGAGAGAGTGTTACGTGGCGAGTATCGACTGGCGTGGACAGCCGGAACCGGACAGCGACCGCGGTTTGTTGCGCGGCACGATGCGGCGGAAAGGACAGTTTGGCGAGTTTCGCGTGTCTGAAGCCTGGCAGGCGGCGAGTGCGAATCAGCCGGCTGACAAGTTTTTCCGCGTGCGCGATCGTGGCCTTCGCTGCATTGCGGCGCCGTGCGCAACGCATCACGAAGCGACGCTCAATTCGAGTGCGAGTCGCAACATCGCCGGGGTGGATCTTTCGGGCGCAGGTGCGCCTGAGAACCTCGTAAGTGAAGCGAACCAGGCGATGACTTCGCCCGATGGGATTCTCGTCAGCGGCAATCATTCGCTGGTCACCGGACCGGCGGGACGAATGCAAATGCTCAAGGCAGCACAGTTTTATGTACGTGCCGGTGGAGGTGGGACTGGGAGCGGGATTGGCAGCGGAAATGTTTCGCTCAAACCGTGTATGAAGACGGGCTGCTCTGGTCAGGTTTGTTCCGACGAAGAAGTGATCACGACGTGTGAGTTCAAGCCGGAGTATGAATGTTACAAGCGGGCGGCCTGCGAGCGTCAGAAAAACGGGGAGTGCGGATTCACCCAAACTCCTGAACTCCTTCGCTGCTTGCGCCGCACGAAGTAGCCGCAGAGAATACGCCACTGCTACGCCGCTGGCGTTCACTCGAAGAGGCACTGCTACGCGAAGGCGTTCGCTGAACGAAAGCAGTCCTACGCCGAAGGCGTTCGCTAAACGAAAGCCGTCCTACGCCGAAGGCGTTCGCTGACCGAAAGCAGCCCTAACGCCGAAGGCGTTCGCTAACCGAAAGCAGTCCTACGCCGAAGGCGTTCGCTGAACGAAAGCAGTCCTAACGCCGAAGGCGTTCGCTAATTCCAGCCCAGGGTTGCTGCAACCCTGGGACAAACAAAAATAAAGCCGTAAGAACTCTGAAGGAGTTCGCGAGAGCGGCAACCAAAACAATGAACCTGGTAAGCCTAATGATAGTCTTCGTATATGCGCTGACCGTGCCACACTGGACGTTGCAGACCAGTGGCGTCAACGCGCGTTTGCGTGGCGTTAGTGCAATCAGCGAACGTGTTGCCTGGGCCAGTGGCTCGGGCGCAACCGTGCTCCGCACAAGTGACGGTGGCGTGACGTGGCGAAAGTTGAACGTGACGAACGAAGCGCTCGACTTCCGCGACATAGATGCGATCGATGCACAAACTGCTTACGTCCTGAGTATCGGCAACGGGCCAGCGTCACGGATTTATAAAACCACCGACGCCGGCTCCACCTGGACGTTGCAATTCAAGAACGAAGATCCAAAAGCGTTTCTCGACGCTATGTCGTTTTGGGACGCGAATAACGGCATCGTTTTCGGCGACTCGATCGACGGTCAGTTCTTCATTCTGCTGACGGACAACGGCGGACGTACGTGGTCGCGTTTGCCTACCGCGGGTTTGCCGCCTGCCCTCGAAAACGAAGGCGCGTTTGCGGCGAGCGGAACCAACATCGCCGTCTTCGGCAAAACGCATGGATGGATCGGAACCGGCGCCGGTGCGAAGGCGCGCGTCTTGCGCACAACGGATCGCGGCCGCTCGTGGCAGGTCGTCGACACGCCACTTGCCGCCGGACAGGCTACCGGAATCTTCTCAATCGCCTTTCGCGACGCAAAGCACGGCATCATTGCCGGCGGCGACTATCGTAAAGAACAGGAAGCGGTCGATAACCTCGCTGTGACGGACGACGGTGGCGCTACCTGGAAACTCGTTAAAGGTCTCTCAGGCTACCGGTCCGTCGTCGCGTACGTGCCGGGAACGAAAACTCCGGCGCTCATCGCCCTTGGTCCATCACGCGGCGACTACTCGCTCGACGACGGACAAACGTGGAAACCAATCGAAGGCCCCGGCTTCGACACTTTCAGTTTCATACCTCGCAAAGCCTCCGGCTGGGGCGCCGGCGCAGACGGGAAGCTCGGCAAACTCGTGTTCTGAGAAACAGGTTATTCGAGTCGAAGTAACGCTATTCTGTCTTCGACTTCAAAACCGTCAACTCTTTTTCGAGTTTTTCAATCTGGTTCTGCATCCCGGCTTTGATCCCCTGCTCGGTCACCTTCGGGAGCGCTTTCTTCAAGGCCATCAACTGCGCCGTCACGAGCGCCTGGTCCGCGGGCACTTCGACGTCCGGACTCACGCCCGTTCCTTCCCAATTTGTTTTAGTGATTGGACTGATCGCACGGCCGGTCGGCACAAACATGCCGAAGTGTTCCGTGATGCGAAAACCACCGCCCGGATGTGCGCCGCCGCCGGTTGTTTCCCCAATGATCGTGGCGCGTTTCAGGTTTTTCAGGTTGTACGTGAATTCTTCCGCACCTGAGAACGTGCGTTTGCTCGTCAATACATAAACGTCTTTGCTCAGGTAACGCTTGCCGGCCACTTCTTTCTTCGTCCAGAACTCAGCCGTGCGATTGCCCTCGCGCCAGTAGAGATCGTTGAGGTGAACCGGCTCCGGTCCAAAGAGGTACGAACAAACCAGCGCGACCATCGCCGGATCGCCGCCGCCGTTGTTACGCATGTCAATAATCAAAGCGTCAGTGCCGTTGACGAAGTTCATCGCCGCGGCCACAGTGTCGGCGCCGAGATCCGGATCGAGGAAGTTTGTAAACTCGAGATAGCCGATGTTCCCGGGCAGTCGTTCCACTTTCCTGAAACCGTGATTCATCCACGTGAGTTCACGTTTGTTCTCTTCGCGTTCTTCCGCAGTCGGCTCACGCCGTGCTCCACGCTCGGGAATCGCGTTGTGCGAATAGCGCACGCGCAGGTGCTTGTCTTTGCTGACAGCTTGCAAGTCGTTCGTCAGTTTCGTGGCGAACTCCTTCGCACTCGTGACTTGATCGTATTCCTTGTTACTCACCCGCTCGCGAAGCGATGTTTCCATCTTCTTCGCAACTTCGGGAAAGACATACGAGTCGTTAAGCCGCTTCAGAATTCCATCGATCACTTTCGCGCGAGTGGCGGCGTCGATGGTGAGATCGGGTTGCTCCGGCTGTTGCGCGAGAGCTGCGGTGACGGTAAGAGCGAGAGCGGCAACGATGACGAAGACTCTCGTCAACACGGATTTGAGCATTGGTATTTCTCCTTCTGTAGTAAATCGGATGTGGATTTTTAATGACGACTGAGCAGACCGCGAAGCAGCAAGTCGGCGATCGCGGATGTGCGCCGTTCGACTTCTTCACGTTCGCCGAGTTCATTGGTACTCAGGCTGTAAGGCAGCAACCCGTTGGTCGCTTCCAACAACGCCCGCGCCGCAGCCATCTCGTTTTCGATTTCAAACTCCCCTGACGCGCGTCCCTCGGCAAGCACCTCGGCGAAGATCTGCGCTTCTTCTTCAAAGTACCGCGCTCGCCGCGCCAGCAAGCCCGGACGCAACGCGGCGAGCAGATCGTTGAGGCTTTGCGTGTAGTGCTGAATGCTGTCGAAGCGGAAAAGCACACGTGCAAGCAGCATCTGGCGAATGCGCTCGAGAGCGGTGTGTTTAGAGCGCGCGATCACCGCCAGATGCTGCTGTTTCAAACGATCGACGATGCGATCGACGTGCGAAAGAACAACCTCTTCCTTGCTACTGAAGTGCAGGTAGATGGTGCCCTTGCCGATTCCGGCCTCGGCGGCAATGTCCTCAACGGTCATTTTGCGGTAGCCAAATCTGGCGAGTAGACGGTCAGTAGCGTCGAGGATCGCCTCCCTGACAGCCTCTTTCGGTGCAATTGCGGCCATTTTCTAACTGTTTGACTTGTGACCAGATTCGAATTCCAGTCACTAAGACGTTTCCGGGCAGCAAAAGTTCCAAAGAATTTCCGGGCGGCAAAGAATTTGACGGGGCCGGCTTTGCCGCCGGATGTGAGGCGAGGCTACGCCTCGCCGTTGGACCTCCACTAGTCAAAGGGCTTTGCCCCTCGTTCGGGCTTGGCCCGATGTTTTGGGCCGAAGGCCGTACCGAGGGCGTAGCCCTTTTCCTTTTATACAGCCTCCGGCGAGGCGTAGCCTCGCCTCACATCCGGCGGCAAAGCCGCACCGGGTTCTACGGGCAAGCCTCGTCATTGCAGCTAGTTCCGAAATCCCTGGCCGACTATCGGGCTGGTTCATTGCAACTAGTTCCGGAATTCCTGGCTGACCATCAGGCCGCGCATGCCGCCGTCCATGATGCCGATGCCGACGCGGCCGAATTGCGGACGGAGGATGTTGGCGCGGTGGCCGGGAGAGTTCATCAGGCCCGTGTGGGCGACGGAGAGTGTCGGCGCGAGGGCGAGGTTCTCGCCGGCCGTCAGGAATTGGACGTTTGCCTGGTGCATGCGATCGAACGGCGTGAGACCTTCTGGTGTGTCGTGTGCGAAGTAACCGCGCGCGAACATGTCGGCGGAATGACGCCGCGCGACTTCAGTCAACTCCGGATCGGGAGCTAACGGGCGTAGCCCGTTCGCGGCGCGTTCCTGGTTCACAAGATCGAGCATCTGTTTTTCCAAGTCAGGCCGAGGGCGCGTGGTCGCGACTTTGAACGGCAACGTGACGCGTTCGTCTGAGTCAGGACGAATCGTCAACAGGTTGAGCGTCCGGCCTATCGCCTCACCAAACACCGGGCGAAGCTGACCTTCAAGGCGCTCCGCGTAAACAGCAAGACGATTCGCGATAACGCTATCGCGCGTGCTCTCACTCAAACGTTCGCTGAGCGGCAAGGACAACAGCAGCGCCGAAAGAATCGCCGCCACGATCAATCCGCTTACTAGCCCGGGAAGCAAACCGAGCGCTTTATTAACAGGCCGCTCTTGAAGGTCTTTTGGCAGCCGCGCGAGCAGCGCGTGACCGACGAGATGAACGGCGATCGAAACGAGTAGACCGATCAGTATGAACGCAATTGGCTGGTCCCAAACTTCGGACCATAGATCCACATGCGCGCCGAGCCACCGCGCGACGGGTTGGTAGTAACGCAGACTCGCGAGCAGACTCAACACCCAAGCAGTGAGGTCCAGCACACCGTGGACAAAGCCGCGGCGATAGCCGTTGAGCAAACTCAGAATAATGACTGCTGCAAGCAGTAGATCGATCGCGCTTATGCCCACAAGTACAACACCTTACTAAATGTCGAATGAATCATCCAATCTTTCGCAATTCAAAAACTGCAATAGTTACTGAGTTTTTGGACTGGTTAGTTGGATGTAACGCGCAATCGTTTTCTGTTGTTCGCGAATTTCTCAAGAGAAATGCTCTTTTACAAATTGGAACACTAGCTGCATCGGCGCAAACCAACCCATTCGTCTCCCCTAAAGGTGTAGGTGAAACAAAAACACGGAGAACAATATGAGCAACACCAACACTGTTCGAGTGTCATCTCTGGCTTCGTTTCTTGTTTTAATACTCATGACCGTTACGAGCTACGCTCAGTCCGGTGGCTCAACTATTCGCGGCACTGTTAAAGACCCGAATGGCAACGTTGTTGCCGGCGCAACGGTCACCATCACGGACCCGGAAAAGAACTTCACCCGGACCCAAACCACAAATCAGGAAGGCGGCTACGTCTTCACTGCAATTCCGCCGGGCACATACCGGCTTGAAGTCACTGCAACCGGTTTCAAAACGGCGACGGCCTCCGGTCTAACCGCACTCGTCGACACGACAACTGAGAAAGACGTGCAACTCGATGTCGGCGCGGTATCGGAAACCGTTGACGTTACCGCAGGAGCGGAAGCGGCGATCAACACCAGTGACGCCAGTCTCGGTAATTCATTCGAACGCAAGCGAATTACTGAGTTGCCGCTAAACGCAAACAACGTCGTCGGTCTGTTGTCACTGCAACCTGGCGTGACCCGCAGTGGTTTCGTCAACGGCGGCCGCGCTGACCAGTCGAACATCACGCTCGACGGCGTTGACGTAAACGAACAGCAGGACGGTCTCGACGTCATCACCGACGAAGCGTTTGCGAGCGTGTTGCGCGTCACGCGCGATTCGCTGCAAGAGTTTCGTGTTACGACGACCAATCCAAACGCGGAACAGGGACGCTCGTCAGGCGCACAGGTTTCACTCGTGACGCGTTCCGGTTCGAACCAGTGGCACGGATCGTTGTTTGAAATTCACCGCAACACCGTCACCACCGCCAACGACTTCTTCAACAACGCCGCCGGTGTCGAACGTCCGCAGTTGCTCAGAAACATCTTCGGCGGATCAGTCGGTGGCCCAATCAAACGCGACCGCGCGTTCTTCTTCTTTACTTACGAAGGTTTTCGCGAAGCGACCGCCACGTCGGTCGTGCGTGAAGTACCGCTGCCAACGTTGGGCCAGGGCATCGTTCGTTATCGCACTGAAAGCGGTGCCAGCGATCCCGGTTGTCCGGCGGGAACACCAAGCGGCGTGAACTGTCTGACGCCACAGGAAATCATCGACACTTACGCCGGCGCCGGCGCCACACCCGGCATCAATCCGGATGCGCTCGAGTTTTTGGGGGCCGCGGCACAGCGTTACCCAGCTAATGACAACACGGTTGGCGATGGCCTGAATACCGGAGGTTTTCGTTTCAACGCTCGCACGCCGACCGAGTTGAACACTTACATCGCTCGTCTCGATTTCAACCTCACTAGCCAGCAAACCCTGTTCATACGTGGTAACTACCAGAACGACATCGTCACGCGCGCGGTCTATTTCAGTTCAGATTGCAGCACTCCGGGTGACAACATCCAGTGCTTTCCCGACACACCGCCGTTGACCACCTGGAACCATCCGAAAGGTATCGCGGTGGGACACGTTTGGACCATCT
>Ga0196977_1000239_pt1 | contig 32722 bp, 51 predicted proteins | sample S3v_1013CmetaG_FD_148634 | JGI IMG/M metagenome (GOLD analysis project Ga0196977, IMG submission 148634) | Soil microbial communities from Anza Borrego desert, Southern California, United States - S3+v_10-13C | ecosystem: Environmental > Terrestrial > Soil > Desert | place: USA: California... | reverse complement strand
CGCCCACAAGGGCCAGGCCATGGCTCCCCCCCCCCCACGAAACGGCCGCGCGCCAGCATAACGCGAGGGCGAACGGGCCGCTAGGAGGCGCGCCTACTGCCGGGTGATGTGCGGCCTCAGGAAATCGGCAACGGTCGAATCGGGCAAAGAGGCATAAGCGTCGATCGTCTCCGACTCCCCGTTGAACGTCTGGAACATCGGACAGTCGCTGTTGCTCGCCTCGACCGTCGTCTTCGCCAGCTCCCTTCCCGTCCGGGCCTCCCTGACCGAGAGCTCGTAGGTCGCGGTATGCCAGCGGACCTGGTTCCGGGTCGGGCGGCCATTGTTCCGATAGCCGTCGCAGACCTTCACCTGGCGCGCGGCCGTGCGCCTCGCGCAGACGACCAGATCGATCGCCCTCAGCGCGTCGCTCTCGGCGGAGAACAGGACGGTCCAGTCGCGCGGCAGCGAGCTCGACTGGTCCATCAGGTCGTCCCGGTAGGTCGCGAAATAGAGCGCCTTGTGGGCCGTGGCCTGCGGGTCATAGGCGGTCGCGGCCGAGACCGACGCGCCCGAGCAGACGCCCTTGAAATTGTCCGGGAACAAACGGCTTGTGGCGGCCGTGTCGGCCTCCGCGCTCGCAGTGCCGGCGTTCGCGGCGGCGGCGTTCCCGCTCTTGCCGTCGCCTCCGCCCCCACTTCCCCCGCAGGCCGCAAGCGCGGCTGACGCAAGCAGTGCCGCCGAAAACCGGATGATCGTGCTGGTTGTCTTCGCCACGTGAGACCCCTTTTCCGTAGCTGGATGCCGTATCAAATGCGCGCGCCAGGCCATTGTCAATGCAGGCGGATCGAGTCCAGGGCGACGACCGGGCGGATCGTCGTCCCACTTCCGTCATGCCGGCCTTGATCCGGCATCACCTGATCTGGCTGGGACGGATGACCGCAATGGGTCGGGCGCAGCCTGGCAGCTATGGGTGGAAAGCGGACGTCCCAGCTACCCCAAATTCCTTGACGTATGCGTAGTTTACAAATCCGAAGGAGGCGGATCGCCCATGAACAGTCCGTTGCTGATGGCGATGTAGGCAAGCAGCGCGAACGCTGTGCCGATAATGTCGATGGCGATGAGGCGGCTTCTCATTCGTCACGCCCCCGTCTGAACGCGGGGATGTCGCGTCGCAGGCGGGCGAGCCGCTCGCCGATTGCCCAAGTGAACAATACGCAAATCGGGTAGGCGAGGATGGCGCGAAGCGAGAACTGCCAGATGGAGTCGATGTTGCTTGCGGGATCGGTGAGCGCCAACAAGCCGAACACGATTATAGCCACGATCCAGATGGGCGCCGCCCACTTCGCCGCTGTGGCGAGCCTCACTCCGGCTTCTCCAACGGCTGTCGCTTCACGATCCTGCACATGGCACCTTGATACAACTATAGCGCGAATGACCGCAACGGATCGATTGCCGCCCGTCCGCTGAGGGGGAAAGGGGACACGGCTCGCAACCGTCGCGCCAGGCCGTTAGATCAGGCCCATGAATAAGCCCGACCGCGTTTATGTCAGGTTCGTCTGTTTTCGCCTGGTCGAGAGCCAAAGGCATCGCCTTGGCCTTTTCCAGGCGCTGGACGAAGCGAGGCGGTGCGATTTCGCGCCAGCGTGGGCGTTGCGACAGATCGGTCAGATTTATGGCTGGTTCAAAGACAATCTGGCGGTTCCGCACCATTTTTCACAAGGGGGTTGGAAAGGACGGGGCCAGCCAGGGCTGTCATGGTTCAAGCCTGTAGCGACCGAACACATCAAGCAGATGCATCAGCTTAAACTGGCGTTGGAGGAGTGCGGCGTCCACGTGGAAGTCCTCACGACCAGAGACCCCGGGGACATTGTCTGGCAGGACGAACATCAGCTGGTCGCTGAGCCGGGCACCAGAAAGTTCTAATGTCTCCTTTGGGTCGAAAGCGGACTCCCCGCTACTGCCCGCTGCCCGCCTCCACCGGCGCCCCCAACCTCAGCCGCATCGCCCTGAAGTCCAGCGTATAGCTCTCGAAGCGCCGCAGCACGTCGGAGCCCAAAGTGCCGTTGTCGTCCGGCTCCGGCCCGCTCCCGGGCAGCTCGATATTGAGCTGCGGCAGCGTCAGGCTGCGGCCGTCCAGGGCTACGGGCGCGTCCGGCCAGATCGCGAAGCGCTGCACGCGCGTGCCGCCCGCGCTCGCAGCATTGGCCTGGCCGGTGCGGAGCGCGGCGATCCGCGCGGGCTCGCTCTCCGCATAGAGCGCGGTGAGGCTGGTGCGGTCCGCGCCGGTGTCGAGCAGCAGCGGCACGGTCCGCCCGCCGATGCTTACGTCCGCGAAGAGCTGGTTGCCCGCGGCATGGAGATTGGCCGCACCCTCCTCGCCTTCCCCGGGCGCGGCCGGCGGCAGCACCGTGAACCGCCCCGCCTGCTCCATCCTGATCCGGCCGAGCGCGCGCATCTCCGGCATGCCGATGATCGCGGGAATATCGTAGCCGCCCGGCACCTGCGGGAAATTCAGGCTGGCATCGTCGAGGATCAGGAAGGCGACGTTGGTGAGCACATTGCCGGCGATCTCGACCCGCGGCGCCACGCCGATCCGCGTCTGGACATTGCCCTGCACGCCGTTGCCGATCGCGGTCGCGCCTTCCTCGATCCTGACGCCCAGCCGCGCGGCGGTCGAGGCGGAGAGGACGGAGAGCGCCGCGCCGGTATCGAACACCGCCACTTGCGGCTGCCCGTTCACGCTGAACGTGACCCGCGTGAGCCCGACCCGGTCGCGCCGCGCGACGATGCTGCCGGGGCGGACCGGGCCGGCGACGCGGGACCGGCCGTGCGGCGCGAGCAGGGCGGCGAGCCGCCAGGTCCGGGCCGTGGCTTCCGCCCCGTGCGCGTCGCCGGCCGCGCTCAGCGCCTCGGCGAGCAGCCGGCCGGCGCGCGCGGCCTCGGCATAGTCACCAGTGGCGAAGGCGCTGCTCGTCATTATCCGGAGCGCCGCGCGGCGAAGCGCAGGGTCGCGTCCCGCTGCCAGCCGGCGCAGCGCCGGCTCCCGCGCCGCCGCCGGGTCGAGCCGACTTGCGGCAAGCGCGGCGCGCAGCAGGGCGCGCCGGTCGCGGCCGGTCGCCGGGTCGGCGAGCGCGCGCTCCAGCCCCGCCGTCTCGCCCCGGCCGGCGGCCTCGAACAAGGCGTCCAGCGGATCGGCCGGCCGCGCCGGGGCGGGCGCCGCCTGCGCCGTCGGCTGCGCCTCGGCGGGCAATGGCGTCAGCCATGAAAGCCCGAACATGGCCAAGATGCCGGGCACCGGCGTCCAGGCCAGGGCCGCGGCAAGGGCCGACCGGGCGGCGAGGGTCGAGCGGATCCGCATCTCGCAACATTCCTTTTCGCTTGCCCGAGCGATGATTCGGGACTATGCTGTCTGATAATTTATTTATGTAATACGATAAGAAATGGCTGTCAACCGATGACTGAAACGCCGCCGAAACTGCGTCGCGCCGCGCGCCGCCTCCGCCTCGTCGCCACCTTCGCCACCGCCTTGGTCGAGCTGCTGATCCTGTTCGCCGCCTGGGTGACGCTGAACGGCAATGCTGCCAGCTTCCCGGCGATGACGATCGAGACGGGCGGCCTCGCCCCGCTGCCGGGCGCGGTCTCCCTGCTGGTCTTCGGCCTGCTCGTCGGCTTGGCCCTGTTCCGCGCGATCGCCCTGCTGCGCGCCGTCGAGGCCGGCGAAGCCTTCCCCGCCCGGCCGCTGCGCGGCTTCGCCCTTTGGCTGTTCCTCACCGTCCTGTTCGGCGTGGTCGGCCACCCGCTGCTGCAGCTGGCGAGCGGCGCGCCGCGCCTCGTCCTGTCGCTCAGCGGCAACCAGGCCCTGATGCTGCTGCTGACCGGCCTGCTCTTCTTCGTTGCGCGCCTGCTCGACGAGGCCCGCCGCCTCGCCGACGAGCACAGCCAGATCGTCTGAGGGAGGAAGCGATGGCCATCGTCGTCCGCCTCGACGTCATGCTGGCGCTGCGCAAGGCCCGCTCCAAGGACCTGGCCCGGCATGTCGGCATCACCGAGACCAACCTGTCGCTGCTCAAGTCGGGCCGCGTGAAGGGCATCCGCTTCGAGACGCTCGACGCCATCTGCACCTATCTCGACTGCCAGCCGGGGGATATCCTCGTCCACGAGCGCGACGCTCCCGTGGGGTCCGGTACGGCCGCCGCATGACCGGTTCGCAGATCGCCCTTGGCCTGGTCCTGGTCGCGGCTGCAGGTTTGGGCGGCTATTTCTCCGCCCGTCGGCCCCGAAAGCCACCCTTCGACCAGTTTCGAGAGAGCCCCATGTTCCAGCCGAGGGGCCGCGCCGCTTCCGCGGCGATTGGAATCATTTTCGCCGCCTTCATGGCTTTCCTGTTCTTCGCGGGCAGGCTTTGAGCGCGGCGCTCCGGCCCGGGCTGCGCGTGGCGCTCGCGCTCTTCTAGGTCCCCGGCGCCGGCTCGGGCGGGCCGCCGATCTGCTGCGCGGCGATGGCGATGATCTCCGCCAGCGGGAGGTCGAAGACGCCGCCCTGCGCCTCGCGCCACAGAGAAATCCCCTCGTCCGGCGACGGGAATATGGCAGTGCTCGGCGAGAGGCGCGTCACGCTGGCGTTGAGGGTCAGCTCGGACACCGGCAGGTGCTGGATGGTGCCGGTCTGCCCGCCGAGCCGGACGCCGATCACCGAGATGTGATAGACCGAGCCATGCCCCTGCGGCCAGCCCTCGATCCGCTGGATCTTCAGCAGCGAGCCCTCGTCGCCGGGCCGCGTGCGATATTCCCAGACCTGGCCTTCCTGGTAGCGGGCATGCTCGAACGTCTCCGGCGCCTGCGCCGGCAGCGCGAGCAGCAGGGCGAGCAAGAGCTTCAGCATCGCGCGCTCCCCAAAGAAAAAGGGCCGCCCCGAAGGACGGCCCCATCCCTAGCCTGTCTGGCGCCGCGGCTTAAGCGGCTTCCACGATCAGGTCGCCGCGCCCCCCGGGCGCGGCTCTGAACGTCTGGGAGACGTTCAGACCTGCTCGTCGTCCTCGTCGACCATCACCGGGCCCGAATCCTGGCCCTTGGCGGCGGGGTCGCGATCGACCAGCTCGATGATCGCCATCGGGGCCGCGTCCGAGGCGCGGATGCCGGCCTTGATCACCCGGGTATAGCCGCCGTCGCGCTCGACATAGCGCTTGGCGAGCACGTCGAAGAGCTTGGTGAGCTGCGCATCGTCGAGCAGGCGGGCATGGGCGAGCCGGCGGTTGGAGAGGCCGCCCTTCTTGGCGAGCGTGATCAGCTTCTCGACATAGGGCCTGAGCTCCTTCGCCTTGGGAAGCGTGGTCGTGATCTGCTCGTGCTTGATCAAAGCGGCGGCCATGTTGCGGAACATGGCGGTACGGTGGCTGGAGGTGCGGCCGAGCTTGCGGCCGCCGACGCGATGGCGCATGTCTTCTTCCTTCGTTCGTCCGGATGCCGTTTCAGGTACATCCGGCCAGGCTGTCGAACGGGGGACAGCCCAAACCCCAAATAAAAAGACGGGCCGAGGCCCGCTTCGCTGGCGCCTAGAGCGGATCGGCGGCGGAAAGTCAAGATTCACCGCCGAAGCCGGGCGAAGGCGGGACTCGCGCGCACCCGCTGCAACCTTTTTCGATTCACATGCGTTAGGAAAATGACGGACGACCCGGTTCCGGACGACGGCCGCCCGTCGGGGCGGGTCCGCCGCGGCGGCACCCGCCCTACGCGCCGCCCCCGGCCCGGCCGGCCGGGCGTTTCCTTATGCCCCGGAACTTGCGCCGCCGGCAGCGGTTCTCCCTGCGGTCCGGAATGATCCGTCCCTGCGTGCCCGAAAGTTGCCTCATGCCCACCCGCCTGCTCATCGGCTATACCCTGCTCGCCCTGACGGTCACCTTCTTGCTGACCGTCCTGCTGGTCTGGCGGCGGCGGCGGCGGCTTGAGCATGAGCGGCGTTACGGCCGGCGCCGGCTGTCCTGACGCCGGCCGCTTCGCCTAGTCGTCGTCCTTCAGCACACTATTGTCGTTCGCCCGGGTCCGCGCCCGTTCGGAGGCGTTGAGCCGGGCGCGGCTGTTCGCCCGCGCCTCGGTGCGCCGGGTCATGCCGCGATTGTCGGCCCGCGTCGGGGTCGTGGTCGTGCGCAGCGCGCTGCGCGCATTGGCCCGTTCCAGCGCCCGGGCATTGGCATGGGCCGCGCCCTGGCTGTTCACGCGCCGGCGGAAGGTGCCGCTGCGCCGTTCCTCGACGACCACGTCGCCCTCGGCCTCGCCGCTCAGCACGCTATTCTCATTGGCGCGCTCCCGCGCCCGGTCGGAGGCATGGTCCGGCCCGCGGCTGTTCACCCGCGCCTCGGTGCGGACGTCGATGCCATGGCCCGGGCCGCCGACATTGCCGACGCCGAGCCCGCCGCCGAGCCCGACGCCGCCGCCGCGGCCCTGGCCGAGCCCGCCGCCCATGCCCTGGCCATGGCCCTGACCATGACCGCCGCCGCGCTGCGCCATGGCCGGCGCGGCGATGAGGGTCGCGCCCGCAAGCGCGGCCAGCAGAAGCCTGGTGTTCATCGCAATTTCTCCTGTACGAACGCCCGCATCCCGGGGGACGGGCGCGGGCTCGCGCAGGCAACGGCACTGACGCCGGTCATGTCCCTCCGGCCGGGACGAACCGCCCCTCCGGCGGGACGTTACGCGACGCGCCGCCGCAACGGTCCCGCGCAGCCGGGGTCTAGCGCAGCTGGCTGTCCTTGCTCCCGCGCCGGTTGATCGCGCTGTGGACCACTGTCCGGTCCAGCGCCGCCTGGCAGGTCACGCAGGTCCGCACCCCCGGCAGCGCCTCGCGCCGCCGTTGGGGAATCTCCTCCCCGCACTCGACGCAATGCGTCTCGCCTTCCCCCGCCGGCATTCGCGCCCGCGCCGCCGCGACCGCGTCCTTCAGGCTGTCCTCGATCTGCTGCTCCACCGCGCCGTCCCGCGCCCAGCCGCCCGCCATCGCACGTCCTTCCTTCTTCTCGACCGGCCCAAAGCAGCACTTCGGGACGAATTCATTAATCGGGCGGCGGCGCGACCGGATTGGGATCGGGGATGCGCGGCTCGCCGTCCTTCATCGGGTCCGGGAAGGGCGTCGGCTCCGGCTGGGTGCGGCCGGGCTGCAGCGGCTGGTTCCATTCCTTGTCGGGATGCGTGGCCATGGCAATGTCTCCTTTGCGGAGATCAACGCCCCGCCCCGTGCCCGGGTCCCGCCGTTCCGCCCCCGCTCCCTTCGTCGGGCCCCGTGGCCGTCCAGCCCGGCGGCAGCCAGATCCCGTTCACCTGGGTCCAGCCCGCCGCCAGCCGCGCCTGCGCCCGCCGCCGCTTCAGCATGCCCAGCAGCGTCGCCAGCTTCTGCACGACCTCCTCTTTCTCTTCCTCCTCGCTGCGCTCCGGTTGCAGCTCCCGCGCCGAAATGCCGCCACGCCGTGCCGGCCCCCGCGCCTTCGCCTTCGCATTCTCGTTGATCGCATAGACCCGGACCGCCTCGCCGCCGCTGAGCTTCGGCAGCCGCGCCCGCCCGCGCCGTTTCGCCCCGGGCACCCCGGGACTCATGCTCTCCACCGCCGCCGCGTTGATCAGCCCCGGCAGCTGCTCCCTGAACCGCCCGACCCTTTCGTCCCAGCGCGCCGCGAACTCCGGATATTTCTCCCGCCTGTTGTAGAAGGCATTGGTCGACAGCCCCGCCGCGGCCGCCGCCGACCGGACGCAGCCCGTCGCCTCGAGCCCGTCGAGAAAGCTCTCCTCCACCCGCCGCGACCACCGCCCCGCCACCGCGCGGACGAGCTTGTCGCCATGCTTCGTGCGCCGGAGAATGAGTTCCTCCCCGGCACGGGGAGGGGGACCATGCGAACCATGGTGGAGGGGGCCCCGAGCGCGCTTCTTCGCCTCCATCGCCGCGAACCCCTTCAACGCCCCGGCCCAGCCCGCCCGAAACCCCGCATCCTTCGCCCGGTGATCATAGGCCGTCCCCGGATCCACCCCCGCCTCGAACGCCGAGGTCCGGACGTTCCCCGTCCGCTTCAACGCCCGCAAAAACGCCTGCCGCCAGAGCGGCGCCCTTCGTTTTCCAGCCATCCTCTTCCCTTCCGCTCATCCTGAGCCTGTCGAAGGACATTCCAGCGAACGCGGGAATCCCCTTTCCTTCATCAAGGGGAGTCATTGTACCGGATGATTTCCTACAATGGAATAGGCGAACCCATTTGGTTCATTGGCCATGTCGCCGCCCCATTGACCTCTTGGAAACCAGGATCCGGCTACCATGCCCTTTCTCTGGCAAGCGGGGAGAAGAGAGATGCGCATGTGGGATGCGGTGAGGGCGGCCGCGGCCGGCGTCGAGGATGACGGCAGCTATGACCGGCCGGCCGGCCCCGGGGACAGCGCCGCCCGCCGCGCCGCCGCCTTCCGGACCGGCGCCGGAGACCTCGCCCTTCCCGATGACCGGGGCGAGAGGCCTTTTGGCGTGATCATCGACATGGCCTCGTCCCGCGGCACCACCAGTCTCGTCGCCTTCGCCACCGGCGAGGCCAGCCTGCTGGTCAGCACCGGCGACGGCGTCATCGGCCGGCCCAACCACGCCCATGTCGTCGTCCAGGCGAAACGGCTGGTGAAGGAGGCCGCCGGCCTTCTCGCGCACCTGGCGCCAGCCACGGCCGACCCGGCGCCGCCCCCCTTCCCCCCGCCGGGATCGCTGCGCTTCCACGTCCTGACCCCCCGGGGCACCTTCACCGGCGAGGCCCCGCTCGACAACCTGCGAAGCGGCGGCAGCCCGCTCTCCCCTTTGCTCGAGGTCGCGGACGACCTCATGTCGGAATTCCTGCAATATACCCTGCCCGACAGCCTCGACGCCGGCCCGCCGACCGCAGGCCAGTGGCTGAAGGTCCTCCTCATGGTCGCGGTCATCGCCGGACTGACCGTCGCGGCATGGTTCATCCCCTGGCCGTGGCTCCGCTGGCCCGCTTTGATCGTCGGCGGCTTCTTCACGATCGCGGCCCTGATCGTGCCTTATGCGATGTGGCGGGCGCCGCGGGACGGGGCGGGTGGCCGGGACGGAGGAGAGGGCTGAGCGTGCCGGAGAGGCCATGGCGTTCCTGCGCAGGCTCCGGGTCGAAGCCTTCGAAAGGGCTATCTGCGGGCGCGCCGCTTCCTCCTGTTCACCGCGATCACGGGCGCTCCGGGCGTGCGCGGGACGTTGATCCGGGAATCCACCCGCCTGGGGTGCCGGATTGAGTGCACGGTCATCCCAATCAGGTTGATCGCGCCGGGACGCGCCAGGGCTGGCCCGGCAGCTTCACCATCCGCTTGCTGCAGACCAGGCAGCGGGTAACGAACTGGCCGCACTCCCAGTGGCTGTCCGCCAGGTCGGGGCTGTGCAGGGCCAGCCAGTCGTGGAGCCTCACGGCCTGCGCTCCCTTGCGCGCATGCGTTCGGCCTCGGCCCGGGCGTCGGCGAGCCTCGTGTAGCGATAGGGGCCGACCCGGAAATGCTCGTCCTTTACCCTGACGACGCCGAGCCGGAGCAGCTGCTCTTCGGCATCGGCGGCTTCGTCGAACGGGCGCGCGGGAGGGCGACCGGCCAATCGCGCCGTGTCCGCCGCGCGGGCGTCGGCAGATTCGTCTTCGGTGTGAGGATTCATGCGGCGCGCTCCATCGTCAGACGGGAGCGCAAGCGGTCTCTCAGCCGCGCCTGCGCCTGGGGCAGTGGGGAGCGGTAGAGACGTATATAGGGGGCGCGGGGCGGAATTGCCAGCAACGCGACACCAGGCACTGGCCCCGGCCGGGCGACGCCTGCCTGGATTGCAATGCGCCGGCCCTTGTTCCAGGCTGCGGGTGCGGGCTCGCATGCCTCTGTCCGGGCGCAAGAGCCTGATTTGCGTGGCTTGTGTACGAGGGGGAGTGCGAATGGGACTTCTTGCAATCCTGGCTCAGGCGGTCCTCGCGGCGGCGCCCGGCGACGGCGCGCCCGATTTGCGGAGGACCGGGGAAGGCCAGCTTATCGTCGACGCGCCGGATCGCCGGCGCGCCACCTATCGCCTCCGGTTCGATCCGGGCACCCGCCTTGCGGCGGCCGAGCGCCTGGGCAGGCTGCTCGACCTGGAGCCGTTCGAGATACTGGCAGAAGACACGAACGCCGCCACGGCAACGGTCCGCCTCACCCCGACCGGCGCCGCCATGCTCGCCAGCCCCGACAGCTGGCAGCATCTCGCGGCAACCTCGATCACGCCGCGGGCGCCGACGCGCCTGCCCCGGTGTGTCGGCATCGTCATCGACCTGCAGGGTGAGCGCAGCGAGGTCGGAGGAGCCGAACCCTGCCCGCGCTCGCAGGTGGCGACGCAACTGGTCGTCGAAGGCCTGAACGCGCGCGGCGCGAGGCTCTGGGTGGCCGCGGCCGACGACCCCCGCCTTGTGCGCAGCGTGATGGGGCCGAATGGCGAACCGCACCTGACGGCGCGGGACGAACGGCAGCCGGTCTTCGCCGAGATCGCGGTGCCGACCATCGCCGGCCTCAGCACCATCCGCTGGTACGAAGTCACGCCGGACAACCGGCTCCGCCGCATCGGCCAGACCCGGTGGCGCCGGTCGCGCTAGCGCGGCTGCCGGCCCGCGCGCTGCTGACCGGGAATTTCCTGCAGTATTTGCACTCTTGTCGGGGAGTGATGCCCGCTCGCTCCCGCGCGCGACATCGATCCGGACAAACGACCCTCGGCCAGTGTCCGCCGTCCACCCTGACCGGCCGGGCAGTTCACGACCCATTGCGGCCATCTGCGGGATGCGCTTGACCGTGCGCGACCCGGATGTGTTTTATGGCTGGGATGGAACCGGCGCGTGCCGCACTGAAGTTGGATGTGGACTTGGTCCGGCGCCTGCTCGGGTCGCAATTTCCTCAATGGTCCAGCCTTCCGATCCGCCCGATTCTGCCTGGAGGCTGGGACAACAGGACTTTCCGTCTGGGCGACGACATGGTCGTGCGATTGCCCAGCGCCGCGGTCTATTCGCCGCAGGTCGAAAAGGAGCATCGGTGGTTGCCGATATTGCGTCCTCTACTGCCCCTACCGATCCCCGCTCCGATCGGATTGGGACAGCCGTGTCACGGTTATCCCTGGTCTTGGTCGATTTATAAGTGGCTGCCTGGCAAGGCGGCCAGCACGAGACAGGTTTCCCTATCACACCGGCTGGCGCGTTCACTAGGATCATTCCTCGCCGCGTTACAGAACATTGACGCAAGCGGAGGCCCATCACCGGGGCCGGACAATTTCCACCGAGGCGGATCTCTCCAGGTTTACGATGCCGAAACGCGACGGGCGGTTGCGCTTCTCGGGGCGAAGATCGATGCGAGAGTGGCATTGCGAATTTGGGACGAGGCGCTGGCGGCGCCGCACGATGGACACCCCGTGTGGTTGCACGGTGACGTCAGCGCCGGAAACCTGCTCGTCGAAGGCGGCGCATTGGCCGGAGTGATTGATTTCGGCTGTTCGGCGGTCGGCGATCCTGCCTGCGATCTCGCGGTTGCTTGGTCGTCCATGGAGCGGCAGACGCGACAGGCCTTCCGCACTGCCGTCAACCTGCCCGACAGCGATTGGGCCCGGGCACGCGGCTGGGCTCTCTGGAAGGCACTTGTCGTAACCGCCGGGATCTCGCCCGCTCATTCTGTCGCGGAAAGCCAGAATCGGGTCGCGTTGGAGAAAGTGCTCTTGGACGCCTGAGAGACCTTCAACCCCGGCGCGGGGATGTCCGCTTCACCCGTAGCTGCCGGGCCGCTTTCCACCCATAGCCGCCGGGCAGCTATCGACCCATTGCGGACATTCGCGACACGCTTCAAAAATGCCTCGCATGAGGCTCGCCTCCGTAACCGCCAACCGGCACGTCTTTGACGGTCAAGTGAATGGAGAGCCGTTCCGCCTTCTCTTGGCATTCGACAATGGGCGAAGCCTGCGGTTAGCCGTGACCGGCGACGGCTCCGGGATGCGCGCGGACGAGCTGCCGCTCGATGAACCGTTCGATATGGGCGAATGCGGAAGCATCGTCATTGAGGACGTGACGGGATCACTTTTCCCGAGCCTTCGGGCCACGGAGGTGGCGGAGGTTCGCGCTCTTGAATTGGACGCCCGTCAAGTGGGTGTCCAGCTCCTTCAAAGGGATGGCCGAGCCTTCTGTTTCTGGGTTGATGACGACCAGTTGTTCTGGGGCGACCGGGCCGCGCTAACCGCCCACGACTGGCTGGACGGATCCGTCCCAGCCACAGCGAAGCCCATCAAAGTCTAAGGTCCGCTTTCCACCCATAGCGGCCGGGCTGTTATCGACCCAAAGCGGACGTTCCCGCAATCCGGTCTTGTCAATTTGCGCGGCTGCCGGGTGGATGGCGCCGAATATATGCCTCCAAGGCGGTTTTTAGCGCCTCCAGAAATTGTCGCGGCCCAAGGTCGTATTGAATGCTCCATGTTTTGTTCGAGGCGCGGTTCAGAAGCCCTTTCAGCTCTGCCGAACAAACGGAAGGATCGGCCAAGAGACCGTTCAATCTCTGAAGGCAAATCGGCAGCGCGCTATCATCCGCGAAGAAACCCGCTTTCATCAGGTCATCCGCAATGCGCATGCCGGTGCCGGCCTCGTCTGGGTCAGCCAAGTTGATCAAGTCGACAGCCAGAAGCAGGTACGGATCGTTCAAACGGACCATCCCACCAGTAAGCACCTCTGGCGCCCGTTTGTCACCCTAAGCAGTCCGGCCGCTTTCGACCCGTAGCTGCCCGGCCGTATCCGACCCATTGCAGACGTTCAGCCTCGCTCCGCCACGACGGCGAACTCAGGCTCACCTTTGGTAAGCACGTCTAAGCATCCCCGGCCTGTCACGAAACGGAAGTGCTTCAACGACCCAAGCACTACCCGCCAATCCTCTGGCTGGTTTTCGCTGAACGGTGCGCCCTCCACGCGATACGCAAAATGATGCGGGACAAGCCCCTCATTTGTGGAAGGATCGATCTCGATGCTCAGGGGCATTTCATCCAACAACCGCGCAATCACGTCCGCGTTGAACGTGACCCGCAGGATATGCTCCTCATCGTTCGGCATCGAAAAGTCAGCCGACCTCTGTTGCCAATCGAAGCGCAGTAGGTCGCTTCGCACGCAATCGAAGGCCAGTGGCGTCTCCAAAGGAAAATAGCGGGGCATGTGGAGAGTTTAGCAGCCCGCGATGCTTACGCCACCGGCAAGAGAGATTGTCTGCTTTACACCCGAAGGAGCCGGGCAGCTATCGACCCATTGCGGACGTTTGTAAGCTCTCAATATTGGACGTCGAAGCTGAAGCGGCCGTCTGGGCTCAGGCTGAAGACGAAAGTCTTCCAGCGCGTCCCCGATGCCTGGCCATGTCCTCCCGAATCCTGCCTAGCGCGTCGTGCATTTCGGCGATGGCGAACGCTGTCGGAGCCTCCTCGAGGCGTTCCCCGGCCTGGTTGACGCAAGTGAGCTTCAGCTGGGCCCAGTCTGCATCAAGTTCGCCCTCCAGTCGAGCAGCACTGAAGCCAGCGGGGCAGTGATCCGATACCAGTGCTCCAAGCTGTTCGTATGGGTTCACCTGCCGATTCTCCTGAGCCAGAGCCGCGAGCGCGGGAGTGGCCGCTGCAATCATGCCGCCCAAGAGAGCGATTGCGATCCTCAGTCCTCTGACACGCTTCATTGACTATACCTAATCACAGTTTCTGCGACCTCCAATTTCCGCTTTCCACCCTCAACCGGCTATATCGGTCCGGCCAAACGCGACCCATTGCGGGCGTTCGACCTGCGGGGGTATCAGGGAGCCATGTGCAAGATCGTGAAGCACATGTCGGTGGAGAGGCCGACGTGAGAGCACTGGGGGCTGCTCTGCTATTGTCAGCCTGCGCGGCCTCCGGAAGCGGCACCCAACAGCAATGCTCCGACTTGATGCAGCGCGATCTGCCTATACCGTATAGCCAATGGAACTCGCAGGCCAAGGTGGACGAGGTTTACCGAGACGCTGGGCCGACCTTCATCGTCTTTGTGACTGCTGTGGACCACGTGCCGCTTACAGGTGTTTCGCACGAGCAATTCACGACCCGCGTTTGGCGCGACGGGATGCACATGCTCCCGATAAGCGGCTTGCCTGAAATGAGATGCCCGGTTGAAGTTAGCGGGATCGTGGGCCGCGCCCGGCAATGGAATGACCGAATGTATTCCCGCGTTCGGGCCGAAGCTGCGGCTCACTAACCTCCGACCGGCCTTCGGGTTTGTAAGCTGCGAAATCACCAGAGATTTGGGTGATGGGAACGTCCACTTTCCACCCATAGCGGACGTAGAAGTCCTCGCCGCAGATGCCCCAATGCGGACATTCCTGGCAGCAAGGGCTTCCCGGACAACAAAAAGGTCGCCTCGCGGCGGCCTTCCTGTTTTGACGCTTACCCGGGAAATCAGCCCAGAAGCTCCTGCTCCAGCTTCCTGGCCATGAAACAGTGCGGGGCACTGTTTCATCCTCGGTGCGCGGGCCGTCAGCGCCCCGCGCTGCCGGCTGACCCGCTCACTCTCCGGCGGTGGCCGAATGGCCACCTCCCGAAAACGAGATGGCCAAAAAGAAAGGCCGCCTTTCGGCGGCCTTTCGTCGGATCAACCGAGAAGCTCTTGTTCGAGCTTCTTGGCCATCTCTTCAATGTTTTCGGGAGGCCAGCCCGGGATATCCATCCCGAGCCGGAGCCCCATGGAGGCAAGCACCTCCTTGATCTCGTTGAGGCTCTTCCGCCCGAAATTCGGCGTCCTGAGCATCTCGGCCTCGGTCTTCTGCACGAGGTCGCCGATATAGATGATGTTGTCGTTCTTCAGGCAGTTGGCGCTGCGCACCGACAGCTCCAGCTCGTCCACCTTCTTCAGCAAATAGCGGTTCAGCTGGTTGGCGTCCGCCTCGCTCTCCGCGGCGCTCGGCGCGGCGATGCCGGCCATCGTGGGCACGCTCACCATACCCTCGTCGAAATGGACGAAGAGCTGCAGCTGGTCCTGCAGGATCCGCGCCGCATAGGCGATCGCGTCGTCCGGGCTGATCGTCCCGTCCGTGTCGACCGTCAGGGTCAGCTTGTCATAATCGAGCTCCTGCCCGACGCGGGTATTCTCGACCTTGTAGCTGACCTGCCGCACCGGGCTGTAGAGCGCGTCGACCGGGATCAGGCCGATCGGCGCGTCGGCCGGGCGGTTGGCGGCGGCCGGGACATAGCCCTTGCCGGTCTCGGCGACGAGCTCCATGTTCAGCGTCGCGCCCTCGTCGAGGTGGCAGATCACCAGGTCGGGGTTCATCACCTCGATGTCGCCGGTGGTGGCGATCTGGCCGGCGGTGACCTCGCCCGGGCCGGTCGCCGAGAGCTGCAGCCGCTTCGGGCCCTCGCCCTCCATCTTCAGCGCGACCTGCTTCACGTTGAGCACGATGTCGGTGACGTCCTCGCGCACGCCGGCGAGCGAGGAGAATTCGTGCAGCACGCCCTCGATCTTGATCGAGGTGACGGCGGCACCCTGCAGCGACGACAGGAGCACGCGGCGCAGCGAGTTGCCGAGCGTGAGGCCGAAGCCGCGCTCCAGCGGCTCGGCGACGAACGTGGCCTTGCGGCGGCTGTCGCCGGTGGCCTTCTTCTCGAGCGCGTTGGGCTTCTTCATTTCCTGCCAGTTCTTTGCGTTGACGGCCATGAATGATGTTCCCTTTGGGGTTGGGGAAGCGGTGACGAGGTGGTGCTTCCCGATGTTCTAACTCGTACTTCGAACCGTCCGGACCCGCGGCGACGGGCCCCGGCGGTCAGACGCGGCGACGCTTGGACGGGCGGACGCCGTTGTGCGGGATCGGCGTGACGTCGCGGATCGAGGTGATCTGGAAGCCGACCGCCTGCAGCGCCCGGAGCGCGCTCTCGCGGCCCGAGCCGGGGCCCTTGACCTCGACCTCGAGCGTGCGGACGCCATGCTCGGCGGCTTTCTTGCCCGCATCCTCGGCGGCGACCTGGGCGGCGTAGGGCGTGCTCTTGCGGCTGCCCTTGAAGCCCATCATGCCGGCCGACGACCAGGCGATCGCATTGCCCTGCGCGTCGGTGATCGTGATCATCGTGTTGTTGAAGCTCGCATTCACGTGGGCGACGCCCGCGGTGATGTTCTTGCGCTCGCGCCGCCTGAGGCGCTGGGGTTCGCGTGCCATGTTCTAATTCCTGACCCTGTATCCTGTGTGACGCCGGGCTGGTCCTGGACCGTCCGGCGGAGAAGCCTGCGCCCTCGCGCCTACTTCTTCTTCCCGGCGATCGGCTTGGCCTTGCCCTTGCGGGTGCGCGCATTGGTGTGCGTGCGCTGGCCGCGGACGGGGAGGCCCTTGCGGTGCCTGAGGCCGCGATAGCAGGCCAGGTCCATGAGCCGCTTGATGTTCATCGCGGTCTCGCGGCGCAGGTCGCCTTCCACCATATGGTCGGCGTCGATCGCCTCGCGCAGGTGGAGCACCTCCTGGTCGGTCAGGTCCTGCACGCGCCGCTCGCTCGGGATGCCGAGCTTGGCGGTGATTTCCCTGGCCTTGGTGCGGCCGATGCCGTGGATATAGGTAAGGGCGATTTCCACCCTCTTGTTCGTTGGAATATTGACGCCAGCAATACGTGCCATACATTTTTCTCCTGCTCCACAGGCCGTTATGGCAAACGACCTATCTCAGCGCTTCGTGGTCCCCGAAAACAGGCACAGCCGACGCGCGCACGGATGCGCCGCCGGATACCGGTGATCGGGATGGAGGCCATGTAGGATTTGAGTCCCGCGGTGTCAACAGCTTGCGGCGCGGATCCGGGGACTCCCCTTTCCCCTCGCGCGTGTCGCGATCGGACATGGAAAAGTCAGGCAAAGGTCAGGCCAATGCGCGGGTTCGGAATTGGGTCCGGCGGCCGAAAGGTCCGAATGTTCGCAGTGGCCATGGAGACGTCGAAGGCTAAGCGGAACCTGACAAAGATGACACGATAATCCAACAGCCTGTGGCCATGGCCTGATGGGTGTGAGCAGCCGACGGTCGGAAAGAGCCGCCCGCGGCCGGAACCGCGAGTCGGTCGAGCCTGACACGGCAAATCCTGCATGTATCCAACAATGTTCGATCGAAGCCGGGGCGGGGCAATTGGCAAGTCCACGAAGCGATGCCATGGCCCGCCCATGCCAAGCACCGCCCCCTTCGACGCGATCGTCCTCGGCGCCGGCGGGGCGGGGCTGATGTGCGCGGGCGTCGCGGGACAGCGCGGGCGGCGGGTGCTGCTGATCGACCATGCCGGGCAGGCGGGCAGGAAGATCCTGATTTCCGGCGGCGGGCGCTGCAACTTCACCAACCTCGGCGCGGTGCCGGAGCGCTTCCTCTCCGCCAATCCGCATTTCGCCAAGTCGGCGCTGGGCCGCTACCGGCCGGAGGATTTCATCGCCCTGGTCGACCGCCACCGCATCGCCTGGCACGAAAAGACCCTGGGCCAGCTCTTCTGCGACGGCTCGGCGCGGCAGATCGTCCATATGCTGATGGAGGAATGCGCGAAGGGCGCGGTCCGGATCTCGCTCGGCAAGGCGATCACCGACGTCAGTCACGCCGACGGGATCTTTACCGTGTGCTATGGCGACGAGACCGCCACGGCCCCCGCTCTCGTCATCGCCACCGGCGGCCCCTCCATCCCGAAAATGGGGGCGACGGGTTTCGCCTATGACCTCGCCCGCAAATTCGGCCTGAAGGTGGTCGAGCCGGGCCCCGCGCTCGTTCCCCTCACCCTCGGCGGCGAGGACGTGCTGTTCCGCGAGCTCTCGGGCGTTTCCGCCGAGGTGGTCGCCCGGGCGGGCAAGGCCAGCTTCCGCGAGGCTGCGCTCTTCACCCATCGTGGCCTCTCCGGCCCGGCCATCCTGCAAATCTCCTCCTACTGGCGGCATGGCGAGGAGATCGGGATCGACTTCCTGCCTGACATGATGGTTGACTGGACGCTTGTGGCGAAGCGGGCGCGGCCGAAGACGCATTTCCACACCTTGCTCGGCGAATTGCTTCCGGGCCGGCTCGCCGAGGCGCTGGCGAAGAAGATCGGGCTGTGGGGCGAGCTCGCCAACCTCCCGGACGCAAAGCTCAACGAGGCCGCCCGCCGGCTCGCCGACTGGCGCTTCCGGCCGAACGGGACCGAGGGCTTCGCCAAGGCCGAGGTCACCGCCGGCGGGATCAGCACTGCCGAGCTCTCCTCGCAGACGATGGAAGCCCGCCGCGTCCCCGGCCTCTATGCGATCGGCGAGGCGGTCGACGTGACCGGCTGGCTGGGGGGCTATAATTTCCAGTGGGCCTGGGCTAGTGGCTGGGCCGCAGCGCAGGTTCTTTAAGCTCCGCACTCTTGCCCGGCGGACCGCGCACCCCATCTGGAACTGACAATGACATTCGAAAATCTCCCGCCGCTTCTCGGCGAAGCGCTTGCCGCGCGCGGCTATGCGTCGCCCACGCCCGTCCAGGCTGCCGTCCTCGAAGCCGATGCCGAAGGCCGCGACCTGATCGTCTCGGCGCAGACCGGCTCCGGCAAGACCGTCGCCTTCGGCCTCGCCATCGCCCCGCAACTGCTCGAGGGCGAGGGCGCCCTGCCCTACGCGCTCGCGCCGGTCGCCCTCGTGATCGCGCCGACCCGCGAGCTGGCGCTCCAGGTCAGCCGCGAGCTGATCTGGCTCTACGGCAAGGCCGGCGCGCGGATCGCGACCTGCGTCGGCGGCATGGATCCGTCGAAGGAGCGGCGCAACCTCGCCGGCGGCGCCCATATCGTGGTCGGTACGCCGGGCCGGCTGCGCGATCATCTGGAGCGCGGTGCGCTCGATCTCAGCCAATTGCGTGTGGTCGTGCTCGACGAGGCGGACGAGATGCTCGACATGGGCTTTCGCGAGGATCTCGAGGAAATCCTCGACGCGACGCCGTCCGGGCGCCGCACCCTGCTCTTCTCCGCGACCATGCCCAGGCCCATCGTCGCGCTCGCCAAACGCTATCAAAAGGACGCGCTGCGCATCTCCACGATCGGCGAGGAGCGCGGCCATGGCGACATTGCCTATCAGGCGATGACCGTGGCGCCGGCGGAGATCGAGCATGCGGTGGTCAACCTGCTCCGCCTGCACGAGGCGCAGTCCGCTCTGCTCTTCTGCGCGACGCGCGACAATGTGCGGCGGCTCCATTCGAGCCTGGTCGAGCGCGGCTTCAACGCCGTCGCTCTGTCCGGCGAGCACAGCCAGAACGAACGCAACCATGCGCTGCAGGCGCTGCGCGACGGCCGCGCCCGCGTGCTGGTGGCGACGGACGTCGCCGCCCGCGGCATCGACCTGCCGAACCTCTCGCTGGTCGTCCATGTCGAGCTGCCGCGCGACGCCGAGACGCTGCAGCACCGCTCCGGCCGCACCGGCCGGGCGGGCAAGAAGGGCATTGCCGTGCTGGTCGTCCCCTATCCGCGCCGCAAGCGGGTGGAAGCGGTCCTGCGCGGTGCCCGGATCGAGGCGGAGTGGATCAAGCCGCCGACGCCCGAACAGATCGCCGCCGCCGACCGCGAGCGGCTGCTCGGGGCGCTGCTCGCCCCCGTCGAAATCGACGAGGAGGATCGCGCTTTAGGGCAGCGCCTGCTGGCGGAGCGTTCGCCAGACGAAATCGCCGCCGCCCTCGTCCGCACGCACCGCGCGCGCCTGCCCGCTGCCGAGGAGCTGGCCGATGCCGACGTCCAGAGCGAGCGCCGCCCGGCGGGGCCGCGGCCCGGCTTCGAGGATACGATCTGGTTCCGCATGGACATCGGCCGCCGGCACAATGCCGATCCGCGCTGGCTGCTGCCTTTGCTCTGCCGCCGCGGCCATATCACCAAGAACGAGATCGGCGCGATCCGGATCGCCGCAAACGAGACCATGTTCGAGATCCCGCGCGCCGTGGCCGGAAAGTTCGCAGCCGCCCTGAAACGGACCGCGGGCGGCGACGGCGATGGCGAGGGCAGCGTCAGTATCGCCCCGGTCGAAGGCCGGCCGCGCGACGCGGCGCGGGAGAATCGCCGTTCCGGCCCGCCGCCGGTGCGGCACAAGGCCAAGCCGTTCCGCAAAGCTCCCAAGCCGCATCGCGGACGGCGCGGCTGAGCGAATTTTCGAGCCCGGCCACAACCTTAACCATGCTCCGCAGCGCCCCCTTAACGCGGAGGGCCTAAGGCGGTCCGCGTTGAGGGCCAGATGACCGATCTATCATTCACTTTGTCGCGCGCAGTCGCGAAGGGGCGCCGCGACCGCGGCGTGCCGAAAAGCCGCCAGCAGATCCTGCTCGGCCTGCTGAACAAACGCGCGGAGGCGCGGAGGCAGGGGCTGAACGAGCAGGAACGGCTGCTGCGCGAGCAGATCCTCTGGGCGCTCCCGGTCAACGAACCGGAAGACGCCTGAACGGGGACAGGCACCCCCGTGCTCCGGCCAAGGCCGGAGCGTTGCGAGACCCGCCGAGACCTGTCCGGCCAACGCTCCGGCCTTCGCCGGAGCACACAGAGCTGCCTGGAAGCCCGGGAACGGGACGGTTACGAGTAACTGTCCCCTCGCTCACACCACGCCGAAGGCCAGCATCGCGTCGGCGACCTTTTTGAAGCCGGCGATGTTCGCGCCCTTCACATAATCGGTATAGCCGCCGCCCTGATCGCCATAGGCGACGCAGCGCGCGTGGATGCCGTCCATGATGTCGCGGAGCATCTGCTGCAGCTCTTCTTCGCGCCACGACCGCCGCTCGCTGTTCTGGCTCATCTCCAGCCCCGAGACGGCGACGCCGCCGGCATTGCTCGCCTTGCCCGGCGCATAGAGCATCTTCGCGGCCTTGAAGACGTGCACGCCGTCCAGGTCGGTGGGCATGTTGGCGCCTTCCGAGACGCCGATGCAGCCATTGGCGACGAGGGTCCGCGCATCCTCGCCGAGCAATTCATTCTGCGTCGCGCAGGGCAGCGCCACGTCACACGGCACGCCCCAGGGCGTCTTGCCCGCGTGGAAGGTCGCGTTCTTGAATTCGTCGGCATATTCGCTGATCCGGCCGCGCCGGCGCGTCTTGTGCGCCTTGACCCAGTCGATCTTCTCCTGGGTGATGCCGTCCGGATCGTGAACGAAGCCCTGGCTGTCGGACAGGGTGAGGACGATGCCGCCCAGCTGGACGATCTTCTCCGCGGCATGGGTCGCGACATTGCCGGAGCCGGAGATCACCGCTTTCTTGCCGACCAGGTCCATCCCCTTGGTCTTCAGCATGTTCTCGAGGAAATAGACCGCGCCATAGCCGGTCGCCTCGGGCCGGATCAGCGAGCCGCCATATTCCAGGCCCTTGCCGGTCAGCACGCCGGTGAACTGGTTGGTGATGCGCTTGTACTGGCCGAACATATAGCCGATTTCGCGGCCGCCGACGCCGATGTCCCCGGCCGGCACGTCCACGTCCGCGCCGATATGGCGGTAGAGCTCGGTCATGAAGCTCTGGCAGAAGCGCATGATCTCGCCGTCGCTCTTGCCCTTGGGGTTGAAGTTCGCGCCGCCCTTGCCGCCGCCCATGGGCAGGCCGGTCAGCGCGTTCTTGAAGGTCTGCTCGAAGGCGAGGAACTTGAGGATCGACTCGTTGACCGTCGGGTGGAAGCGGATGCCGCCTTTATAGGGGCCGATCGCATTGTTGTTCTGGACGCGATAGCCGCGCTGCACGCGGATATTGTGATTGTCGTCCTCCCAGCAGACGCGGAAGGAGACGACGCGGTCGGGTTCGGCGATGCGGCGGAGGATCTGCCAGCGATGATAATCCTCCTTGTCCTCCATGAAGCCAAAAATGTCCTCGGCGACCTCCTGCACCGCCTGGACGAATTCGGGCTGGTTCGGATTGCGCCGCTTCACGCCCTCCATGAAGCCGTTCAGATCGACATGCTGATTGGCATCGTCCCTGCTCATGCGTCGCCTCCGCTGTCTCGGCGCGGCCCCACAGGCGGAGTCGCGAAGGGGCGAACCATATCAAATTCTCGCAGGATGGCACCCGCCTGCGACGAAGCCGACGCCGCGCGCGACGACGGGGCCGTGGCGCGGGCTCAGCGCATCGGCACGGCGCCCGCGCTCGGCCAGTCGCTGTCGCCGACGCGGCGCAGGTTCAGCTCCACCACCCGGAGCGGCGGCTGGCCCGGGGCGATCCGCTCGCCGACCTCGTGCCAGGTGCCGTCGCGGATCGTCGCCGTGTAGCGGATGATCGCGCCGGGCCCGGCCGGGGTCTCCCAGACGAAGCCGGTGTCGGTGAGGGTCAGCGGCACCGTGGCGTGATGGCCGAGCGCATAGCTGGTCAGGCTGTAGGCGCGGCGGTCCGGATCGTAGGAGACGATGCCGAAGGCGTTGAAGGCGACATTGCCGTCCGGCGTATAGCCGCGTCCCTCCATGACCCGGATCGCGCCGCCCAGCATCGGCCCCATCCGCTCGGTCTGGATCATCTCGCGCCGCCCGCCCGCGGCCAGGCTCCAGGCCGGCCCGCGCCAGACCCCGTCCATGAAGGCGAGCCGGCCCATCGCCTCCCGCTGCGCGGCGATGCGCGGCGCCGGATCGGGATATTGGGCGGCGGCAGGCGCCGCCACGGCGAGCAGGCCGGCGGCAAGCGCGTATCGGGCAAATCGGATCATCCTCGCTCTCCTTACTTTGGAAAGCAAAGTACATTGCAACGATGAAGGAGTCAATCAGCCGTCGAGGACGGCGTCGATCCCCTTGCTGACCGTCTCGACGCTGGCCATGCCGTCCACGCGCCGGACGATCCCCTTCGCCTCGTAATGCGGCAGGATCGGCGCGGTCTTGGCGCGATATTCGGCCATGCGGGTGCGCACCGCCTCCTCATTGTCGTCGGCGCGGCGCTTGAACTCGTGGCTGCCGCAGACGTCGCAGGTGTCGGCCTTGATCGGCTGCTTGTAATTGTCGTTGTAGAGGGCCCCGCAGGCGACGCACTCGAACCGGCCGGTAATCCGTTTCACCAGCGCCTCTTCGTCCACCTCCAGCTCGACGACATAATCGAGCGTGCGGTCGCGCGCGTCGAGCAGGGCGTCGAGCGACTGCGCCTGGGCGAGGGTACGCGGATAGCCGTCGAAGATCACGCCCTGCTCCGGCGCCAGGCCGGCCAGCCTGTCGTCGATCAGCTGCGTGACGATCTCGTCGGAGACGAGCTCGCCGGCATCCATCACCGCCTTGATCCGGTCGCCGAGCGGCGTGCCGGCATTCTTCTCGGCGCGCAGCATGTCGCCGGTGGAAAGCTGCACCATGTTGCGCTCCTTGACGAGGCGCGTCGCCTGGGTGCCTTTGCCGGCACCCGGCGGGCCGAGCAGGATGATGTTCATCGCCTAGCCCCTAGCGCCGGCCGAGGCCGCCCTTCAGCTTCGCCTTCTTGATCAGGTCGCCATATTGGTGGGCGATCAGATGGCTCTGGATCTGGGTCACCGTGTCCATCGTCACGTTGACGACGATGAGCAGGGAGGTGCCGCCCAGGTAGAAGGGGATGCCCATCTGCGCGATCGCAAATTCCGGCACCAGGCAGATCACGGTGAGGTAGGCGGCGCCCACCACGGTCACCCGGGTCAGCACATGGTCGAGATATTCCTCGGTCCGCTTGCCGGGGCGGATGCCTGGAATGAAGCCGCCATATTTCTTGAGATTCTCCGCCGTCTCCTCGGGGTTGAACACGACCGAGGTGTAGAAGAAGCAGAAGAAGACGATCCCCGCCCCGTACAGCGCCAGGTAGAGCGGCGAGCCGTGCTGGAGATAGGTGGTCACCGCGATCACGAAGTCGCCCCAGGCGCTCTCGCCAACGGCCTGCTGGCCGGAGAACTGGACGATGGTCAGCGGCATCAGCAGCAGCGACGAGGCGAAGATCGGCGGGATCACGCCCGAGGTGTTGACCTTGAGCGGCAGGTGCGAACGCTCCTGCTGGATCTGGCCGCGCGCGGTCTGGCGCTTCGGATATTGGATCGGCACCCGGCGCTGCGCCCGCTCCATGAAGCAGATGAAGAGGATCAGCACGGCGCACATCGCGATGATCAGCATGATCTTCAGCGCGTCGAGGCTGCCCGAGCGGCCGCCCTCGAAGATCTGCGCGAGCGAGGTCGGCAGCTGTGCGACGATGCCGGCCATGATGATCAGCGAGATGCCGTTGCCGATGCCGCGGCTGGTGATCTGCTCGCCCAGCCACATCAGGAACATGGTGCCGCCGACGAGATTGATCACGGTGGTGATGCGGAACATCATGCCCGGGTCGAGCACCGCCGACTGGCCGGTGCTGGCGCCAGCATTCTCGAGGCCCACGGCCATGAAATAGCCCTGGATGATGCAGAGCACGACGGTGCCGTAGCGGGTATACTGGTTGATCTTCTTGCGGCCGCTCTCGCCCTCTTTCTTGAGGGCGGCGAGGCTCGGCGACATGGTCGTCGCCAGCTGCATGACGATGGAGGCGGTGATGTAGGGCATCACGCCCATCGCGATCAGGCTCATCCGCTCCAGGCTGCCGCCCGAGAACATGTTGAAGAAGTCGAGCACGCCGCCCTGCGTCCGCTGGAAGAGCGCGCTGAGCGCGGTCGGGTCGATGCCCGGCAGCGGCACGAACGAGAGCAGCCTGAAGATGATCAGGGCGCCCAGCGTGAACCACAGCCTCTTCTTGAGATCGGTCGCCTTGGCGAAGCTGCCAAGGCTGATGTTGGAGGCCATTTGTTCGGCGGAAGATGCCATGGGAGGGTTCGACCTTCGGAAAATTGAAAAGGCGGCGGGAACGCTGAACGCCTCCCCGCCGCCTCATATAGTGATCGGTTCCGGCTTGTCAGCCTCGAACCGGCGGCAAGAGGCTCAGGCGTCCTTGCGCGGCTTCTTGCTGTTCTTCTTGGCAGCGGCCTTCTCGGCGGCCGGGACGACCTCGATCAGCTCGACGGAGCCGCCGGCCTTCTCGATCGCCTCGCGCGCGCCCCTGGAGACGCCGGCGACCCTGAAGCTCAGCTTCGCGGAGAATTCGCCCTTGCCGAGGATGCGCACGCCGTCCTTGCCGCCGCGCCCGACGCCCGCCGCCTTCAGCGCCGCATGGTCGATCACGCCCTTCGTATCGAGCGCCCTGGCGTCGACCAGCTTCTGGATCGCGCCCAGGTTCACCTCGGCATAATCCCTGGCGAAGATGTTGTTGAAGCCGCGCTTCGGGATGCGCATGTGCAGCGGCATCTGGCCGCCCTCGAAGCCGTAGACGGAGACGCCGGAGCGGCTCTTCTGGCCCTTCTGGCCGCGGCCGCCGGTCTTGCCGAGGCCCGAACCGATGCCCCGACCGACGCGGACGCGGCTCTTGCGGGCACCTTTGTTATCGCGGATTTCGTTCAGTTTCATTGTCTTGCACTCGCTTTCGCTTTTGTCGCGCAGTCGGAGAAGGGCTTACCCCTCGACCGACACCATATGCCGGACGGCGCGGATCATGCCGCGGACCTCGGGGCTGTCCTCGAGCTCGACCGTCTTGTGCATCTTGTTGAGCCCGAGGCCCTTCAGCGTCGCGCGCTGGTCGTCGGTGCGACGGATCGGGGAGCCGGTCTGGGTGATCTTGATCTTCGCCATCATGCTTACTCCGCGACCGCCTCGGCCTCGGCCGACGCTTCCGCCGTGCTGCTGACGCCCTCGCGGCGCGCCATCAGGTCGGCGATCTTGCGCCCGCGGCGCTGGGCGACCGACTTCGGGCTGGTCTGATCCTTCAGCGCCTCGAAGGTCGCCCGGATCATGTTGTAGGGGTTGGAGGTGCCGATCGACTTGGTCACCACGTCGGCGACGCCAAGGCTCTCGAACACGGCGCGCATCGGGCCGCCGGCGATGATGCCGGTGCCGGCCGGGGCCGAGCGGACATAGACGCGGCCCGCGCCGAAATGGCCGAGCCCGTCATGGTGCAGGGTGCGGCCGTCGCGAAGCGGCACGCGCAGCATCGCCTTCTTGGCCGCCGCGGTCGCCTTGCTGATCGCCTCGGGCACCTCGCGGGCCTTGCCATGGCCGAAGCCGGCGCGGCCCTTGCCGTCGCCCACGACCACAAGCGCTGCGAAGCCGAAGCGCTTGCCGCCCTTCACCGTCTTGGAGACGCGGTTGATGTGGACGAGCTTCTCGATCAGCTCCTCGCCGCCCTCGTCATCGCCGCCGCGATTGCCGCGGTTGCGGTCGTCACGGCCACGGCCGCGGCCGCCGCGGTCGCCGCCGCGCCCGCCACGGGCGCCGCGCTCGCGGCGCGGACCGCGCTGCTCCTCGGCCGGCGCGCCAGCCGCCTCGACGGCGACCTCGGTGCCTTCGGTCTGGTTGGTTTCGTCAGCCATCATCAGAACTCCAGTCCGCCCTCGCGGGCGGCATCGGCCAGCGCCTTCACGCGGCCATGAAAAAGAAAGCCGCCGCGGTCGAACACGACCTTGGTGACGCCGGCGGCCCTGGCGCGCTCGGCGATCTTCTTGCCGACTTCCTGGGCGGAAGCGACGGTCGCGCCGGTCTTGTCGCGCGCATCCTTCTCCAGGGTGGAGGCGGAGGCGACGGTACGGCCCTCTCCGTCCAGGATGACCTGGGCGTAGATGTGCCGGCCCGAGCGGTGGACGCTGAGCCGCGGACGGCCGCCGGCATTGCGGCGGATCGCGGTGCGGACGCGCTGGGCGCGCTTCGCGAAGGGGTTGAATCTCGCCATGGCTTACTTCTTCTTGCCTTCTTTGCGGAAGATATACTCGCCGCGATACTTGATGCCCTTGCCCTTGTAGGGCTCGGGCTTGCGCCAGCGGCGGATCTCGGCGGCCAGCTGGCCGACCTTCTGCCGGTCGATGCCGCTGATCTCGACCGTGGTCTGATCGGGGGTCTTGACCTCGAGGCCGTCCGGCACCGCGACGTTGACGTCGTGGCTGTAGCCGAGCTGCAGCTTCAGCGTCTTGCCCTGCGCGTTGGCGCGATAGCCGACGCCGGTGATCTCCAGCACCTTGGTGAAGCCCTCGGTGACGCCGGTGACCAGGTTCTGCACCAGGGTCCGCTGCATGCCCCAGAAGGCGCGCGCCTGCTTGGTGCCGTTGGCGGGCTGAACGCTGATCCCGTCCTCCGAGATGTCGTAGCTGATCTCGTCGCGCATCTGCAGCGTCAGGGTGCCCTTGGGCCCCTTGACCGACAGGATCTGGCCTTCGGTGGTCGCCGTCACGCCAGCAGGCAGCGGCACCGGCCGTTTACCGATACGAGACATTCTAGAACACCTCCGCGAGCACTTCGCCGCCCACGTTCTGCGACCGCGCTTCCGCGTCGGACAGAACGCCCTTGGGCGTCGAGACGATGGTGATGCCCAGGCCGTTGCGCACGCGCGGCAGGTCCTGCGCGCCCGAATAGACGCGGCGGCCCGGCTTGGAGACGCGGGCAACGTGCTGGATGGCCGGCTGGCCCTCGAAATATTTCAGCTCGATCCGCAGGCCGGGATGGGCGCCGAGCGCCTCCTCGCGGTAGCCGCGGATATAGCCCTCGCGCTGCAGCACATCGAGCACGCGGGCGCGCAGCTTCGACGCCGGCGAGAGGACGCTGTCCTTCCTCGCCTGCTGGCCGTTGCGGATGCGGGTGAGCATATCACCCAAAGGATCGGTCAATGGCATAGCTCTACCTTACCAGCTCGACTTGGTGAGACCCGGGATCAGGCCCTTGTTGCCCAATTCCCGCAGCATCACGCGCGAAAGACGGAATTTGCGATAGACGGCGCGCGAACGGCCGGTCAGCTCGCAGCGATTGCGGACGCGCGTCGGATTGCCGTTGCGCGGCACCTCGGCCATCTTCAGCCGCGCGATCAGGCGCTCGGTCTCGTCTTTGGACTCGTCGTTCGCGATCGCCTTCAGCTTCGCATATTTCGCCGCGTACTTTTTCGCGAGCTTCTTGCGACGCTCATTCTTGTTCACGGAACTCAGTTTCGCCATGACTTAAGTTCTCTTTCCTCTACAGGCAGGGCGCCTACGCGGCCTGCTTCTGATCCTGGTCCTGCGGGAACGGGAAGTTGAAGAGGCGCAGCAGCTCGCGCGCCTCGTCATCCGTCTTCGCGGTGGTGGTGACGATGATGTCCATGCCCCGGACCTTCTCGATCTGGTCATAGTTGATCTCGGGGAACACCAGCTGCTCCTTGAGGCCCATGGCGTAATTGCCACGGCCGTCGAAGCTCTTGGGGTTGAGGCCGCGGAAGTCGCGGACGCGCGGCAGCGCGATCGTGACCAGCCGGTCCACGAACTCGTACATGCGCTCGCGGCGCAGCGTGACCTTCACGCCGATCGGCATCCCCTCGCGCAGCTTGAACTGCGCGATCGACTTCTTCGCCTTGGTGATCACCGGCTTCTGGCCCGCGATCTTCTCCATCTCGGCGGCGGCGGTCTCGACCTTCTTTTTGTCCTGGGTCGCCTCGCCGACGCCCATGTTGATGACGACCTTCTCGAGGCGCGGGACCTCCATCCGGTTCTTGTAACCGAACTTCTCGATCATCGCCGGGACGATCGTGTCGTCATATTCCTTGCGCAGGCGCGCAACATATTTGGCGTCAGCCATTGATCAGCTCCCCGGACCGGACTGCAACCCGGACCTTCTTGCCGTCGCGCTCCTCGAAGCGGACCCGCGTGGGCTTGCCCGTCTTCGGATCCTCGACCGCGACCTTTGACATGTGCAGCGGCGCCTCGGAGCGGACGATGCCGCCCTGCGGACGCGCCTGCGTCGGCTTGGTGTGCCGGGCATGGACGTTGATGCCGGAAACCAGCACCTTGCCGTCCTTCGGCATCACCCTGATGACCTCGCCGTGGCGGCCTTTGTCCTTGCCGGACAGGACGACGACCTTGTCGCCTTTCTTGATCTTCGCAGCGGACATTACAGGACCTCCGGCGCCAGGCTGATGATCTTCATATGCTTCTTGGCGCGCAGCTCGCGGACGACCGGGCCGAAGATACGGGTGCCGATCGGCTCCTGGTTGTTGTTGATCAGCACCGCCGCATTCGAATCGAAGCGGATGGTGGAGCCGTCGGGACGGTTGATGTCCTTGGCGGTCCGCACGATCACGGCCTTGTGGACGTCGCCCTTCTTCACGCGGCCGCGCGGCGCGGCTTCCTTGACGGAGACGACGATGATGTCGCCAACGCCCGCGAAGCGCCGCTTGGAGCCGCCCAGCACCTTGATGCACTGGACGCGCTTGGCGCCGCTATTGTCGGCGACCTCCAGGTTGGACTGCATCTGGATCATCGATCCAATTCCTTCTCTTCACTTCAACCGGAACACGTCCGGCGATCAGTTGCACTCGGTTCAGGCTTCCGCCGTCTCCGCTTCGGGAGCGGCCTCGGCCGGAGCCTCGGTCTTCTTCGCCCTGGCGGGCTTCTTCTCGACCTTCTCGGGCGTGGCGTGCGTGTCGACGCGGCCCAGCACCTTCCAGGTCTTCAGCCTGGAGATCGGCGCGCTCTCCTCGATGCGCACGGTCTCGCCCTCGCGATACTCATTGCCCTCGTCATGGGCGTGATACTTTTTCGACCGCTTGATGATCTTGCCGTAGAGCGGGTGCTTCACCCGCCGCTCGACCAGGACCACCACGGTCTTGTCGGTCTTGTCGGACACCACGGTCCCGGTCATGACGCGCTTCGGCATCGTCTAACTCCTTAAGCCTGGGCCGCGGCGCGTGCGCGCTCGCCCTGCAGCGTCTTGATCCTGGCGATGGTGCGGCGGACCTCGCGGACCCGGGCCGGCTTCTCCATCTGGTTGGTCGCGGCCTGGAAGCGCAGGTTGAACTGCTCGCGCTTCAGCTCGGCCAGCTGCTCGACGAGCTGGTCGTCGGTCTTCATCCTGAGATCGTCTTTCTGGGCCATCTTACGCGTCCTCGAGCACGGATTCGCCAAGGCGGGCGACCACCTTGGTCTTGATCGGAAGCTTCTCCGCCGCCCGCTCGAAGGCGGTCTTGGCGAGCGGGCCGGGAACGCCGTCCAGCTCGAACAGGATTCGGCCGGGCTTCACCCGCGCCACCCAATATTCGGGCGAGCCCTTGCCCGAGCCCATGCGGACCTCGGCGGGCTTGGACGAAACCGGCACGTCCGGGAAGATGCGGATCCACAAGCGCCCCTGGCGCTTGATGTGACGCGTGATCGCGCGGCGGGCCGCCTCGATCTGGCGCGCGGTGATCCGCTCCGGCTCCATCGCCTTCAGGCCGAAGGCGCCGAAGTTCAGGTCGGTCCCGCCCTTGGCATTGCCATGGATGCGGCCCTTGTGCGCCTTGCGGAACTTTGTGCGTTTGGGTTGCAGCATTTTCTCTTATCCCAACAAGACGTTAGCGGCGGTCGTCACGGGCCGGACGGACGCCGGAGGTCTGGGCCTCCATCATCAGCCGGTCCTGGGCGAGCGGGTCGTGACCCAGGATCTCGCCCTTGAAGATCCAGACCTTCACGCCGCAGACGCCGTAGGCGGTGTGCGCGGTGGCCTCGGCATAATCGACGTTCGCGCGGAGCGTGTGCAGCGGCACCCGGCCCTCGCGATACCATTCGGTGCGCGCGATCTCGGCGCCGCCGAGACGGCCCGAGCAGGTGATGCGGATGCCCTCGGCGCCAAGGCGGAGGGCGGACTGCACCGCGCGCTTCATCGCCCGGCGGAACGCGATGCGGCGCTCCAGCTGGTCGGCGACGCCCTGGGCCACCAGGCGGGAGTCGATCTCCGGCTTGCGGATCTCGACGATGTTGAGGCTGACGTCGGACGAGGTCATCTCGCCGAGCTTCTTGCGCAGCTTCTCGATGTCGGCGCCCTTCTTGCCGATGATCACGCCGGGGCGCGCGGCATAGACGGAGACGCGGCACAGCTTCGCCGGACGCTCGATCACCACCTTGGAGATGGCGGCCTGCGGCAGCTCCTTCAGGATGTACTTGCGAATCTTCAGGTCCTCGAGGAGGAGCCGGCCATAGTCCGCGCCGTCGGCGTACCAGCGGCTGTCCCAGGTCCGGTTGATCTGCAGCCTGAGGCCGATCGGATTGCTCTTCTGACCCATGTGCTTACGCTTCCTGCTGCTCGCGGACGACGATGCGCACGCGGCTGAACGGTTTGACGATACGGCTGGCGCGGCCGCGGGCGCGCGGCGTGAACCGCTTCATCGACAGCGACTTGCCGACCGACGCCTCGGCGACGACGAGGCTGTCGACGTCGAGATTGTGGTTGTTCTCGGCGTTCGCAATGGCGCTCGCGAGCACCTTGCGGACGTCCTTCGCCATCGCCTTGGGCGAGAAAGCGAGGATGTTCAGCGCCTCTTCCACCTTCTTGTTGCGGATCATGGCCGCGACGAGGTTCAGCTTCTGGGCCGAACCGCGGATCTGCGTGCCGACCGACAGCGCCTCGTTCTCGGCGACGCGGCGGGGAGCCTTTGCCTTGCCCATGACTTACCTCTTGCCCTTCTTGTCCGCGGCATGGCCGGGGAAGTAGCGGGTCGGCGCGAACTCGCCGAGCTTCATGCCCACCATTTCCTCGTTGACCGAGACCGGCACGAACTTGCGGCCGTTGTAGACGTTGAACGTGAGCCCGACGAACTGGGGCAGGATGGTGGAGCGGCGCGACCAGGTCTTGATCGGCGCGCGGCCACCGGCTTCCTGCGCCGCCTCTGCCTTCTTCAGCAGCGACAGCTCGACGAACGGACCTTTCCAGACGGAGCGGGCCATGATTACCTCTTCTTCTTCGCGTGACGCGAACGGATGATCATCTTGTCCGTCGCCTTGTTCTTGCGGGTGCGGGCGCCCTTGGTCGGCTTGCCCCACGGGGTGACCGGATGACGGCCGCCCGAGGTCCGGCCCTCGCCACCGCCGTGCGGGTGGTCGACCGGGTTCTTGGCGACGCCGCGGGTCAGCGGGCGCTTGCCCATCCAGCGGCTGCGGCCGGCCTTGGCGAAATTCTGGTTCTGGTTGTCGGGGTTCGAGACCGCGCCAACCGTGCCCATGCAGTCGCTGCGGATGTAGCGCTGCTCGCCCGAGTTCAGGCGGACGATGACCATGCCGCGGTCGCGGCCGACGACCTGGACATAGGTGCCGGCGGCGCGGGCGATCTGGCCGCCCTTGCCCGGCTTCATCTCCACATTGTGGACGATGGTGCCGACCGGCATCTGGCCCAGCTCCATCGCATTGCCCGGCTTCACGTCGGTCTTCTTGCCGGCGACGACGGTGTCGCCAGCGGCCAGACGCTGCGGCGCCAGGATGTAGGCGAGCTCGCCGTCCTCATACTTCACCAAAGCGATGAAGGCGGTGCGGTTGGGATCATATTCGAGCCGCTCGACGGTGGCCGGCACGTCCCACTTGCGACGCTTGAAGTCGACATAGCGGTACTTCTGCTTGTGGCCGCCGGCGATGCCGCGCGAGGTCACATGGCCCTTGTTGTTGCGGCCGCCCGTCTTGCGCTTGCCCTCGACGAGCGCCTTGACCGGCTTGCCCTTCCAGAGCGACGACTTGTCGACGAGGACCAGGCCGCGCTGCGACGAGGTCGTCGGATTATATTGCTTGAGTGCCATCGCCTCAGATCCCGCTGGTGATGTCGATCGACTGGCCCTCGGCCAGGGTCACGACAGCCTTCTTGACGTCCGAGCGCGTGTAGGGGCGGCCCCGCCAGCGCTTCGTCTTGCCCTTGACGTTCATCGTGTTCACGCCCGTCACAGAGACGTTGAACAGAGCCTCGACCGCCGCCTTGATCTGCGGCTTGGAGGCCGAGCCGGCGACCTTGAAGACCACCGCATTGTGCTCGCCGAGCAGCGTCGACTTCTCG